>TARA_R100001594_G_scaffold7061_2_pt1 | contig 10989 bp, 11 predicted proteins | sample TARA_R100001594 | Tara Oceans TARA_R100001594 (sample SAMEA2622752) | marine metagenome | biome: marine biome (ENVO:00000447); feature: marine epipelagic mixed layer (ENVO:xxxxxxxxx); material: "saline water (ENVO:00002010), including plankton (ENVO:xxxxxxxx)" | depth 150 m | reverse complement strand
CAAAAACACTTTCTACGCTTTCGCGCTTTAATGGAATTGTTTCGTGGCTATGTTATGAAATATTTGAGATACAGCCAGAATTTATTGCAGCCACATCTGCAAGAAAGAAGTGTGGCATTAAAGTGCCAAAAGGCGTAAAAGCAAAACAAGTCGTAATTCAACATGTGCTTGACAATGTTCCGTCCGTTCTTATAAATTATACTAGAAATGGCAATCCAAAACCTCATTGTTACGACAAAGCAGATAGCTGGGTCATTGCCAGGGCAGGGTATTTGTGTCAGAGGCAAGAAAGCTTAAAATCCTAAAGGATGTGTTTGGGGCTTATTATAAAAACAGCGATGAAATGTTGTTTTATTGTCCGAAATGCAAGCATCATAAAAAGAAACTCTCTATTAATTTAGATAAAGATGCTTTTAAGTGCTGGGTGTGTGACTATTCGGGTCGCACCATACGGAGAATAATTAGAACTTACGGAAGTTATGGTCAACTATCAGAATGGCTAGAACTTACTAATTTTATTGATATTAATTCTTTTGCCGACGATTTGTTTGAGATAAAGTCAGAAGTTATCAGAGAACAAGAAATATCTCTTCCGGATGAATTTATATCACTAGCAAACAAAAATTTACCTTATTCTTCATTATACGCTTTAAATTATTTAAAAAGGCGTGGTATCTTTAAGGAAGATATAATTCGATGGAAAATAGGGTATTGTTCGGAGGGGAAATATAGAGGAAGGATAATAATACCTTCTTTTAGTTTAACTGGTCGATGCAATTATTTTATTGCTAGGACCTTCCTAGATGATTGGAGAAAATATTTAAACCCTCCTATAAGTCGCGATATTGTCTTCAATCATCTATTTTTAGATTTTGACGAAGACCTCTCGATAGTCGAGGGGGCCTTCGATGCTGTTGTCGCCGGCCCAAATTCAGTGCCGCTTCTTGGCTCAACTCTTCGCGAAGAGTCTAGATTATTCCAGGAGATCATCAAAAATGATGTAAAGGTCTATGTATCTTTAGATTTAGATGCGGAAAAAAAAGCACTTCAATTGATTAATAGTTTTTTAGAGTATGGTATTGAAGTTTATAAGGTTGATATTTCTCCATATTCAGATGTTGGAGAGATGGTTAGAAAACAATATCAACAAAGAAAACAAAATGCAGAAATTATGAATAAAGATGACTATTTAATGAGACGGCTTTTAAAAATTTAAATTCTATGAAAATTACTAAAACAACGCTAACAAATCTTATAAAAAAAGAACTTGGACGTCTTTTAGAGGCGCCATACCCAGACCGCACTTGGTTGGGAAATTTGGGCGCCGCCGAGCCTACATCGATGGGAACAATAAGAAAAGGCAAATCTATAGCCCATGGCCCTCGTTCAAAAGACAGATATCCTCATTTCCGCCACGTCAATCAGGCAATAGGATTACTATATCGAGGTCTGAAAGAGGTGAAAGATGATCTTCAATATGAATGGGAAGAGAGTCACAAGGGCTTGTTCGCGCAGGAAGGACAGGCCGCCGAAATTTTAAAATATACAGCTGATGTAAACAAGGCTATAAAAAGACTAGAGTCTTCTGATTATATAAGAAGAAGAGATGTTCTCGATGAATCGTTTCCAAACGCAGAATGGGACGAGATACGAAACTTATTGCAAGGTGAGGGTGGATTGCAGGATATTTTAGAAGATACTATATTGGATGATAGGCGATTTTTTCGCCTAGCCGAATTATTTAACTTTGCGGCTCAAGTTACAAATGCCAGGCTAGAATCTATAAGAACTGGATTCATATTAGACCCAGGAGGCATACGCGCATTGGTTAAGATTCCAGCTGGTGTTGACTATGAGAAACCAGAAGCTTAATGATATATGCAATTCATATTTTAACAATACCGTTGGCAATTATATATTCTCATCTTACAGAGTGGTTTATACATAAGTATATTTTACATGGCCTAGGTAAGAGGAAAGATAATTTTTGGTCATTTCATTGGCATGCCCACCACAAGAAGTGTAGAAAAAATAATTTTTATGATGTAGATTATTTAGATGATTGGCAGGGCCCTCCATTGAGAGAAAAGCTTGGTTTATTTTTACTAATCTTGTTGCATTCTCCACTAGTTATATACGCACCTTTATTTTTTATAACATTGATTTTTTGTGCCGTACGGTATTATAAGGTTCATAAATATGCTCATTTAAATCCTATATGGGGAAAGATATTTTTAACATGGCATCACGACCACCATATGGGAAAAGATCAAGATGCAAATTGGGGTGTGACAGTAGAGTGGGTTGACAAGCTTCTCGGAACAAGAAAGAAGAACGCCAAAATCAAAAAAGAGGAATCAATATGAACACAACAATAGATGACCTTCGACAGTTAATACAAGAAACATTGAATGAATTTAGTACAGGAATGTCTGTTTCAGACCATCCGCAAGAAGAACCAGATTTAAGTGATTTGGGTCTTATAGATGAAAAGATTCAAATTGCCGAAAGGCTTCTGGACGAAATTCAGGCTGATGTAATAGAACAGAAGGTTTCGCCTCAAGCTGCAGATCTTTTGGTAAAGGCAAAGGAAATTATAATTAATTTACGAGAATTAATTTCTTCGGATCATCCGGAAATAGCAGAATTGCCTTACGATACAGAATAATCTTGACAATTTAATTTTCATTCCTATATTAAAAAAGATTATTCAAATAGGGAAAATATGCGATTTGCACATTTGGCCGATACACATATTCGAAATCTCAAATATCATAAAGAGTATCGAGTAGTTTTTGATCGGCTTTACAAAAAATTGGCTAAACAAAAGCCAGACTACATAATTCACTGCGGAGATATTGCGCACACCAAGACTCAAATTAGTCCTGAATTTGTAGATTTATGTTCTAGTTTCTTTAAGAATTTGGCAGATATAGCTCCAACGTATGTGATTCTCGGAAATCACGATGGCAATCTTCGAAATTCAAGTCGCCAAGACGCCTTAACTCCAATTGTTACCGCTTTGGCACATCCAAATCTTCACCTACTAAAAGACTCTGGCGAGGTAACTTTAGGTGAGGATTTTGTAATTAATGTATTGTCGGTATTTGATACTGACAATTGGACAGATCCTACCGATTCAGAAAAAGTTAATATTGCTCTTTATCATGGGTCTATCTCAAATTGCCAGACAGATGCTGGCTGGACCATGGAGAGGGGAGAAAATGATATTAGCATCTTTGATAATTTTGACTATGCTTTTCTTGGTGATATACACAAGACCGACCAAACATTAGATAAGTTTGGCAAGATTAGATACCCGGGTTCTACAATACAACAGAACCATGGGGAAACAAACGATAAGGGATATTTGTTATGGGATATCAAGGATAAGATAAAATTTACCGTAAAGCACCATTCTATTAGCAATCCACGACCTTTTATAACTTTAACGCTCACTCCCTCGGGGAGACTACCAAGAGCCGCTAATACCCCCAAAGGTGCCCGATTGCGGCTAGTCTCTGAAAATAATCTTCCTCTTGGAGTTGTTCGCAAGGCTGTAGAAGCCAGTAAGGCTAGATTCAAACCAGAAGCAATCACATATGTAAGTCGCGCAGCAGGTCAGCGTGGAAGCGTTGAAGAAATGACGAATGGCCTTGTGCAGGAAGATTTAAGAGATATAACGATTCAGGAAGAGTTAATAGACGAATATTTGAAGGATTTTCAGGCGTCTGATTCTTCTTTGGAGAAAGTCTTTAGTCTTAATAGAAAATATAAAGCAATTGTTGAAGAACAAGAAGAGGTTAGTAGAAATATTAGTTGGAAAATAAGACACCTAGAGTGGGATAATCTCTTTAATTATAGCGACAATAACAGTATAAATTTTGTTAATATGAATGGCATTGTCGGCATTCTAGGGAAAAACTTTTCTGGAAAGTCTAGTATTATCGATAGCTTGCTGTATACGATGTACAACACAACTTCGAAACATAGCAGAAAAAATCTAAACATCATTAATCAGAATAAACAAGATTGCAGAGGATATGTGGAGATTGATATTGGTACGAAGACTTATACTATAGAAAGAACAAGCAAGAAGTATCAAAAGAAACTAAAAGGTAAAGTCACGACAGAAGCCAAGACGGACGTCGACTTTAGGCTTGTGGATAACGCTACTGGAATCGAAAAGGAGTTGAATGGCCTCAGCCGAATAGATACCGATAAGAATATTCGCAAGATATTTGGCACCATTGATGACTTTCTAATGACTTCTATGGCTTCTCAGTTGGGCTCGCTAAGCTATATTAGTGAAGGGTCGACTAAGAGAAAAGAAATTCTTGCAAAGTTTTTGGATTTAGAAATATTTGAAAATAAATTTCGCAAGGCTAAGGAAGATGCATCAGATATGAGAGGTGCGATCCGACGAAACGAAGAAAGAGAGTTTGAAGAAGAGATAAAAGAGGCTAGAATAGAATTTGCGCGCAATGACACAAGCAAACTAACTAAAGAGCGAGAATGCGAAAACATGAATAATGAAATTCAAAAATTTCTAGATGAATACGGAGAGATAGATATAAAAGTTCGCTCGCTTCCAACCGAAATAATCAACATTTCTGAAATAGAGAACTCTTTACGAAAACAGAGAGAGGTACTAATATCTTATGAAAAAGAAAACAGAGAAACAAACAAAGACCTGCAAGAAGGCAAAGGAATGTATAACCGGCTTGCAGAATTCTTGGAAACTTTTGATGTTGCTTCGCTCGAAGAAAAACAGAGACTTATTGAGGAAAACCGCGATTCACTGGATAAAATTGAGAAGGAAATTAGCAGGTACGAAGACCAACTGGGGCGGCAAAAGAAAAAAATAGAACTTTTGACAGAAGTGCCATGCGGATCAGAATATTCACATTGTAAATTTATCAAAGATGCATATTCTGCTAAAGAAAAGATCAACAACACAATCGTAGAGGTCGAAAAGCTCTCAGCGTCGAAAAAAACCAAACAAAGCTTGGTCAACGATATGAAGCCAGAGAAAATAAACGATTATATAACAAAATACGAGCAAGTTGTTGAGAAAAAATCAACAACCCAGAATGAAATTAGCTCATATGAATTGGCTATAGAGAAAAATAAAACAAGAATGCTTAAATCTAGGAATTTAATTAAAGAACTAGAAGCCAAGAGAAAACAATATGAAGATAACAAAGAAGCTATAGAAAATTTAGAGAATCTTTTAGAAAGAAAAGAACAGTTAAAAGTTTTAATAGAGGATCAAAAGCACAAATATGATTCTTGCCAGAAAGAGGTGTTGGAATTATATAAAACCAATGGCTCGTTAGAACAACAGCTCAACAAAGTAGAAGAAGAGCAAGAAGAATTTAAAGAAATGCAGGAGCAGTATTCAGCATATGATTTATACATGCGCTGTATGCATGCAAATGGAATCGCTTATGACATAATCAAAAAGCGACTTCCATTGATTAATAATGAAATTTCTAAGATTCTTACAAATATAGTAGATTTTGAAGTCATGTTCGTCAACGAAGATACAAAGCTTGATATTTTAATTAAACATCCAGGCTATGATCCTCGACCTATTGAAATGGGGTCAGGCGCCGAAAAGACGATCGCCGCAACTGCCATTCGTTTAGCTTTGTTAAATATATCAACTCTTCCAAAAGGAGATATATTCATTTTAGATGAGCCAGGCACTGCGCTTGACGAGGAAAATATGGAAGGATTCATTAGAATTCTTGATATGATAAAAGCACAATTTAAAACCGTACTACTTATTTCACATCTAGATAGTTTAAAAGATATTGTTGATACGCAAATACTTATTGATAAGAAAAATGGTTTTGCAAATGTCAGTCATTAAACTATTTAAAATAAAAGGAGAAAACCATGAAAGAATTTGTTGACGGAGTATTAGGAAAGATAATGAGTAGAAAGCTTTTGGCGTGGGGTACTGCCACTGCGCTAGCTTTACAGGGAGCCCTCCATAGTGAAGACTGGGTGGCTGTAACCTTGGTCTACATTGGATCCCAGGCGGCTGTTGATTTAGCCAAAACCTGGAAACATGGTTAGAATGAAATTGTTTTTGAAAAAAGCGTGGGTATGGCTGAAGCATTATTGGTACATACCTGCGCTTTTAATTTATACTATTGTTTTGTGGGTGTTTTTTCGCAGATCAAACAATAGGCTGCTAGAAGTACTTGACATCACAAAAGAAAGTTATGAAAAAGAGATTCAGGTTATGAAAAGTGCCCACGAGAAAGAGATACAAAAAAGAGAAGAAATTGTCCTTCTTTACCAAGAGACCTTAAAAAATATTGAAAATGAGTTTAATATAAAAACTAAAGAACTTTCTTCTAAAAAACAAAAAGAAATTAAAAAAATTGTTGAAGAAAACAGAGAAGATCCTTCTGTGCTGGCAGAGGAAATGAAGAAGTTGTTTGGAGTTTAAAGGTGGGAAAGGCATTTATAAGCATTTTGTTAATGATAGGAATCATCATCTTTCCGGCACAAATAAAAGCCGAAGAGATAGAAGATTTAGAAGGTCAAATAACGGCAATTCAACAGGGAGCACAAGCTCCTTACACTGGAATTTTATTAGATCCCATTGCAGCTGCAAAGATAAATACTGATAAGAAATATTCTCTTTTAGAGGGGCAGCTTAAACTCGATTACGAACTGAAGAAACAGGCTGCTGATTATACCTTACAAATATCAACCTTGCAGGCTCGCTACGATAGTTTGAAGGAAAGTAGCGAATCTATCATAAAAATAAAAACTGAAGAGATTAGCCGGTTGCAAGAGATAGCAACCGAAACTCCCAATGATTATGCACCTTTGTGGGTTTCGTTAGGAGTGGCGGTTGGTATTTTACTGTCGATTGGCGTATTTTACGCAGCAGTAGAAGTTACTAAATGAAAAAAGATTTAGACTACATAGCAAAACTAGAAAGAGCGATTGCACAGAAGTATGGCAAGGAAGCAGTTCAAAATCCCAAAGGTAATTGGGATGAAGAAAAGGAGAAGGAATACCTCGAACAATTAAAAAAATTGTACGAAAGAGAAATAAAAAAGAGCCACCATTCTGAAAAGATTGAAGTTGAAGGTTTTTTAGTTCCAAGAAAACTAATTAATAAAGATACAAAAAGAAATTGCCCAGTTTGCGAAGAATATTCGTTTTCCAGAAATGATGATGTGTACATGTCAAAATTTGAGTGTTGCTTCGATTGTTATGTAGAGTATGTTGAGAATAGAGAAGAAAGATGGGCAAGTGGCTGGAGACCAAATTTGGGAGATAATAAATGTCAGAAAAAAACCTAGAAATAGTCAGAGGAATTGCACAGGCAGCTGCCAACGCTTATGATGGCGCTCGCGATGAGAATGGCGAATTTATTAAAATTGGATTAAGAAGGGAAGACGAAGCCGGTCCAGATAAATCAACAAACCGAACAATGGATGGGTTTAAATGTAGAATAGATGGAAACCACCTGTTGGTTACATATCAGTCGGATATCAAATTAAGAGATGTCTATGATAAAAAGAGAAAGAATTTTGAGGGCAGGGTGGAAGAAACAATGTCTTCGATCGCGAAGTGGCTAAAGAAAGAATACAAAAGAATAACTGGCAATACGCTATCACTATCTCCAGTCGATGAAATTGATATTTTAGTCCAATCAACTTCTAGAGTTAGAGTATTTATCACTGCTAATCAAAAATATAAGATTGGTGGCTTTGAAGGCGTGGAAGACAAATTAGCACCTAGCGAAGAAAAAATAGAGAAGAAGTTTAAAGAATTCCTGGGCTTGGGAGATTTAGGAAAGCGACCGCCTAATAAAAATCAAAGAGCTTAGGTTTCATGGGCTACAATTTATCAAAAGAAGAGATCTTAAAAGAGGTCATTAGATCTGGTAAAGATCCAGTATATTTTATTACGAATTATACTAAGATTTCGCACCCGATGAAGGGCTTGATTCCTTTTGGAATGTATGACTATCAGGAGCAGCTTGTGCGAGATTATAATGATCATCGCTTTAACGTTGTTCTGAAAGCACGTCAGGTCGGAATTTCAACAGTAACGGCGGCATACATTGTCTGGATGATGATGTTTCATCGCGACAAGAATATCTTAGTCATTGCTACGAAATTCGGCACTGCATCTAACCTAGTTAAAAAGGTTAAAGCTATTATCAAGAATCTTCCGGATTGGATGAGAATCGCAAATATCTCAATCAACAACCGAACATCTTTTGAATTATCAAATGGATCTCAAATCAAAGCGTCTTCAACTAGTGCTGACGCTGGTCGTTCTGAGGCATTGTCTTTATTGGTGATCGACGAGGCCGCGCACGTTGAGGGTCTTGGCGAACTTTGGACAGGCCTGTATCCAACACTTTCTACTGGTGGCCGATGTATCGCTTTATCAACTCCGAATGGTGTTGGCAATTGGTTTCATCAAGCTTGTATGGATGCTAAAACGAACACAAACGACTTTTTCTTAACAACTTTATATTGGGATGTACACCCCGACAGAGATCAGGCTTGGTTTGAAAAAGAAACTAAGAATATGTCGAGAAGGCAGATAGCACAGGAGCTTGAATGTAACTTCAATATGTCTGGTGAAACTGTTTTTCACCCCGAAGACATGTCGCTAATAGAAAAGACTATATGCGATCCCAAGTACAAAACTGGCTTTGATAGAAATTTTTGGATTTGGGAAGAATATCAGCCCGGATCAACTTATCTTCTAGTGTCAGATGTCGCAAGGGGCGACGGAAATGATTATTCAGCTTTTCATTTGATAAAAGTCGAAACAATGGAGATCGTTGGAGAATACAAAGGCAAGCCGGCATTAGATATATATACTAACTTACTTAACCAGGTTGGTCGAGAATATGGAGATTGTATGCTCGTCGTCGAGAATAATTCAGTTGGTTGGACAGTCTTAGACAAGCTACAAGAGATGACTTATCCAAATTTATATTATTCTTATAAATCTTCTCATGAATATGTTGAATCGTACATTGGAGAGCACGCGTCCAATGCGGTTCCCGGATTTTCGATGACTTCAAAAACCAGGCCCTTAGTTGTTGCAAAAATGGAAGAATTCGTTAGAAATAAACTAGTTAAAATATATTCTCAAAGGTTATATAATGAAATGAAGACATTTGTTTGGCATAACGGCAAGCCGCAAGCCATGAAAAAATACAATGATGATCTCATAACGGCATTCGCAATCGGATGCTGGGTTAAAGATATAGCATTCACAACAAACCAAAGAGAAGTAGAATATAAAAAAGCTTTTTTGAACTGCATGGTGCACTCGACAACACAATTAGATACATCAATTTCTGGAATGTCGGAGCATAAAGCGATACGCCAACAGCAAGAAAAGCAAAAATATGAAGATTTTCTCTGGCTACTAAAAGGTTAACACATGGCAGACAAGAAAAATAATCCAAAAAATCCACAGAATCCTCTATTTCGCAAACTCACTCGTTTGTTGTCCGGACCCGTCGTAAATTATAGAAGACAACTACCCAGACAATTAAAAAGACAGCAGCTGGGATACCAGAACTTCAGATCAGCTAGTGGTCAACAGTTCAAGAAGAATGAATATAATCCATATAATTCTCTTCAAGTAAATTATATGGCAAATCAAGGTCGGGCTGATCGCTATGTCGATTTTGATCAGATGGAGTATACGCCAGAGATTGCTTCTGCTTTAGATATTTATGCAGATGAAATAACAACATCGACACTCTTGAGTCCAATGCTGAGTATCAAATGCTCGAATGAAGAAATAAAAATGGTTTTGGAAAACCTCTACCACAATGTTTTAAATGTAAACTTCAATTTGTTTGGATGGGCCAGAACTTTGTGCAAGTATGGTGACTTTTTTCTCTATCTAGATATCGATGAAGAAGAGGGGATTAAATATGCTATGGGCCTACCAGGAAACGAGGTAGAAAGACTTGAGGGCGAAGACAAATCAAATCCAAATTATGTGCAATATCAGTGGAATTCAGCCGGTATGACTTTAGAAAATTGGCAAGTTGCACATTTTAGAATTCTTGCCAATGATAAACATAACCCATATGGAACATCAGTGCTGGAGCCAGCACGACGTATATGGCGCCAATTGACGCTTTTAGAAGATGCTATGATGGCATACAGAATTGTTCGCTCTCCGGAGCGAAGAGTGTTTTATATCGATGTAGGGAATATTTCTCCTCCGGATATTGAGCAATATATGCAGCGAGTCATGACTCAAATGAAGCGTAATCAAATTGTTGACAAAGATACTGGCAGAATTGATTTGAGATACAATCCAATGAGTATTGAGGAAGATTATTTCATTCCAGTCCGCGCCGGACAGAGTTCAAGAGTTGAAACCTTACCTGGCGGTACATATACTGGAGATATCGATGATGTAAAATACTTAAGAGATAAACTGTTTAGCGCTCTTAAGATTCCAGCTTCTTACTTGTCTAGGGGCGAAGGTGCTGATGAGGATAAAACGACACTAGCACAGAAAGATATTAGATTTGCGAGAACAATACAGAGATTGCAGAGTTCAGTGGTATCGGAATTGGAAAAAATCGCTATTGTTCATCTTTTTACTTTAGGGTACCGAGGGAAGGATCTTGTTTCATTCCAGCTGGCTCTCAACAATCCATCAAAGCTAGCCGAACTACAAGAGCTTGAACACTGGAGAACAAGATTTGAAGTCGCCTCTTCAGCAACTGAAGGCTTCTTTAGTCGTCGCTGGGTAGCAGAAAACCTCTTTAATGTAACAGAAGAAGAATTCTTGAGAATGCAGCGCGAAACTTTTTATGATAGGAAGTTTGATGCCACTGTCGAGAAAGCTGTTGAAGAAATTGCCGCTCCTGCAGAAGGGCTAGGCCCTGAAGGTGGAGGTGATTTAGGCCTAGGCGGCGGAGGCGATCTAGGTTTAGGCGGGGAAGAGGAATTGGGC
>TARA_R100001594_G_scaffold11834_4_pt1 | contig 11009 bp, 1 predicted proteins | sample TARA_R100001594 | Tara Oceans TARA_R100001594 (sample SAMEA2622752) | marine metagenome | biome: marine biome (ENVO:00000447); feature: marine epipelagic mixed layer (ENVO:xxxxxxxxx); material: "saline water (ENVO:00002010), including plankton (ENVO:xxxxxxxx)" | depth 150 m | reverse complement strand
AATAACTTATATTTACCGTTGTTTCATGCCTGTAGAAAGGGTTAGTAGGGGGTTTAAGGACATTAGTATGTCTTTTCAAACCAATCCTGTCAATTTAGACTTGATTGGCATGAAAGATAACAATGCAATATCACGTTCTTTAAGGAATTTGGTATTAACTTACCCAGGTGAAAGATTTTTTAACCCAGATTTAGGTTCTAAAGTGAGTCAATCACTGTTTGATAACCTAGATGACATTTCTGCAGCCTCAATTAGTGATGAAATTGAACAAACTATAGTTAATTATGAACCAAGAGTAAATTTAACTGATGTTAAATGCACTCCTAACTACGATAACAATGCTTTTGATGTGACTATTAGTTATACCATAGTGGGAGTTGAGGCTCTTCCACAACAATTAACATTTGCACTACAGGCAACTAGATAAAATGGCACTAGTAAATTTTACAGACTTAGATTTTGATCAAATAAAGTCTTCTCTTAGGCAATATTTAAAGGCAAATTCTAATTTTACTGACTATGATTTTGAAGGATCCAATCTTTCTACTATTATAGACCTATTAGCATATAATACTTACATATCTTCTTACAACGCTAACATGGTTAGCAATGAGATTTTCATCGATAGTGCAACTTTAAGAGAAAATGTAGTATCTTTAGCAAGAAATATTGGTTATACACCTAGATCAAAGACTGCTGCTAAAGCAATTGTTAGTTTTTTAGTAGATACAACTGGATTTACCACTAATCCAGTCACTTTAACCCTTAAAAAAGGCATTGTTGCCACTTCTTCATCAGTGTTTGGGTCAGAAAGTTATGCTTTTGCTGTTCCGAGTGATGTTACTGTACCTGTTGTCAATGGAATTGCTACTTTTTCTGATGTGGAGATCTATGAAGGGACATTTTTGACCTCAAATTTCACAGTTTCTGCTTTAAATCCTGCTCCGCCATCAAAATATATTTTAGAGAACCCAAATATTGATACTTCTACCATTCAAGTAACAGTAAGAAACACTGAAGCAAGTACAACTTCAAGAAAATACGTATTTTCTGACACTTTAATAGATATTACCTCTACTTCTAGGGTATATTTCATTCAAGAAGTTGAAGATCAAAGATATGAGTTACTTTTTGGTGATGGAGTCTTTGGAGAAAAGTTAGATGCACTGAATTATATTGACGTTTCCTATATTTCCACAAATGGAGCAGATGCAAATGGAGTTTCTTCCTTTAGTTTTAATGGAAGAATAGTAGATAACAATAATGGTTTAGTAAATAGTGGAATTTCTATTATTACTACAAATTCTGAAGCTTTAGGAGGTAAAAATATTGAGTCTATTGACTCTATTAAGAATTATGCACCTAAAAAGTACTCTACACAAAATAGAGCAGTTACGTCATCTGATTTTGAAGCAATAATTCCTCAAATTTACCCAGAAACTGAGTCAGTTTCTGTTTTTGGAGGTGAAGAATTGAGTCCTCCTCAATATGGAAAGGTTTTTGTGACTATAAAACCAAAATATGGTCCATTTGTACCAGATTCTATTAAAAATAACCTAAAAACTCAATTACGTAAGTATAGCGTTGCTGGAATTGTAACTGAAATAGAAGATCTTAAGTATTTGTATGTTGAAGTTGATATTAATGCTTATTATAATGCAAATTTAACTCCAAGTGCTGAATCTTTAAAGAGTGTTATTAGTAATAATATTAGTAAGTATGCAGATTCAACAGAAATGAATAAATATGGAGCAAAATTCAAATATAGTAAGTTCCAGAGTGTTGTAGATAATAGTAGTGAAGCAGTTACGTCAAATATTACTAAAGTTCAGATAAGAAGGGATATGAGACCTATGCTGAATCAAACAGCAGAGTATGAATTGTGTTTTGGAAATCCTTTTTATAAAAAAGGTAATCAAAGTTATAATATTAGGTCTTCTGGATTTAATGTATTTGGTATATCAGATACTGTTTATCTAGGAGATACCCCTATATCTGGTGGATACACTGGTACACTATTTTTATTCACTTTATCTGGTACTAATAGTGCTACTATAGTTTCTCCTTCTGTAGGAACTATTGATTATGATAAAGGAGAGATTATGCTTTCTCCAATAAATATTAGCTCGACATCTAAACATGTTCAGGGTATTCCAATGATAGAAGTATCTGCATGTCCTATATCTAATGATGTTATTGGATTACAGGATTTGTATTTGCAACTAGATATTAGTAACAGTACCATAGATATGGTACCTGATACCATTGACTCTGGAAATAATAGTTCAGGGACACTATATGTTGGAACTTCAAGTTATAAAGGTTCTGATATAGCAAGATTAACAACTTCTTCTGCTACTACAACAAATTTAAGAGCTGCAGATACCTATACTTTAGGATCTTCGTCAACATATTAATTAAAAAGCAAAATCCCAATGAATAAAAGAGTTAAAATTAGTTCAGTTGTTAAAAATCAACTGCCAGATTTTGTAAGAGCGGATTTTCCTCTTGCTGAAGATTTTTTATCTCAATATTATACTGCTTTAGAAAGTCAAGGTTCTACATTAGATCTTATCCAGAATTTAGATCAATATATTAAAGTTGATGAGTTAACTAACCTTGTAGATAGTACATCTCTTGCTAGTAATGTTGGAATAGCAGATAATACAATTACAGTAGACTCTACTACAGGATTTCCAGATTCTTATGGTCTAATTGAGATAGATTCTGAAATTATTACCTATACTGGAATTACTACTAATTCCTTTACTGGATGTTCACGTGGATTTAGTGGAATTACATCATATAGAAGTCCTAATAAATCAGATGAACTAGTTTTTTCTCAATCTGGAATATCTACTCATTCTTCAGGTTCTGTAGTCAATAATTTAAGTATACTTTTTTTACAAGAGTTTTTTAAAAAGGTAAAAAGACAAATTACTCCTGGATTTGAAGAAAGAACCTTATCTTCAGATATTAGTAAAAGATTATTTGTAAAACAATCAAAAGATTTTTATTCTTCTAAAGGAACCAATAGATCTTTTGAAATTTTGTTTCGTGCTCTTTATGGAAAAGATGTAGATGTCATTAAACCTAGAGATTATCTCTTTATACCATCTTCTGCAGATTATAAGGTTTCTAAGCAGATTGTTGTAGAATCTATTGATGGAAATCCAGAAGATTTGATTAATAGGAATTTATTCCAAGATAATGTGGATGGAATTCCTAAAGCTGTTGGTGCTATTAGTAATATAGAAAAAATTGCAGACGATAGAGTTTATTATAAATTAAGTTTAGATCATGATAAAATTAGTAATACAGTACCTACTGATTTTACAATTCATCCTCTTACAAAATCTATAGAAAGAGTATCTATTGGATCTACTGTAATTAGTGTAGATTCTACTGTTGGATTTGGTGCTACTGGTGTTTTAAAGGTAGATTATGATAATGGAACATCTTCTACAATTAATTATACCTCAAAAACTTTAAATCAGTTTTTTGGATGTTCTGGAGTAGATCAAGTTATCCCTTCTAAGCAAAATCTTAGAATGGATGTATTTGCTTATGGATATTCTGGTGTTGGAACTGCTAATGTAGTAAAAGTTAGAGTAACTGGAGTATTATCTGGTTTAGATTTAAATTTTCCTTTAACTTATGGTATACAGGAAGGAGATATTATAGAATCTTCTACTCTTGGAGAAGATGTAAAATTATTACAAGCAAGTAATTTATTTTATAATATTTGTCCTACTTATAGTGTTGCAAGTTTTGAAATTGCAGACGAATCAAATGAAAGTTATAAAATAACTTTATTTGATCCTCATACCTTTAATATAGGAGATACAGTCTTTATGAATGGGACTGAAGGTGAAGTTGTTTTTATTAATAATTATAAAGAAGTAACAGTAAGAAGTGTTGGAACATTAGTAGTAGGAAGATCTTATAAAGTTCAGAGATTATTATCAAAAGCAAAATTAGTTAATTATCCAGAATCTAGTAATTATAGTACAAATGTTCAAAATGCATATAAGGATTCTAATGGGATAGTTTACGTTACGTCTCCATCTATTCCAACTTATTTTAATGAGTTTTTAGATATTTCAAATAATAAAATTTTCTTTTCTGGATTATATGACGAAGATACTCAATTAATAATAGCAAATCACGGATTTATTACGGGAGATCATATAGTTTATAGTGGAGTTAGTGAAAGTAATAAATTAGACATAACAGAAAAGTCATATTATGTTAGAAAGGTAGATAATGATACTATAAAAATTTCTAACAGTCGTGCAGATCTTTCTAATGATAATTATGTATCTTTTTCTGGAGAAATAACAAATAATGTTTTAGAATTATTTGATTTTTCATCAAAAACAATTGAATCTCAAAAATTAATAAGAAAATTCCCAGTTCCAATACCTCCTCAAAGTAAGATTAAAACTAAACCAGGAAAAACTGGTATTTTGGTTAATGGTGTTGAAATACTTAATTATAAATCAAAAGATATAATTTATTATGGTTCTATATCACAAATTGATGTTCTTGTTAAAGGAAATGGTTATGATGTTATTAATCCACCTATTTTAACAGCAACATCTACAGTTGGAAGTGGATTATCTGCTTATTGTGAAGTTGAAGGTAATGTAGAAGAAATACAGGTTCTTGATGGTGGATTTGACTATCTATCACAACCCACTATTAAAATTTCTGGTGGTAATGGGTCTGGATCTATTGCAATTCCTAATTTAACTTTGGTTGATCATTCTGCAAAGTTTAATTCTATAGAATCTGCAGGATTGGTAGATTTAACTAATAATACTATAGCATTTAGTACTTATCATAAATTTAGAGATGGTGAACTTATAACTTATGATCCAGAAGGACAAACTGCTGTTGCAGGGTTAACTACTTTCTCTCCCTATTATTGCGCTGTTAAAAATTCAACTACTGTATCTTTACATATTAATTTTGATGATGCTATTGCTGGTATTTCCTCTATTAATCTTACAGACTATGGAGTGGGTACTCATGTATTAAAATGTAATGAGAAAAAGAGAATTGTTAGTTCTGTAAGTATTGCTAGTTCTGGTGTTGGATATAAGAATAAATTAACTTCGACCACCACTGGTATTAGTACATCTCTTAATTTAATAACCATTAACGATCATGGATATGAGACTGGAGATTTAATTAGATATGATGCTAAATCAACTCCTATAGTAGGTCTTTCTACTTTAACTAACTATTATATCAAAAAGGTAAATGATGATTCATTTAGATTATCTGCTGTAGGTGTAGGATCTACTGCAAAAGATTTCTATTTAAGAAGTCAAAAATATGTTGATTTTGTTTCTTCTGGATCTGGTATTCATGAATTTAACTATCCACCAATAGAAGTATCAATAACTGGAAATATTGGAGTTTCTACTTTATCTGGACAAGATTTTAATGCATCTTTAAGACCTATAGTAAGGGGATCTATAAAATCTGTATATATTGCAGATGGAGGGATTGGATATGGATCATCTGATATTATCAATTATAATAGGCAATTATCATTTACTTTCAATAAAGGAAAGGATGCTCAGTTGCATCCAGTTGTGGAAAATGGAAAAATAACAAATGTAATAGTTCTTAATTCTGGATCTGGATATAATTCTCCTCCTAATATAAAAGTTTCTGGATCTGGACAGGGGAGTGTTATAACTCCTGTAATTGAAGGTGGTCAAATAACATCAGTTAAAGTTGTTCATAGTGGTATAGGATATACTTCTTCAGACACTGAAGCATCAATTACTGCTGCTGGATCTGAATGTAGATTATATTCTATTCCTAAAGTATGGACTATTAATAAATTTGAACAATTATATCAATCAGATAAAATAACATTAGATGATGGTGTTGTTTCTGAGGGTAACTATGGATTACAATATAATCATTTATATGCACCTAGAAAATTAAGACAAATTGTTAATAGTAGAAAAGTTATAGATGGAGATTCAATTCTTACTCCAGATTTAATATATGATAATGATATAGAAACAACATCAGAAGAGCATTCTCCCCTCATTGGATGGTCTTATGATGGACATCCCATTTATGGACCTTATGGATATTCCACTCCTAATGGAGGAGATATTAAAGCTCTTACATCTGGATATATTAGCGGTATAGCAACAAATAGACCTAATCCTAAAAATTCTAATGGAGAGTCTATATTTCCTCAAGGATATTTTGTAGAAGATTTTACTTATAATGATGATTATGATTTAGACGAACATAATGGAAGATTCTGTAAGACTCCAGAATTTCCACAAGGAACTTATGCATATTTTTCTACTATAAATTCACAAAATGATTCTGAAGGATCTTTTAAAAATAATAAAAAACCTCAGTTTCCTTATTTTATAGGGGATTCCTTTAATTCTCAACCTATTGATTATAATTTTAATTTTCAATCAAATCAAGATAATATAGATCTTAATAAAACAGATTTAATTAGAAATACTTTTCCTTATAATTTAAATTTTGGAAATACTGATTATGATTTTGTTTTTAGTCCACCTAAAAAATCTAAATCTAAAATTACTTCTATTGAGGATGGATATTTAAATGCAGTAGGAATTAAAACTGGAGGATCTAATTATCAAATTAAAGATGTAGTTTCATTTAATAATGAAGGAACTGGTGGATATGGAGCTAATGCATATATATCATTTATTAAAGGAAAAGATGTATATGATATTAGTATTGCTTCTACTACTTTTAGTAATGTAGAATTTTCTCCATTGGGTAAAAATGTTGTTGGTTATACTACAGTTCCCCATAATTTATTTCTTACAGAATTAGTTACAGTATCTGGATTAAGTACTAATAACATATTAAACGACTCAATAAGAAATGTAGGAATAATTACAGATACATTTAGATTGTTTAATGAAGTAAATGCTACTACATCTACTGGTATTGTTACATTTTTCAATATTAATGGAGAAATAGATTCTTCCCTTTTAATTAAATCAAATGATATTTTAGGTATTGGTACTGAAAAAGTAAAAGTATTAAATGTAGATCAAGTTTCTTCTAGAATTAGAGTTTTAAGAAATTATGATTCTACTATAGGTTCTTCACATACAGCAGTTTCTTTATTATCTCAACAACCAAGATCTTTTATTTTTGGTCTTGGTGGGGATGATAATAATAATTTTAAAATCAATAATGAGTTGTATTTTGATCCTAAAGAATCTGTTGGATTAGGAACTCTTTCTGGAGTTGGTATAGGATCTACTTTAGTATTTGTTAATCCTGGAGCAGGATTATCAGAAATTTTCATTCCTACAAAATCTCTTTATTTTAAAGATCATGGATTAAAAACTGGTGATATTTTAACATATAGAACAAATGATGGAACTGCACTTGGGGTTTCCACTGATGGAATCATGGATTTCACTCTTGATAATGGACAAACCCTTTATGCAGCCAAATTATCTAATGATTTAATTGGAATTGCTACAGGTTCAGTTGGATTGGGATCTACTGGTAATATAGTAGGAATTAATAGTATTACTAATATTAGTACTTTATATTTTACTGGAATAGGAACTGGAGTATATCATAGTTTAAAAACTAACTATTCTAATGTAATAACTGGACAAGTTCAAAGATCTATAGTAACAGTATCTACTGCATCTACTCATGGAATGCTACCAGATGATACTATTCATTTTAATGCAAATCCAGGTATAACAACTACTATTAGTGTAGCATATAATGATTACAATAGAAGATTGGTTATTAATCCTAGAACTTTTGTTTCAGGAGATGTTAATACTACAAATAATACTATTACCATATCTAGACATGGTTATATTGATGGGCAAAAAATTATCCATACTGCTACTACATCTTCTGGAGGATTAGTAGATAATGGAATGTATTTTGTATATGTTGTAGATGATGATACTATAAAATTATGTAATGATTATTATCAATCAGTAAGATCTGCTCCAGAGGTAATTTCTATTACTAGTGCATCTGGAGGAACAATATCAGGTATTAATCCTTCAATTAATTTACAAAAAAATGAAAAAGTAATTTTTGATCTTTCAGATTCTTCTTTATCTTTTAGTGATGGTACTCATTCATATAGTGCATTTGATTTTAATATCTATTCTGATATTGACTTAAATAATGTTTTTGAAAGTTCTCAAAGAACTAATGATTTTAATATTGAAAAATCTGGAAGGATTGGTGTAGATTCTAATGCTAAATTAACTATTAAAAATGTAGCACAATTAGGATCACGATATTATTATAATTTAATACCAATTAATAAATCTAAGAATAAAAAAGTTAAAAATGAGATTATTAGAGATAATATTAATATTATTGATTCAAATGCTTTAAAAATATCTTATGGACCTTTGCATGGAAGAAAAACATTAGTTGGAGCTAGTGGAACTACATTTTCATTTGTTATGCCATTTTCTCCTAAATTATTATCATATTCTTCTGGGGATGGTAAATTCAACTATGTTACTGACTCCTTAAATGCTTATGGTCCAATTTCTAGAATTGCATTATTAAATGGCGGTAAAGAGTATAAAAATATACCAGGTATTTCTACTATTACATCTGTTCATGGAAAAAATGCCATACTTAATCCCGCTAGTAATAACATAGGTAAAATAAGTACTATTGATATAGAAAATATAGGATTTGATTATCCAGTAGATAAAACTCTTAGACCAAATGCTTATCTACCTCAAGTTTTAGAAGTAGAATCTTCTCACACATTAGAAAAAATAGGAATTACATCTACTGGAAAAAATTATATACAATCTCCAAATTTAGTTCTTATAGACCCTTTAAGTAATTCAAAAGTTAGTAATGTTGAATTATCTTATGAATTAGGAGATGAAGAAGTAACTATTTTGAAAAATGTTAATAATTTAAGTTCAGATACTCCTGTAGTTATTCCCACTGGCAATTCTAATGGGGTAAAAATAAGTAATCTTGATTATAATGATACTACTAAAGATGTTACTGTAACTATTGGAGCTAGTTTTAGTGATGCTGCAGATTATCCTTTTGAAGTAGGTAAAAAAGTATTAATAGAAGGAATAAGTGTAGGAGTGGGAAGCACTGGTTTAGGTTATAATTCTGAAAATTATAATTATAAATTATTTGAAATATTAGCAACAGATCCTAATATTGGAGGAACTTTAGGAACTGTAAGATATAGTTTAGCAAATACTGTTCCTGATGGAGAAGTTCCAGGTGCATTTAAATCTTCTACTTCAGTAGGTAGAATTACACCAGAATCTAATTTCCCTATATTTGATGTTACTACTAAACCAGCATCTTTTAATTTAGGAGAAACTGTAGTATCTAATGATGCAAATGGAATTGTTCAATCTCAAGTTCTTAAGTCTGGATATGTTACAGTATTGGGCGATAGGAGATTTTTAAGAAATACTATAATTACTGGAGAAGTTTCTAGAACTACAGCAACTATTTTTAATAACACTGTATTTACTTCCTCCTATAATGTAAGTTCTTCTTCTATTGTTAAGGAAGGATGGAAAGATAATTTAGGATTTTTAAATGATAATCAACAAAGAATTATTGATAGTAATTATTATCAATTCTTCTCCTATGCACTTCAATCAGAAGTACAGTATGATACATGGAATGAACCAGTATCTTCATTAAATCATACTGCTGGATTTAAAAAATTCAGTGATTTAATTGTTCCATCTCAAAGAGATGTAGGATTTAGCACTACTCAAGATGAAACTAAATTTGATATTATATCTGATTTAGTTTCTGTAATGGATTTAAATTGTGTATTTGATTTTGATCTTGCTAGAGAAAGAACTGTAGAAATTGATTCAACTGTAGTGTCAGATGAAATATTATTAGAATCCAAAATCCTTCAAGATTATATTGAATCTATAGGAAATAGAGTACTAGATATTGATGATATTAGTGATAATTTTAATAGTAATCCAAGAACTGATGCATTTATGTCAGTTGATTCTTTCTTATTATCTACTGCTAGATATAAAAAATATATTACTTATTCTAGAGATAAGAGATATACTGATGAAAGACAAATTTTAATAGTTTCTTTACTTCATAATAATGAGACTGCTTATTTAAATCAATATGGAAGAATTGAAACTGTAGGGGATTTAGGATCATATGATTTTGATATAGTAGGAGAGGAGGGAAGACTTCTTTATTATCCTAAGAAGTTTAGAAGAAATGACTATACAGTTTCTACTGTAGCATTTAATATTGAAGATACTGTAGCAGGTATTGGATCTACAGCATTGGGTGATAGTATTAATATTGCTAGTAGTACTAAAACACTAGCATTAGGAACCAGTGCATCTACTACTGTTGTTGGTATTGCTTCAACCTATAGATCTTCTAAGGTTTTAGTTTCATATGCAGCAAGTGATAAGTCACACTATGAAGTGGATGAATTAACTGTTGTTCATGATGGTACTAATGTTGAGTTGATGGAATATGGGCAGTTAACTACAGAAATGACTAGTGAAGATGGATCTCCTGGATTGGGTACTTATAGTGCTTCTTTATCTGGATCATACGTTAATCTTAATTTTACTCCTAATGTAAGTACTGCTAGTACCTATGTAATTAACACTTTAAGAGTTTCTATTGCATCTACTAATTCTGAATCTGTTGGAGTAGGCACTACTGTATTGAATACTGCTCTCTTAGATTCTACATTAACTTCTATAGGATCTACTTCTTCTCCTATTGCAGTTGGAATTGCTACATTTGATAATAGTGTTTATGAATGTGCTTATTACTTTGCAAGTATTGAAGATACAACCAATCAACAATATCAAGCATCTGAAGTTATTGTTGCCACTACTGACGAATCTCCATCAATAACTGAATATGGTATTACTCAAAGTGGAGGAAATCTTGGAGATTTTAGTGCTTTATCTACAGCAGGTGTTACTACT
>TARA_R100001594_G_scaffold42054_1_pt1 | contig 11014 bp, 6 predicted proteins | sample TARA_R100001594 | Tara Oceans TARA_R100001594 (sample SAMEA2622752) | marine metagenome | biome: marine biome (ENVO:00000447); feature: marine epipelagic mixed layer (ENVO:xxxxxxxxx); material: "saline water (ENVO:00002010), including plankton (ENVO:xxxxxxxx)" | depth 150 m | reverse complement strand
GGTATATAACTGATAATGAAGGATTATTATATTTTCAAGATCCTTTACTTACAAGTAGAATTACATTATATTCAAGGATATTATCTAATTGGGATGATACACCAAATAAGAGTATGAATTGTGGTGCTGGAGATTTATTAGTATTTCCATCGGATGTTCCTCATCGTGTAGAAGAACATACTTTAGATACTCTGCGTATTTCTGTTGGTATTAATTTAATAGCAAATCATTGACATATACATATTAATACTCTATAATTGAATTGAAGGTATAAAGGTACTATGGCAAAAGGATTTACTGTCAAAGCCAATACTCCTAAGGTAAAAAAACCTGAATGGGATATTGATGCTATTAAGGCAAGAATGAAAGGAAAGACAATTGTATTCTGTCTTCCTGGACGTGGATGTTCTTTCATTTTTCTGAAGAACTTCGTGCAGCTATGCTTTGATATGGTTCAAAATGGAATGTCCATCCAAATATCGCAGGACTATTCCTCAATGGTTAATTTTGCACGTTGTAAATGTTTAGGTGCAAATGTATTACGCGGTCCCAAGCAAGTTCCCTGGGATGGTAAATTAGAATATGATTATCAACTTTGGATTGACTCTGATATTGTTTTTGATACTAATAAGTTTTGGCAACTCTGCGATCTTGCAGTCCCTGCGGAGGGTGAAGAGAAAGGTGTTGCTGGTGGGTGGTATGCCACCGAAGATGGATCTACAACCTCAGTAGCACACTGGTTAGAGGAAGATGACTTCCGTAAGAACGGTGGAGTTATGAATCATGAGACTGTTGATAGCATTTCAAAGCGTCAGAAACCTTTCACAGTAGATTATACTGGATTCGGTTGGGTACTCATTAAGAAAGGCGTGTTTGAGAATCTTGAATATCCTTGGTTTGCTCCTAAAATGCAAGTCTTTGAGTCAGGAAATGTTCAGGATATGTGTGGAGAAGACGTTTCATTCTGTCTTGATGCTAAAGAAGCAGGGTTTGAAATCTGGTGCGATCCTCGGATTCGTGTAGGTCACGAAAAAACTCGTATTATTTAAAATGGGAGTTTTCGGAAGCAAACAACACTTCTCTATGAAAACAGATGATCAACTCTGGTATGAAATATCAGAGAATCTCGACGAGTTAGCTCGAAGAGATAAAGTACAATATCGGGTTCATGCAACTGCAGAATCCGTTAAAGAAAAACTTAAATTACTTAACTTATTATGATTATCATGACAATTGCTACGTGGCTCGGTTTAATTAGTGTTTTAGGCATTATTAGTGCCGTATACCTTCTTAATCTTTATAATCCTCATTAAATTATTATGGCAAAATCTGTTACATGGAATACTACCTCCTGGGTAGAAGCAAAACCGAAAAAAACTCGTCAAGGAAATGGTAAACATACCAAATATGCCTCTTCCTCTCGTAATAAAGCAGCAAAAAGAAATCGAGGACAAGGAAAATAACATTAAGGACGGAAAAACCCGTCCTTTTTTTGTGTGTAAATAGAAAAAAATCCTAAAATAGTAAAATGAACGATTTTTTAGACAATTTAGGCAACGATCAGCACCAAAAAATGTTGAGAGAAATTTCAAATGATGAATTAACACCCAAAAAAAGTGATTCAATGGTCAAAAATGACCTTTATGAACGCAAAAATGATGATTTTGAGGATGATGGACTAGATTATGAGATGGATTCTGTACCTCTTGCAGAATTTTAGTTAAGAAAGGTAATAAATAACTCAATAAATATAGTATTTTTATATTCTTATGCCTGTAGAGAGGTTAAGTAGGTCATTTAAAGATGTTAGTGCCTCATTTAAGGTAAATCCCTTGAATGAGGACCTTATTGCGATTAAAAATGAGACTGCAATTTCCCGTTCTATCAGGAATTTGATCACTACTAAGCCTGGAGAACGGTTTTTTAACCCACTTTTAGGTTCTCAAGTCACCGGACTCCTTTTTGAGAACGTTGATAAGCTTACAGCATCCACAATTACGGATGAAATTAAGATAACTATTGAAAATTTTGAGCCTAGAGTGGAATTAACCGACGTTGATGTAGTTCCAGACTATAATAATGGTGAATTTAACGTTAATATACGTTATTTGATCATAGGAATTGATGTATTACCTCAACAATTATCATTTGCATTACAACCAACACGATAATGGCATTAGTAAATTACGCAGATTTAGATTTTGATCAAGTAAAAACGTCGATTAAAGATTATCTTAAGTCGAATTCCAATTTTACTGACTATGATTTTGAAGGATCCAATCTTTCAACGATTATAGATGTTCTTGCTTATAATACTTACATAACCTCATACAATGCCAACATGGTAACGAATGAGGCATTTATTGATAGTGCAACATTAAGAGAAAATGTTGTTTCGCTTGCAAGAAATATTGGTTATGTTCCTAATTCAAGAAAATCAGCAAGAGCAAAGATATCTTTCTTTGTTGATACTAGTACTTTTGCAAATGCTCCCTCTAGTTTAATATTACAAGCAGGTGTTGTATGTAATACTAGTGTATTTGGAAATCAAAGTTATTCTTTTGCAATTCCTGAAGATATTACAGTTCCAGTAAGTGATAATATTGCAGAATTTAATGATATCACCATTTATGAAGGAACTAGAGTCACTCAAAACTTTACAGTTAACTCTAATACACCAAATCAGAGATTTATTTTAGCAAATAATGGTATTGACACCTCTTTAATCAATGTATCTGTTAAACCTAACGTAAATTCTACTGCATCACGCAATTATTACCTTTCAAACAGTCTTTTTGACTTAGATAGTAGTTCAGCAGTCTTTTTTATTCAAGAAGTGGAAGGTGAACAGTATGAATTAATCTTTGGAGATGGTATTTTTGGTAAAAAACTCCAAGATCCAGAATATATTACAGCAACTTATACAGTTTCTAATGGTAAAGAAGCTAATGACCTTGCAGACTTTACTTTTGCAGGATCCTTAATTGATGATTCGGATAGATCAATAACCACTGGAGTTTCAATAATTACTTGTAGTGAAACTTCACATTCTGGTGCAAGTATTGAAAGTATAGAATCTGTTAAAAAATATGGAACTAGAATTTATGCTTCAAGAAATAGAGCAGTCACTGCATCTGACTATGAAGCGTTAATTCCTACCATTTATCCTGAAACAGAATCAGTTTCTGCTTATGGTGGAGAAACTTTAAATCCACCTCAATTTGGAAAAGTTTTTATTAGTATTAAACCATATAATGACCGATATCTATCAAATTTAATTAAAGATAATATTAAAAGAGATATTCAACAGTACAGTGTGGCAGGTATTATTCCTGAAGTTGTTGATTTGAAATATCTTTATATTGAAACTACATCTAATGTATATTATAACACTAATTTAGCACCATCTTCTAGTGCAGTAAAGACATTAGTTTCTCAAAATATTAATACATATGCCGACTCTACTGAATTAAATAAATTTGGAGCACGGTTTAAGTATAGTCAATTCTTAGGAATAATTGATGATAGTCATGAATCCATTACTTCTAATATTACTACGGTAGTTATGAGAAGGGATTTAAGAGCTTTAGTAAATAGTTTTGCTGATTATGAAATATGTTATGGAAATAGATTTCATATTTCTAGTGAAAGTGGTTATAATATTAAATCTTCTGGATTTACTGTAAGTGGAATTGCCGGAGATGTTTATTTGGGTGATATTCCAAATGCAGATCTTAAAACAGGTATTATTAATCTATACAAATTAGATTCACCTACTCAACCAAGAATATGTAGAAGAAATGTTGGAACTATTGATTATATAAAAGGTGAGATTATACTCTACCCTATTAATATAATTTCAACAGTGATTAATCGCGGAACTCCCTTAATTGAAATAGAAGCAGTTCCTTATTCTAATGATGTTATAGGATTGCAGGATCTTTATTTGCAACTAGATACTAGTAATGTAATTATAAACATGTGGCCCGATGATATTTCATCTGGCGTGGAATTGGCAGGAACTTCTCACCAAGTATCATCAAGTTATTCAAACGGAGTATTTGTTCGATAGAATATGTCAGAAACTAGAGTTAAAATTCAATCTATTGTTGAGAATCAACTACCGGATTTTATTGCAGAAGAGAATCCTCTTCTAGTAGAATTTTTAAAGCAATATTATATTTCTCAAGAATACCCTAGTGGATGTGCTGATCTTATTCAAAATATTGATAAGTATATCAAACTTGATGAAATTTTTGATTCTACAGAATCATGTATTTTATCCCAAACGGTATCTCCTACAGATACAACTATTAACGTTAGTAGTGCTGTTGATCAAGATGGAAAGATATTAAGTGGAACAAAAGGTTTTCCTGATAGAAATGGATTAATTAAAATTGATGATGAGATAATTACATATACAAGTAAAACAGATACAACTTTTGAAGGATGTACTAGAGGATTTAGTGGAGTAACATCATATTCAAAACTTAATAATCCAGAAGAATTAGTTTTCTCAACTTCAGTTGCGGTAGAGCATGAATATAAAACATATGAAACTAATTACCCTATAGGACCTATTGTTCATAATTTGAGTGGAATATTCTTACAAGAGTTTCTTAAGAAATTAAAACAGCAATTTATTCCTGGATTTGCAGAAAGAACTTTTGATTCTAATTTAAATCAAAATCTTTTTATTAAAGAATCAAAATCTTTTTATACTTCAAAAGGAACGGATAAGTCTTTTAAGATTTTGTTTGGTGCATTATATGGAGAACCTGTAGAAGTTTTAAAACCTAGAGATTTTCTGTTTAGACCATCTGATGCTGGTTGGAGAAGGACTAAGGATTTAGTAGTTGAAAAACTTTCTGGAAACCCTCTTGATCTTTTAAATAATACTCTCTACCAGAATGAAGAGGAAGATTATGACATTTCTGAAGCATATGCATCTATTACAGATGTAGAAAAGATTTCTATTGGTGGAACAGAGTTTTATAAACTTAGTTTTGATGCTGATTATAACAAAGATTTGGTTTTAGAGGGAACTGTTTATGGTGAGTTTTCAGTTCATCCAAAAACTTTATTGATAACTCCTGTTTCTATTGGAGCTACTACGCTAGATGTTGATTCAACAGTTGGATTTGCTAAATCTGGTGAATTGGCAGTGACTTATGATTCCGGAGTTGCTGGAATTTTAACATATTATTCAAAGTCATCAACACAATTTTTTGACGTTACTAATGTTACTGCTGGTATAGGAACTGCAGCAGAACTTAGGTTAAATGTAAACGCATATGGATATTCTGGGATAACAACCGATAATCCCATTACAGTAAGAATAGGATCTGTTTTAGATGAAGTAGTAATCCCTTCTAAAACTTATCTTTTCTCAAAGAATGACACTGCTAAAGTTAAAACATTAGGAATTTCTTCAAGTACTATTAGAAGAAATAATTGGATCAGTAATGTAGCCAATACTTATAAAGTAGACTCTTTTGAGTTACAAAATCAATCTAATTGGACATATGAGATCACAACATATGATACTCATAATTTTAGAGCAGGTGATAAAGCACAATTTATAAGGACTGATGATACTGCAAAATTTAATGATTGTGAAATTGTATCTGTTTCTGCTCATAATAAGTTTTCGATTAGAGGTCAAGGAGAATTAGATGATTCATATACTTATGAAGTGCAGAGATATGTTTTAAAGGTAGAATCTTCTTCTTATCCATATCTTGGTCGTTATAATGCTAATCTTGAAAATACATATACAGATTATGATAATAAGGTTTTAGTTGCTTCTCCTTCTCTTCCTTTTTATAATAATCAACTTATTAATCCATACTCTAGAAAAGTAACCCTTACTGGTGAATATTCTGGAACAGAAATTGATATTATTTCACAGGATGCTACTTTAAGAGATCATGGATTTTTCACTGGAGATAAAATCTATTATCAACCATATATTGTTTCAACTTCTTTTACAGATTCAGATGGGAATCCTGGTGTTAGTACTTCTGTTAGTAAGTTTCCCGAATTAGAAGAAGGTCTTTATTTTGTTAAAAGAGTTAATTCTTCAAAAATAAGTTTAGCAAAGAGTCCTTCTAATATTCAAAATGGAGATTTTATTAGTTTAGCTGGAATAGTAACTTCTAATGTTATTCAAGATTATGAATTTGCAAGGAAAGAAATAAGAGGACAGAATCTTTTAAGAGAAATAGAGGATCCTCTTAATAGGAGTGGGGATTATGAGACTGAACCTGGAAAGACTGGTATATTTGTTAATGGTGTAGAACTGTTAAATTATAAGTCTTCTGAAACTGTTTTTTATGGAAAAATTAAGGATATTGAAGTAGGAGCACCTGGTTCAGGATATGATGTTATAAATCCTCCAAGTTTAGATATTTCAGATTCTATAGGAGCTGGTGCTACAGGAATTTGTGCCGTAAATGGATCTTTAGAAAGAATAGAGATTATTGATTCTGGATTTGATTATGTAACTAAACCATTTATTACTATTGATGGAGGAAATGGTAAAGATGCTTCTGCAGAAATCAGTATGAGATCTGTAGGACATGAAGTTTCATTTGATTCTACTAATCAAGGAAAGGATGGTGATGTATTCATTCAAGCTGGAAGTGCTACTACTAGTCTGATTGGATTCTCTACTTATCATAAATTTAGGGATTATGAAAAAATTGTATATGATCCTCAAAAACAAACAGCATTAAGTGGTTTTACTACTGATTCTTTTTATCATGTTAATGTCGTTGATGCAACAACTATTAGACTTCATGAAACGGAAGATGATGCTATTGCTGGTATAAACACAGTTTATATTAGTAACTATGGAGTTGGAAAACAACTAATCAAATCGTCTGAGAAGAAAGATATAATTTCAAATATTCTTGTTTCTAATAGTGGTGAAGGTTATCAGAATAAGAAACGAACTGTACTTACTTCTGGTATTAGCACTTCACGGAATATTGTTAATATAGATGCTCATGGTTATGAAACCGGAGAAACCCTTACTTATGCAACTACTGGAACAGCAGTTGATGGTCTTAATACATCTCTCCAGTATTTGGTTAAAAAAGTAAATGACGATTCCTTTAAACTTGCTCCAGTAGGATTAGGTACTACTTCAAAAACTGAATATTTAGATAGTGATCAATATATTGATTTAAAATCTATAGGAAGCGGAGTCCATTCCTTTAATTACCCTGCAATTACAGTTTCTATTACAGGTAGTATTGGAGTATCTACTTTATCTAATCAAGATTTTAATGCGAAGATACAACCTATCTTTAGAGGAAATATTGACTCTGTACATTTAACTGATAATGGGAGTAAATATGGGTCAGATCATATTATCAATTATGACAGACAACCAACGTTTACATTTAGAAGTGGTAAAAATGCAGAAGCAACTGTTATTGTTAATAATGGAAAAATAATTGAGGTTTTAGTTACTAGAGGAGGTTCTGGGTATAACACGCCACCAGACTTGGAAATTAATGGAACAGGGAATTATGCAAAACTAACTCCTATTATTGAAAGTGGACAATTAAAAGAAATAAAAGTTATAAATGGTGGAATAGAATATGATGACACTACTACTCTTACAATAACTGGTGCTGGTTCTGATTGTAGGTTGAGAGGTAATCTTGAAAATTGGACAGTAAACTTATTTAAAAAATATTTGAATACAATAACTCCTGATGATGGTATTATTGATGAATCGGATAGAGATAATTATGGATTACAATATTGTCACATGTATGCTCCTCGTGAATTAAGAGAGGAAGTATTTACAAGGAATTCTGAAGGGGGAATACAATATGGAAATCCTGATTTAAAAATATTTGGAAATAAAGAACAACCTTCTGAAGAGCATTCCCCAATTATAGGGTGGGCATATGACGGAAACCCCATATATGGTCCATATGGGTATACAACTCCAGAAGGAGGCACTGTAAGGGCACTGAAGACAGGATACAAGGTGATTACGAACGCAACCCGTCCTCCTGAAACTAATTTCCCTAGTGGTTTCTTTAATGAAGATTATGCTTTTAAAGATGTAGGCGATCTTGATGAACATAATGGTAGATATTGTGTGACCCCAGATTTTCCTAAAGGAGTTTATGCATATTTTACAACCATTAATAGTAATGCTACGGAAACTGACGGATCTTTTGAAGGATTCTTCCAACCTGAGTTTCCTTATGTTATTGGAACAAGTTTTTACTCTCAACCAAATTCTTTTAACTTTAGTATAGAATCAAATCAAGAAGACTATGATTTAAATAATTCTCCATGGTTTAGAAATACTTTGGATTATAGATTGAAGGGATCTAATAGTGAATATGATTTTGTTTTTAATCCAAATAAACTTAGAGAACAAACAGTAAATATTGATCAAGTTTCTAACGGAAGTGTAGAGTCAGTAGGAGTTGTAACTGGTGGTAAAAATTATAATGTAAATGATAGGGTTTTATTTGATAATGCTCTTACAGATGGAAGTAATGCTGCTGCTAAAGTTAAGAGAGTTTATAGTCCAGAACTTTCTTCTTTAAGTGTTGCTACTACTTCATATTCTAATGTGGAGTTTGGAACAATAGATGCTGTTGGAAATATTGTTGGATTCACTACTGCTCCACACGGATTAAAGGATGCGGAGATAATAACAATTTCTGGTATTAGTTCCTATTATGCAAATCTTCAAGGATCTTATAATATAGGGGTAAGAACAGATAATTTTGTAACTACTTTAGGAATTGGAAGTACTAATGTAACAGGATTAACTACTTACATCTATACTACAGGATTTTTAGATTATCCTTATATTAGAGAAAATGATATCTTAGGAATAGGAAATACTGAAAAGGTTAAAGTTCTTAATATTGATAAATCTGGAAGAAGAATTAAAGTTTTAAGAGCTATTGATGGGACAGTTGGGTTTGCATATAGTGCATCTATTATTCTTAAAGAAAATCCACGTAAATTTACTGTCAATACCGGATTCAAAACAGATTACAGTTATCTTCCTAATAGAGAAATTTATTTTGATCCTAATGAATCAGTTGGGGTGGGAACTTCTGCAATAGCAGGATTGGGATCTACTGCTGTGTTCTCAATGCCTGGGTTAGGAGCAACTCAAGTATTTGTTCCTTATCAACAAATCTATCTACCAAATCATGGTTTAAAAACAGGTGAAAAGGTTACTTACTCATCACATGGAGGAACTGAAATTAATGTTCTTTTAAACGGGACTAAATTCGCATTACCTCAAACTCAAGATTTATATGTTGCTAACATTTCTCAGAATTTTGTTGGAATATCGACAGTTAAAGTTGGTTTAGGAACTACAGGAACATATGTTGGTATTGGATCAACTACTAATGATGGTCTTTTATTCTTTAGGAATTTTGGTACTGGTTCTTATCATAGTTTTACTACTAAACGCACTATTATAAGTGGAGAAATAAATCAAAATATTGTTACTGTACTTACATCTCTTGGATCCACCCATGGACTTTCATTGGGTGATAATATTAACTTTAATTGTATTCCTAAAAATGAAGAAACAATAACTGTTAAATATGATGATGATAATAGAAGAGCTTTATTCAATCCATCTACATTTGTTGCAGGGAATGTTTCTACTTCTGAGAGTACTATTACTATTTCAGATCATGGATTACGTACTGGCGATAAGGTAATCTATACTGCATCTTCACCTGCTGGGGGATTAACAAATGAATCTATTTACTATATTTCATATTATACAAAAGATAAGATAAGGCTTTGTGCCACTAAGTATGATTTATTTCTAAAAGATCCTAATTATATTAATATTACAAGTGCGACAGCAGGAACAATATCTTTAATTAATCCAGAACTTAATGTTTATAAAAATAAAATTGTTAAATTTGACGTAAGTGATTCTTCATTAGCATCTATAGTTGGAGTAACATCTTATTCAGCTTTCTCTCTTAATTTTTACAGAGATCCTGATTTTAATTATGAATTTGATGCTACCGGAAAAACAGATGATTTTGAAGTTGTCCGAACAGGAGATACTGGAATTGGTGCATCTGCTAATGTTAAATTATTCTTAAATGATTTTATTCCTAATAATCTTTATTATAAATTAGAACCAGTAGATAGTGACAATATTGCGGATATTAAAAAAGAAATAATAGTAGATAAAGATGTTTATAATAACAATCAAATTAATTTAATTGATAGTGTATATTCAGGAACTCATAGGGTAGTAGGTCTGGGTACAACTACTGTCATTTATAATTTAACAAAATATCCAGAAGCAAGTTCTTATGCACCAGGTACAGCAAATCTTTATTATACAACTAAATCTACTACTGCTTATGGTGCAATTGAAAGCATAGAAGTTCTTAATGGTGGAAGAAATTATAAATTAGCTCCTGGAATTACTACAGTTTCTTCTTCTTATGGTAAAGATGCCCTATTGGATGTTAGTAGTAAATCTATTGGAATAATTGAAAAAGATACTATTAATAATATTGGATTTGACTATCCATCTGATAATACTTTAAGTCCTTCTCTTAATCTTCCTGAAATTCTTCAAATTAAACCTCTTAATTCCTTTAAGAGTATTGGTATTAGTTCTGGTGGTAAGAATTATCTTACTGATCCAAGTCTAGTTGTTTTGGATGGATTTACTGGAAAGCAAGTTGATGATGTATCATTAGTATATCAGATAGGAAATCCTCAAGTTAAGATATTTCAGAATACCTATGGAATGTATAATGTTTTACCAACAATTATACCGATTCATAATTCTAATGGAGTGGGAATTAATACTATAACCTTTAATAGTACAACTAAGAAAGTAACGGTAGGTATAAACACAGGATTTAGTGAGCTATTCCCATTTGCGGTAGGAGATAAAGTTTTAATCGAAAATACAAGTGTTGGAGTAGGATCTACATCTAAAGGATATAATTCAGAAGCTTATAATTATAAG
>TARA_R100001594_G_scaffold41868_4_pt1 | contig 11067 bp, 5 predicted proteins | sample TARA_R100001594 | Tara Oceans TARA_R100001594 (sample SAMEA2622752) | marine metagenome | biome: marine biome (ENVO:00000447); feature: marine epipelagic mixed layer (ENVO:xxxxxxxxx); material: "saline water (ENVO:00002010), including plankton (ENVO:xxxxxxxx)" | depth 150 m | reverse complement strand
AGTTCCTCAACTTAATATACTGCAAAAATTTAATGAAGGTGGGTTAGCTCTCCAACCCAATCAAGGTGCTATGGGATTGTCTGGTGTTGATGGTGCTGATGGAGCACCTGGAATGTCTTCTATAGGAATGGATGGAGAACCTGGAATGTCTTCTATAGGAATGGATGGAGAACCTGGAATACCAGGACTTGGGTTGGATGGTATGAGTGGTATGACGACAAGTCAACCGAAGAAAGAAAATAATATCTTTAATTTTTTAAATCCTTTATCATGGATTGGAGGACAAGCACAAGATGCTATAGGACAGGCAGATAGAGGAGAAGGGCAATTTGGTGGTGGTCTTGCTGGCAGAATGTTAGAGAAGAGAAGAGCACTTTCTGAAGCTCAAGGATTTAATCAAGGTGGTTTAGTTCACCCCAAGAGATTTAATAAAGGTGGTAAAGTTAGTGGAAGTGGTAATAAAGATACTGTTCCTGCGATGTTAACTCCTGGTGAGTTTGTGATGAGTAAGGGTGCAGTGGAGAAGTATGGTACAAGTACCTTAGCATCTATGAATTCTATGGGTGGAGGTAATAACACACCAGAAATAGGAGGAACTATTCAAGGATTTAATCAAGGTGGTATAGTAGGAAAGATAAGAGGTCTTGGAAAGAAAGTTATGAAGACTGCTACTCAATTAATTAATAATGTTCCTGTTGCTGCTGGAGCTAATGTAACGGTACTTCCAGTACCTTCTGGTGGTGGAGGTAATAGTGGTGGTTCTAGTGGTGTAAATGAAGATAATGATATAGAATTATTCTCTCCTTTGAATGGAGAGGATTTGCAGACTCTTATTGTTAAAAACATGTATAGTATCTTAGATTGATGGTAGGATTACTTGCTGGTGCTGCTAAGGGGTTGTTGAAAAAACCCCAGAAGATTAATCCAGATAAATTTGCTGGTAAGATGGAGGCGACGAAGGCAGCCGCTAAACCTAAAGGTGCTATAGTTCCATCCCAACAAGATTCAGTATCTATTGTCAAAGTTGTAGATATAAAACCTAAAGATCCCAAAGTAAAAGCAAAGGGTGGACCTCTTGCTGAGATACAAGAAAGTGTTCATTCAATTGTTGTAGCACTTAAAGGTGAGCAAGATGCTAAGAAGAAAAGGGCAGTAGTACAACAAAAGAAAAATCAGAAAAAGAAAAGATTAAACTTAGAGGCCTTATCTGAAGTTGGTAAAGTTGCTAGTGGAGTTGCTGGTGGAATTGCATCTGCTACTGGAATAACATCTCTTTGGGGTTCTATTTGGAAGACAGTAGGATTATTATTTGCTGGATGGTTGACTCAATATCTTCCACAGATAATAGATTTTATTAAAAAGTTTGGTAGTATTGCTGGCAATATTATAAATGTTGCTAAACCTATTGTGAAAGCAGTATGGGATACAATGGTATGGGTAACAGATAAGGGGGTAAAACTTGTTGCTTTATTGACTGGTGTTAAACCTGATGAGGCATCAGAAAATAGTATTATTAAGAACCTTACTGAGATACAGAAAAGAATCCCATTAATTGAAGCTGCCTTTGGATTTTTTGCACTACTTAAATTAAAGAGTGCGTTTGGTAGTGATCGGTTACCCCCAAAACCTAAAGGTCAAAAACCTAAGTGGCGGAAGAACCTAGAGAAAAAGTTTAAAAAGAGTAAGTTTGGAAAGACTGTTCGTAATCAGTTAGCAAGACTTAAGAAACTAAAGAGGACTTTATCACCAAAAAGAATTATTAATTCTTTAAAGAGGGGTGGAGGTGATAAACTTCTTAAAAGAATTACTACTAATGTTAGTAAGATTAAACCTGGTAAGACCTTACAGAATCTTACTAAGAATATTAAACCTGGTAAGACCTTACAGAATCTGACTAAGAATATTAAACCTGGTAAGACCTTACAGAATGTTACTCAGAATATCTTGAGTAAAAAACCTGGACCTTCTTTGTTTAGTAGAGCATTGTCAGGAACAAGGAGGATTGCTGGTCAAGGACTGCAAGCAACAAAGAGATTAGGTGGTCAAGGACTGCAAGCAACAAAGAGATTAGGTGGTAAAGCATTAACGGGACTGAATAATTTTGCTAAAAACCAATTAGGAAAGATGGGTCGTATTATTAAAGGTATTAAAGCACAGGGTGCAAAGTGGGCTCAAGTGATAGGTAAAAATCTTCAGAATATGAACCCTATGAAGTTGGGAGAAAAGGTAAAGAAATTATTGCAGGGTCCCATAGATGGTATTCTTAAGAAGAATAAGACTATTAGTAAACTTCTAAAGATTAAACCACAAACTGCAATTAAATCAATTGGTAAATTGATGGAAACCACAGAAAAAAGTGGTGGTTTAAAAATAGTGATGAAAGGTCTTGAGAAGGCCAAGGCAGCGAAGATTGGTGGTGTTGATGCAGTCATCGCTGCCATCATGGGTGTGCTTGATTATACTGCTTTAGGTGAGTCTCCTATCAATGCTATTCTTCGAGCAATTGGTGGGTTGTTAGGATATACTGCAGGTTTTGCTATTGGTGCTCCGTTTGGCGGTGTTCCTGGATTTATTACTGGTATGGCAGGTGCATTTGTTGGTGAATGGGCAGCCAAAAAAATAGCACAAGGACTTGCACAAACAGAATTAGCAAATACACCTGATCCTATTGCTGATGCACTTGGTATAGCACCAAGAATGATGGTAAGAGATCCTGATAATGCTGCAATGAATGAGGAACTTGAAAAGGTACAATCAGATGAGTCTGGTGATGAATTATCTGGTGTTGAAACTAAATCTAAGGATGCTGATTTGATTAGTGAGTCAGCATCATATGATCAGAATGGTAAGGAAACTCTCATTCCTGTTCCTATTGAGCAGATGAAAAGTAATACTACTATTGTTAATACTTCAACTGCATCTGGTGGGGATGTAAATAAGTATGAAACTGTAGATGACCTTAAGAAAACTATGGTTCTTTCTAAGATGTATTCCGCATAATGGCAAAGGAATTACAAAAACCGACGTTCAAAGAACTGTCTGTATCTAATCCAAAGACTAACAATGCTGTTGATCTTACTGGAGGACTTATTGAACTCAAATATTATGAGAGTATTCTTGCTAATCATATTAGTGCAACGATGATTATTGTAGACTCAGGTAATACTGTAGGCGAAGGTAAGAATAAAACAAACCTTTTAAATGGTTTACCAGTGAGAGGTGGTGAACCAGTAAGAGTAAGAGCATTAGATGTACAGAAAAATGAATTAAGGTTTGTTGGAGTTGATGGTGCTTTTTATGTCAATCAAATAAAAAATGTTATTTCAGATACTAAGAAGACATTAATGCAGTTTAATCTCTGCACTAAAGAATTTATTGGTAATGAGCAAGTCAGAGTTCAAAAAAGATATAGTGGTAAGATATCTGAGTCAGTTAAAAAGATAATAGATAATGTTCTTGAGAGTAATAAACCTCAAGACATAGAAGAGACTTCTAACTCTTATAATTTTATTGGTAATTTAAAGAAACCATTATACACTTTAACTTGGTTGGCATCTAAGTCTATACCTTCTGATGGTGCTTATGGAAAGAGTGCTGGATTCTTTTTCTTTGAAACAAAGGATGGATATCAATTTAAATCTATTGATTCTTTGATAGGGCCTACTAGAGGTGGTGGTAGTGCTGACTATAAAATCTCAAAGAGATTTGAGTACACTATGACTCCAGATAGGAGAGAAGGATATGGAAAGATATTAAAGTATGTTGTAAATAAGAATATTAATCTTCAAGAGAAACTTGTTATTGGTGCTTACAATTCTAGATTTACATTTTTTAATCCATATACATTTGGTGTTAAACATAAAGATATATCAATGAAAGAGGATCAAGCAGGTGGTAAAGTAAAAACAGCAGGAACTGATTTAGATTTTGTAGCACCAGAGTTTACTCAATCAATTACAAGAGGATTGAGTTCTGTCCTTGATGTGGGTACTTTACCAGTAGGTAAGGATGCTGAAGAACAGGTTGAGAATTGGAAGGAAAAAAAGGATGAGACTAATGATAGAGTTCAAGATAGAATGATACAAGCACTTACTAGATACAATCAAATATTCTCTATTAGTGTTGATATCGTGATAGATGGTGACTTTTCACTTAAGGCCGGTGATACAATATATTGTGAGTTTCCTGAAGTTTCTGCTCGACTGTCGAAACAAAGTAAACAAACTAGTGGACTGTATTTAATTGCCAGTCTATGTCATAAGGTCACCCCTACCGCTGCCTACACATCATTGAATTTAATTCGTGATTCTTTTGGTACAAAGAAAGGGGTTAAATAACACAGGAGGAACTGAACTATGACTAAAGAAATCAAACACGATTTAGATCATGAAGTTTACATTGAGGCTGATGGTAAGGAGCATGTCAATCATGGTATGCACGAATATACTAAGGCAGATTTAGAAGCTTCCCATGCTTATTATGATGAGTATCATAAAGGAGATGAGGTAAATAGGAATGATGGTAAGATTAATGATTGGCACACACGCCATGAGGATAAGCATCTAGAAGTTTACTGTGATAATCATCCAGATGCAGATGAATGTAGAGTGTATGACGATTAATGATTGACGAGTCCTTAGCAAAAAAATATAGTATAGGTCAGGATGGATTCACATGGTGGCTTGGCCAAGTTTGTGAAGCCGAAACTTGGTTAGCCAATTATCCTGACCTACCTAAGGAGACTAAGGATGAACTTCCTGGATTTAAAAGAAGGGTAAAGGTATCGATACTGGGGTGGCATAGTACTGATAAGGAGGAATTAAAGAATGAAGAATTGCCTTGGGCATATTGTTTACTACCAGTAACTGCTGGTTCTGGATTTGGTGGATTAGGAGAGTCACTTAATTTCTCTGGTGGTGAGTGGGTCTTTGGTTTCTTTTTAGATGGAAATGATGGTCAGCAACCAGTTATCATAGGTGTATTAGATAAGTCAACACAAGAAGATTATAGAAATGAAATTCCAGGTGAAAGGTATACACCCTTTAGTGGATATACTAATAAGAGGGTAGTACCTCTTGAAAATACTAAGACAGATGAGGCAGTAGAGAAAGAACCTGTAGGTGAAGCAAATGTTTCTGAGGGTGATACTGGAGTTCAAGTAACAAAGACTAATCCAAAAGAATGTGCATGGATTGAACAAGGTTCAGGTGGAGAGACATATGTAAAAGCAAATGTTACTGATGTTGAGAATCTTAAGGCTACTGGTGAGATTTTAAGAGCTGACAACTCTGATTGCAGCAATCCTATGGCACTTGCTGATAAAGCAATGAAAAGATTGTCAAATCTTAAGCAATTACATAAAAAGTATGATGGATATATGATTGATACGGGAATGAATATATTAAGTGATAAGATAATGAAGTTAGAGGAAAGAGTTGCAGCTGATGATGTAGCAACCTCTCAAGCAATAATACAGACTAAGGTAGAAGCAAAGACATTAGAAGCAGCAGATAAATTGATGTCAAAGGTTTCTATGGTTGCACCATTAAGTCAAATGGTGAAAGCAAACATAGCTAATGAGGAAGCAGCTAATCAGATTATTACTCAGTTTAATCAGATAAAGTCTAAGTTACCTGGCGATGCTATGGGTTTCGTCAAAGAGATGGCCCCTAAAATTATAAGTCAACCACCATGTGTAGTTGAATCTTATATGGGTAGTCTGACTGGTAATATGTTGTCTGGTATAGATGCAAATATGAATAAGATGATGGGGTCAGTTAATAAGGTTATGGGTGCCATTGATACTTTCAGGAGTCCCGGAGCAGTTGTTGGGGGTCTACTTAGTGAAGGAATGAATGCTTTAGGTGGGATTTCTATTGATATGGATGGTATCAGTAAGTTTACTTCTTCTTATAAGAAGTTGTTACCTGGCGAAGCATCTCTTCCATGTCCAAAAGGTGTAAACTTTAATGCTTTAGATGGAGGTGCTGCTATTCCACCTACAGCAACTAAGTTAGGGAATATGTTGGAGAATGTTGCTTCTGGTGTGGCAGCAGCAGGACAGTTGAAGGTAGGTATTAGTGATTTTATGGATACTAATAGTCTCTTTAGTACTGCTCTTACCCTTAATAATGTGAGGCTGGGTGATATAGGTGGTCTAGGAGGTCTTACAGATACATTAGATAAAGCAAAGAACTTAGATATTTTTAAGAAATTACCAGGAACAACAGGTGATTCTATACTTACAGCAGCTGCTAGTTTGTTGGGTGGTGGAGAGACTGTTGATTCTGCTATAATTGCTGCCAATACTTTATTCCCTGGTGGTGGTGACTTAGTTAAACAAGCATTTAAAGATCAACTTCAAGGACAAAGATCTCCTGGTGGCGCATGTGAGACAGGACCAACTCTAAATGGTCCACCTATAGTTAAAATATTTGGTGGTTCTGGTAATGGGTGTACTGCTAATGCAGTAATAGGACCTAATGGAAACATACTTGCTATTGATGTTACAAGAGGTGGTAAAGGGTTTAACTCTATTCCTTTTGTTGCTGTTGTTGATAGTAGTGGAAAAGGATCAGGAGCAGTTGTTAAAGCCAGTGTGGGTTATGGAGGTACTATTACGGGTATAGATGTAGTAAGTCCTGGTTTTGGATACACAAGCATCCCTAGTGGTGCTGTAGGAGGTAATGGTAGGACATTTGCAGAGGGTGACGGTACAGTATTAAAAGATAGAGAAGGAAATTATTATTCATTCGTTCCTGGTACTGGTATTAAAATACCACCAGGAGGTACAGTTTATCTTCCTACTGGTTCTAAATGTGAATTACCTACTAGTGCTATCACAACAGATGGAGATCCTGTATTTACTGCTGATCAAAAGAGACCAGGTAGGATTAAGTCCGTTCAAGTTAACTTAAGGAAAGCATATAAAGGATTTGGAAAGGTAACAGATGGATCAGTTGAGGGTGCTGGACCTATTCTTAGTATTCGTGATGCTGTAACGGATAGAAAGATTAGTAATCTTATTGAGGTTAACACAGGTAGACCCTTTAATATTGATTATGTAACACCTGATATATTAGATCAATATACTAAGAAAAATATACTAGCTAAAGAGGGAAGGACAGAAGAGTTTGATGAACTAACAGCATTTGGTAAGAGAAGAGGTGATGGTTCACTTTATGGATTAGTTGATCCAAAATCAAATGATGAGGAATGGGTGAGAGAACAGTACCATTCTTTATTCTGTAGAGAACCTGATGCTGGTGGTTTTAGACATTGGTTAGGTGACCTTAAGAGAGGACGTACTAGAGCACAAGTTCTAGCAACTATGAAGATTGCTACGACTGAATATGAAGATCATCAAGCAAAAATTAAGTCAGGTAAAGTTGACCCTGAGAAATGTAAGTTCAGATGGAGAAAAGTAAAGAAAGATATTCCACCAGTTATAAACAATCACCGTACTTTAGATCCTTGGTTAGCAGATCTAGCAGTAGGTACTGTTCTAACCTTTAGGGGAGTTTATAATCATCATGAACCACTGACTGCTGCACAAATAGAAAATCCTTATGATTTAACTAGAGGTAACTATAGGTATTTTGTATTTGATTATGAGGTAGAAGTTTATGAGACTGCTTTAGGATATTCTTATGCTGAAGGAGATGATACTATTAAAACTAAGTGGTATAAACTAAGGAAGATAAAATATGTAACTGGTACTCAAGATTTTGTTAATGGTGAGACTGTTACTAAATGGATGAGAGATTATGCGGGTAGATTATATGAGATGCATATAACAGTTTGTACTTATGATGATGATAAGATAGAGGTTCCAGGACATGGACTAGCAACTAATGCAGAGGTTCAGGAAGTAGTTAAGACAGCATTACCATGTCAACCACCCATTACATCTGATAAGTTAGCAGACTATTACCCAGTTAGATGGTATCGAGAAAGGACTGTTCCACCACCTACTCCTAAGATTACAAAGACTAGTAGAACTTTACCTATTAACTTTGCTGGATTGAATGCTGCAAATAATCCTGTTACTGTCGCAGCTGGTGGAAAGAGTTTGCTGTTAAAGGATGGTCATGGTCAGGATACTAATGCAACTTTTACTATTACTGGTGGAAATGCAAAATTCATTGCTACAGGTAGATCTGTAGAAGGAACTGGTCAGTCTACTTTTACTTTGACATGGAATGATAATCCAAGCACTGCAGGACAAGCAGTTGGTAGTATTAATCTTGGAGGTAAGACTTGGACACAAACAGGTAGGAGTGGATCTATAACTCAGACTGTTAATCTTGGTAAATTAATAGAGACTAAAATAAAATCAGATCCAACCACTAACATTTACACTGAAAAATATGTTGAGGGAGAAGGACATATTCCTGGAACAGAAAAGAACATGCTTGTCAAAGAGATTATTAAAGTATATAATTCATTTGGAAGTAAGAAGTATGGATATGCTTACAAGCATGGTCATTTTCAAGGAAGAATGCATGCTGATAAGAGGGGTTTAAATTTCTGGGTTCAAATGTACCTTAGAAAATTAAGGGATATGAGAAGAGGTTTAACTTGTGAGACAGAAGAGATTGAAATTAAGCAATCTACTGCAGGTAAACCAGTTGCAGTTAACTTTAAGGTTAAAACTGCATCTTACTATGCTGATAGTGTAAAGATAGAAGGTTTGGATATTAATATAGGGAAAGAACTTGGAGACAAAAAGGATATTAAGGAGAGTGTTACAAGACAAGTTGAGTATGGAAAGGTTTATGCCGTGACATTTAATAGTGTTCAAGGTGTTGAACGGTTAAGAAATAAAGGTGATAATATTATTGAGATGGAAGATCTTCCACCAGGTCGGCAGCAATCAATTTATTATGATGATATAGTTATTGAATCTAGTATAGGAAAGTTCTATAATATACAAGGAAATACTTGTAGTTTTAGAGTGGATGCTGTTTCTCTTCCTTCTATCAAAAAGAAAAGGTTTAAAAAGACAACACCTCTTAGTGAGTTTGAATATCTAGGATATAAGAATAATCTCAATCAAAAACCTGAACCTAATGCATTTAATTGTGTTAAGCTGACTATGTATCGTGCTGCTAAAGAAAATTTTGAGAAGTATGGTAAGGTAATTAAGGAAGAAAAGTATTGTGATTGGGCTACAAAATATGTGGAAGAGGTTGAGTCAACCTTTAGACCTACTAATACTTTAGGATATATTCTTCCTTGTGGTGGAGAGATAACCGCACCTAAAGGAGGTCAACAACCACCCCCTCCTGCAACTGAACCTAAGATAATTGTACCCAAAACAGTTGAAATTATTTCAACTGGTATAGGTTATACTCCTAATGATACTGTTAAAATTAATGGAGATTCTTGCGACTTTGATATTGATCCTGATGGTAGAATTATTAATCTTATACCACCAAGAAGGAAACCAGTATTTGATTATCCTACTTTTGAGATAGATAGTGATACAGGTTGTGGTGCTGATATTGAAATGACCTTAGAAGCTTTGCCTCTTACATCACCTCTATTAACAGCTCCTGATATCCTTCCTGCTAATATTGTTGAGGTCGTTGATTGTGTTGGTAAAAATATTTTTATTAAGGAGAGTTAGTTATGTCAGGTAGGAAACCAGTTGGTTTGTTTGGATTGAATATTTTCTTTGCGTGGAGTAAATCTGCAGCAGATGGATATATTTCTATAGGTGGTGTCTCCAAAGATAAGGTAAGACATGCTGTTCGTTTAGGAAATAAGTATGATACGAACCATTATATTTCATTAGATTCTAGTGGACCACGGATATCTCAGACATTAGTACAGTCTCCAAAGGGAATCACTATTAAGACAGGACAGACACAAGATGTTCCTGGTGCTTCTACTATGACTATTCAAGTGGAGCATGGTAACTTGGATATTGATGTACAGGATGGAGACTTTAATGTTACCGCAGATAATTTTACTTTTAAATCTGCTAAGTTAAAAACAGATAAAGATGGTAAACCTATAACAGGTAATATAAGTTTTGATTCTTCAAATCAATTTAAGGTTGTTACTCCTAATGTTAAAATTAATTCATCAAAGATGATTGACCTTTCTAGTAATAATGTGCTAAGATTATTTGGTGATCGCACCACTGAAATAATAAGTGGTATTTGTTCTATGCAATCTTGGAGTACGAGAGCAGGAGCTCCTCCTGATTTATTTGAGAAGAGTGAAGCTTTCCAAGGTGGTCCTAGTGAGGAAGAGAATAAAAAGGATCCAGGAAGTTATCAATATGATCCTAGTCTTGGAGAATCTCCATATCAATCTGTAGAACAATTCAATGCTTTAACACCAGAACAACAAGCAGCTCAAATGAACCCACAGTACAACAAGTAAATGACTCACATTATTGACAGTGCATTAATCACTAAAGACTTAGTAGTTGGAGGTGGAACAGCACAAAAACCATCACAACAGATTGCTATTGGTCCAGGTAATGATTTATTACATGGTAGTGCTGATATCTCAGGTGTAGTTCACATTGGTGCTGAAGCATTTGAAAAGGGAGAATCTACCCTGATGGTTGCTACCAGTCATCAGCAGCAAGGTTCTAGAGCTCTGAATGTTAAAGGTAATGCAACTATTACTGGTGCAGACCCTTATCCTCTTATAGTTGGAGGTAATGCTCTGTTCCTTCATCCAAATATTGGTGACTTGTCTTCTAGGTTTAATGCTGCTGATGGTAGACCAAAACCATTTGATATGAAGCATCCCACTGAGGGTGAAGGGTATCGTTTAAGGTATGCATGTATTGAGGGACCTGAGGTTGGTGTATATTTCAGGGGAAGGTGTAGAAATAAGAAAGAGATTATGTTACCTTCTTATTGGAAGGACTTAGTGCATGAAGATAGTATTTCAGTACAACTTCAACCTATTGGAGCACATCAGGATATTATTGTGAAGAGATGGGATAAGGAAAAGGTATATCTTCAAGCGAATGGTGGACTGCCTATTGATTGTTTCTATCACGTGTATGCAGAGAGGAAGGATGTTAATGCTTTGATTACT
>TARA_R100001594_G_scaffold101287_1_pt1 | contig 11078 bp, 20 predicted proteins | sample TARA_R100001594 | Tara Oceans TARA_R100001594 (sample SAMEA2622752) | marine metagenome | biome: marine biome (ENVO:00000447); feature: marine epipelagic mixed layer (ENVO:xxxxxxxxx); material: "saline water (ENVO:00002010), including plankton (ENVO:xxxxxxxx)" | depth 150 m | reverse complement strand
GCTGTGACAGCGGGGCTGTTAACTCCTACTATCGTCGACATTGATTTCCCTCTCGGAAGAGGTCGCGCAACTTTTCAGTCTGATTCTTATGGCAGCGTGACTCAGGTTGAAATTGAGATGCGAAGCAAGGGGCGATAATCATGGTTGCAAAAATCAAACGAATTCCTGCTAGAACCGACTTTCAGGACGAAAGCCTGACAAATGTAGGCTCTGTTGCTCTTGACGAAATCACGTCTGACTCAGCTACCTCTATCGGCGTTACTCTTGGTGATGATGCAGGCGATGACTTCAAGGTAGACAGCACAAGCCTAGTGGTCAAAGGCGACACTGGCAAGGTTGGCATTGGCACTGCTGCGCCTGGAGCAACTCTCGGCGTAGACGGGGATCTACATTTTCAGCCGACTGCAATCACAACATCGCATATCACTACTGCAGGCTCTTTGGATATCCGCGCAACCAACAACCTTAAGATCGGAACAGACGGCGCAGACAGCGTTCGCCTTGGCAGGACCAACACTACCGGTGCGAAAATCCACCTTCGCTCTGGTGCCGATACGGACCTTGTTGTTTCAAACTCTAAGATAGGTATTGGAACAGAGACTCCGTCAGTCACTTTAGATGTAGTGGGGACGGCTGCTGTTTCGGGAGACCTTGGCGTAGACGGGACAGCGAATCTTGACAACACCGATGTCGATGGCACGCTTGTGGTGGACGGGAGTAACATCTCGTTAGACTCTACGAGTACGCTCAACATTGACAACTCGAACACATCAAACGGCATCACTATCGGCACAGCAACTAGCGGGGTGCCTGTCTCTATCGGTCACTCAACGTCAGAGGTTACTGTCAATGACAACCTAACTGTCACCGGAAACCTAACAGTAGACGGCACAACAACCACAATCAATTCCACAACACTAACGGTAGATGACAAAACAATCGTTGTTGCCTCTGGTGCTGCAGACTCAGCGGCTGCTGATGGTGCGGGCATTTCTGTGGATGGGGCGAGTGCAACAATCCTGTACGACCACACAGGTACGCAATGGGAGATGAACAAGCCTTTAGAGGTCACGGGAGCAATCACTGCAACCGGCGTTCTTGATGTCACCGACACAACCGACTCATCGGACGCTACCGGAGATACTGGAGCATTGCGGTGCGAAGGCGGTGCTTCAATAGCCAAGAAACTGTTTGTCGGGACAGATTTAGACGTTGACGGTACAGCTAATCTTGATGCGGTTGACATCGATGGCGCAGTGCAGCTCGACAGCACACTAACCGTAGGCGCAGACGACCAGGGATACGATGTTATTCTTTACGGCGACACCGCATCTGCAAACCTGACTTGGGATACCAGCGTAGACGACCTCATTCTTAACGGTGCAGCGGGGCTTGTTGTTCCGGTAGGCCAGCTCTTTTTAGGGGATACGGCGGTAACGTCTACTGCTGCTGAGTTGAATGTGCTGGATGGCATAGCGTCTGTTGATACGGACATCTCAAGCGTTAGCGGTAGCGATGATACGCTGGCTTCAGCTAAAGCGATCAAGACATATGTTGATGCTCAGGTGACGGCTAGCGATCTCGACTTTCAGGGTGACTCTGGTGGTGCGTTGTCTATTGACCTAGACAGTGAGACTCTTACCATTGCTGGCGGAACCGGGATTACAACCACAGGAGGCACGAACACTGTAACGGCAGCGATTGATGCAGCTCAGACAGGAATCACTTCAGTAGTAAACGCATCATTAGAAATAGGCAGAGACGCAGATAACCGAATCAAATTCGGCACAGATAACCAAATTATCTTCGAGGTTGATGGCGGCGACAACGTTATCTTCAAAACAAGTGGAGAGATTGAAGCTACATCTTTAGACATCAGCGGAGATGTTGACGTTGACGGCACTCTTGAGGCTGACAATATCACTGTCGGTGGAGCACAAGGCAGTGACGGCCAAGTCCTTACAAGCACCGGTTCTGGAGTGGCATGGGAAGATGCTGCTGGTGGTGGTGGGCTGACTCTAGACCTAAACAAGACAGACGACTTTACCGCAGCCTTCGATTATTTTTACGAAGTTGACTCAAGCAGTAGCGCAATCACGGTCACGCTTCCAGCTACAGGTTCAGGGAACGAAGGCAAAACGATTGATATTTTCTGTAAGGTGACGACCGATTACGCGGTCACAATTACTCAGAACGGAAGCGAAAAAATCAATTACTCTACAAGCGACTTGATCGTAAGCGGGACATCGAACACAAACGTCACCCTGGTTTGCGCAGGTGATACTGGATGGTTTATCAGGTAGTAAAATGGTTGGATATATAATCAAAAATAAAGCAGATGTGACCACGGAGATGTGGGATGCGTGTCTGGGAAATCCGGATAATGCGTTCTACAGCAAGGACGGAGAAAAAGTAATTTTGAAGTTCGAGTCGGAAAGCGTTCCTTCAGTTTTTGCTGGCGAAACGGTTCTTTCTCGAAGCGAGATGTTTACGGAAACAGGAAACGGAGAATGGTATGACGAATAACTTTCAAAGCCCAAGGCAAAGCCTTTTTTGTGACGGTGGCACAACTTATCTTTCTCTCTCAGATCCAGGAAACGGTGTTGCTAATTACGAACCAAATGCAGATGAGGCATTCAGCATCGCTTTTTGGGGCACTCAACAGTCGAGCCAGACTGCAAATTGGGCCATAAGCAAACACAGCGGAAGCTCAGCTAATGATGGCTGGCTCTTCGGTTTCTACAGCAACAACCTTTGCTTTGCCTGGTACTGCGAGGGCTCAACCTCGACTAACGATCTAACCGCAGGCACTCTCAAGTCCACTCATCGGTGTGACGCCTACTACGGCAATGCGCCGAGTCTTTATGTTGTAACCTATAGCGGAAACTCAAACCACAACGGGTTAAAATTGTACGCCAACGGGTGCCTTGAAGTTGCTTACGCAACCAGTAAAACCATAGGCACGACAAACAACAGCACCGCTGACGTGCACATAGGAAAAGGGCAGGCACCCGGCACGTCCGCTGGGGGGTGGAAGGGAACCTTGTCTAACGTTTCTTTTTGGAGTGCAGAGCTAAGCTCAGCTGAGGTAGGCGAGCTTTACTATGGCAACAACGGAAGTATCGGGCCGGGCAATCTTAACCACCACAGCAAAGCGGGCAACTGTATTGGCTGGTGGTTAGGTGGAGATCCGTCAGACAACACAACTACAATTCAAGACAGGAGCGGGCAGAACAATGATATGACCTGCAATAGTGTTGCCGCTGCTGACCTGCTTAAGACCGGGCCCTGATGCCTAGCTTTGGTAAAAGATCTGAGCGACTACTGGAAGACTTGCATCCGCTGCTTGTTAAGCTGCTAAGAGAATGCATTCACCACATAGACTTCAGCTTGCTTGAGACGCACCGCACTCCGGAGAGGCAGCAAACATTAGTCGACACCGGAAGATCGATGACTAAAAACTCAAAGCATCTGCAGCTTCCTTCTGAGGCGTTTGATTTTTGTCCTTACCCGATGTCAAAGAAAGACTGGAAGTATCCAGACAGGTTTATCGGTGTGGCAAAGTTCATTATGGCCACGTGCAAACAGATGCAGCGTGACGGAAGAATCCCGGCTACTTTCAACCTTCGATGGGGTGGCGACTGGGACTCTGACGACTTGTACGGTAGGGCACACAGGTCTGAGCAAACCTTTGATGACTTAGGCCATATTGAGATGGTCTTCAACGCCGAGAGGCGCTAAGGATGGAGCGGGCGTCATGAGTAGATGGCCCGGTAGGTGGGACAGAGAGCACCAACACATTGTCTCTATTTTCCCTAAACGTCTTATTGAAATGATGGACGGCATGACCCTTGTAGAGCTTTCTCTGTTGAGCGGTGTTAGCTTAAACACTTTAGGCAATTGGAAAAAGGGCAGAACGCTTCCTGACCTCTGCGGGCTGTTCTCTGTGTGCTCAGTGCTAGATGCAAGCATTGACTGGATCATTGGGCTAGATGCTGAGGGTGCGCCACGTCGCACAGAGTATGACACGCAACTGGATGACTAGTCGATTTCAAGAGCTTGCTACTTTGTTTACGAGTGGAGCACTCTCGACCATATTGGCATGATAAAGAGCGAGACCTCTATGTCATTCATCTTAAGTCCAGAAAGAATCCTGTAGCAATCCCTGGTGCTCAGTGGGAAATCCTCAGAGAGGCATACTCTAACTGGGACGGGGCTCCTGCCTCAATCAACGAGCTAGCCAGGAAGCTCGGGCTAGCGCGACGTACAGTTAAAGAAGTCCTTAAGTCGATGGAGACAACGCACGACTCTGCTCCGTGGACAGATGAGAAGATTGACAAGTCCAGTGAAGACGAGCTTGTAGAGGACCTTCTAAGGCGCAAGGAAGAGCGTGTTCTTGTAGCTGCTGAAAGGAAGGAGTGGAGCAAGATAAAGAAGGACGCTGAGAAGTACCGTCGGATAGAGCTGATAGCAAACAGTCTAGCTTTGAAGTTCGATAAAGCATCTCCTCGGTATAGGGTGTCAAAGCTAAAGCTGCGGCAATCTAGCCAGCCTTATGCTGTTGTTGTTAGTCCTACAGATTTCCACTGGGGGGACTATGCTCCGGGCTACACCAAAGATCCATACAATAGAAAAATAGCTCGCAAGCGGTTGATGCAAACAACTAAGGCGCTTATGGCTCGCCTCACAAAAAGAGGTAGGCCACAGTGCATTTACCTGGCTCTCGGCGGTGACGGGCTAACGATCGACAACCAGGGTAAGACGACAACCAGGGGTACTCTGCAGGATGTTGACGGGGTTCCGGAAGAACTAGCCTGGTCCTGGGTCGAGCTGTGTCGTGACTATGTCGACCTGCTTCGTCAGCTTGCTCCTGTGCGGTTGTTTGTTGTGCCTGGCAATCACGACTATTATACGGCGACTCTTCTGCGTGCTGCGATGAAGGGTTGGTTCTCTCTCGCTAAGGATGTGACCGTAGAAGAGAGTTATTCTAATCGTCAGTATACTCAATATGGAAGTTCCTTAATAACCTTCTTGCACGGTGACGTGGGGAGTCCCAAGGATTGGCCTGCAATCATTGCGGGAGAGGTGCCTAAACTTTGGGGGGATTCTCAATGGCGCTTTATATTCTGCGGACATCTGCACACGGAAAGAGATTTCCCGACGTTTGGGAATGTGACTGTTTACCGGATGCCTAGTCTCGCAGGCACAGATGCGTGGCATCACAAATCGGGCTACAAGTCGCGCAAGTCTCTCGTCTGCTATGTTGTCGATCAAAAGCGCGGCGTCATAGCTACTGAAGTTGAGCCTGTTCCGGAGGCTGTATGAGAACGTTGCCCAAATATGTCCGTATTGGGGGTCATGTCATTCGCGTGCAAAAGATTCCTGGATTGATCGCAGATCAAGAGGCTTTTGGCATGTGGCACGACGATAAACTTGAGATTCAAATTGATGACGGTCTTTCAAGCAGCTTAGAGTGGGATGTTTTCTGGCACGAGGTAACTGAGGCTGTAAACAGTCTTTGCGACTTCAAGCTGGAGCATCACGTCATCCAGACATTTGGTTTGCTCCTTCACCAAGTGTTCCAGTCAATGTCTGAAAAGGGGCAAAGGGATGCTTAGAAATGCTATATTGGGTTGCTGCGTGCTTGTTTGTCTGGTTTTCAATGGCTGTGAGCCAAGACCCCCGAAGGTAAACACCGTCGGAGAGGCAGCCAATACGCTGCACCTTGTTCCTTTTAGCTGTTCTTTTTTAGGCATCCCTCTTTCTGAGCTTGACGGATGCTCTATTGCTTGCCCTGGTTCGGTTTTTGCTGCGCATGAGCTGGGACAGTTCACCGCTTCGCTAAGTTGCACGCATCCAAAATACGAGCTTTTGCAGTGCGGGATTGACCGATGATTGTTTCAAAAGACATGCATGACGAAGTTGCTCTGAGAATTCTTAGAGACTTTACGCAGGAAGCCCCTAAAGACAGGAGGCACTTAGCCTTAGCTGCGCTATCAAAGCTAACGGGGGTTCAGCAGATTCTTGATAGAGAAGATCGGCTTGAGGTTTCGCCAACAGTGCGTGGCGAGCTGGACAGAATGATGACGGAAATACTGACCTGTGTGGACATAATTTTGTCAAAGCGCTAAGGGGCAAACGCGCCTAGCAGCTTGGCGGCAGCACCACCAGACAGAGCGCCAGAGCTAATAACGAGCACGACAATCTTAACCAGGGTTTTTTTGAACTCATCTGCGACCTTTCTAAGTTCTGCAATTTCTTTTTGGATTGACAGCAGTGTGTTTTCGCAAGCTGAGATTTTGTTGACCATTCCGCCTGAGCCGTCGCTTCCATAAAGGGATTTTCGCAGCTCACCCATTCTCTCCTCTATCGCTTCAACCTGTGTCTCAATCCTCGCCAGTCCTTGGCTTTGCGTGGTAAACTGCTGCACCGTTGTCGTCATTGTCGCGGTCAGTGTTTCCATCTGCGCCGAGAGTTTTCCGATGCTCACTGAGTGGTCTGGCGGGGGCACTACTGAATCTCCCTGTCATGACTTTTAGCTGCTCTGCTACTGCGCAAAGGTTTGTCAAGGTGATGTCCATGTCCTCTAACTGCTCCTCCGCAGATTTGTCGACATAACTTGAAAGACATTGCTGTACTGTAACCCATCTTTTTTCTCTTCGCACAAACACGCGGTCTGCGGTGCTCACTTTTCCCGTCCGCAACCACTCGCGGAGCTGGGTAGGGCCAACACAATCACAATTATCTGCCGTCCCCTCCTCTCTGAAGAGAACAACATTTAGTGGATACTGTGGCCCGTTCACCGAGTAAAGACTACAGTCATCGTCGCGCCTACGACAAACCCCAACACCCCACTGCTTGCGAGAAACACCCACTCATACGGGTTTTCTTTTACACTGGCCGGGGGTGGAATCACTAGGTTGTTGACCACCGTGCTTGTGCGTACTCGTAGCTTTTCTACTGCGCCCCTCAGGTTGGCGCGACACTCAAGAGCCCTGCCTTCCCATGTAAGCGCAGCATCGTAAATAACCTGCTCGCACTTGGTCAACGCTCTGTCGGTCCCACACACGGCAACCTCGGCACTCTGAGCGAGAGCAGACGATGGCACCACAGACAGCGCGGCGACAATGACGGCTACCTCCATTCGTCGGTTCTTTTCAGTAGCGCGTTTACACCGTTGCCGGTTTTTACTTTCTTTCTCTTCTTTACGATCCGGCGAATACGGACAATCTTCCCGTCTGTCTTCTTGTCGATGGCAGCGTCCTTTCTCTGGACCTCTTTTGCTACCATTGTCGCCATTGCCTGTTGCCTTTGATGTTGCGTGTTTGCCCCTTCGGTAAACGCTTCTTTTTTCAGCCCCTTCAGGCCGAAGAAGCTCAAAAGAAACGCGCCTGCTCCTATCGCCACACCAAACCATACGCCCATCACTTTTCCCTCTGTATTTCAACTTCCACCACCTCTGTTTCAATAGCTGCAGCTCTAACTTTCCCGTCCACGAAACCTTGTGCCCCGATAAAGGACGCACAGCTTGCGCCGCAGGTGCCGCCAAGAACGGTTATTGCTGTATTGATAACGTCTGCCGGTGCCCTCATAAATACCGCAAGCAACAGTACTCCCCCAGTAAGAAGCATCATCATCACTAAAGCTAGAAACTTTTTGCTTTTAAGCGGGGTCTTTTCAATGTTGTTTATCATTTCTTCTCCATCAGTCTGTCGAGCAAACCTATTTTCCTTTTACGCTCCAAGGCTCGGTACGTTGCGTCATCTGCGTGAGCCAGCCTATTCGCGTCCTTATGTATAGCATTGTCTTTCTTCTGGGTCATCGGTCTACCCCCGCATCGCTCCCTCGGACCAGCGCACTGGCTGCAGGGGTCAATGCCTTCGTAATGAACCCCCATAATGAGCGACCCGTTTAGCAGGCACCCTTCAGGAACAATGCCTGTCTTGATGGCAGCCTTTAGTTCTTTGTCTCTAGGGTCTGCCTCTTTAAACTCAAAATAATGGGCCAATGTTTTATTTCCTGCAGTTCACACTGCGGTGTCTCGGTGCCCCGTTCGAAGAGTAAAAAAACTCCGTCTCTGTTCTCCATTCATGACACCTCCGGCACCATCTTTTTCCGCCCTCCATCTGAGAAACAACCTCATCAATCGGCAAGCTATACCGCTTTGCCGTCGCCTGATAGTATCCTGGATAGATCTTTTCTCCTGTAATTGTTTTCCGAACAAAATCAATTGTGACCTTGTGCCTTTTGGCTATGGCTGTGTTGCTCAGCGTGTCATCATACGCCGCTGTGTGAAGAATCTTCTTCTGCAGGGCTTCTTGCTTTTTAAGCGGTGTCATATTTTCTCCGTGGAGGCAGCGCGTGTATGTACCGCTGCGTTGTTCGCTGGTCGCTGTGACCCAGCCAGTTTTGAATTTGCACCAGGCTGCAGTGTTTATCAGCCCAGATGCTTGCTCGTGAGTGACGAAGAGCGTGGGGAGTTACCAAAGGAACAATCCCTAGTCGCTGGCTTTCTTTCGCCATCTCTCGCCTCACTGTGTGCACGCCAGGCAAATCGGCAAGCGCTAGCCTCTTTAGTCGAGCGTTAGACGCTGCCGTAATCGGCACCTGTCTTCCTCGTGCGCTTTTTGTGCGCTCATCTGGGTCGCATCTCACATGCAGCATTGTCTCATGCACGTCAGCAAGTTGCACCCTGTACAGCTCGCTAATGCGTAGCGCGGTGTCCCACATGCTTCTGACCATTAGAGCCACAAGCGGACTTAGACACATTGCGTCAATCTGCTCTTCAGTCACCACGTGTGCACTGTCCTTTGTCTGTCGAGAAGGCTTAGGGCATTGTAGCTTTCTTGCGGGACTTTTCTCAATCCACTCTTTGTCTACGCAAAAAGCGAAAAACTGCCTAATTCGAGCTACGTCATCAAAGACTGTTGTCTCGTTGACCTCCGTGTTTCGATAGGCTACCCACTCCTCTAATTGAGGTTGAGTGATGGAGCCAAGCATTTTTGATACAAACGGCTTGATTGAGATAGCCGTTCTCTTCTTGGCTGTGACCACTTTCGGCTTGTTTTTCTTGATTGTACTTGCAGACAGAAGCCAATGACGCATGGCCTCGTCGAATGACACAGGCTTCTTGCGTTCAAACTTCGCAGCAAACTCCTCAAATCTACCCTCTACAATCGCCATGTCGCACATCACTGCGCAATGACGAGCGCCTTCTTCTGTCGTGATGCCTTGCAAGCTAACAAACCTGCGCTTCCCGTTGACTGTTTTCCTGATGAAAAAACCCCCGGTAGGTCTTTGAAACAGCCCGTTACTTATCTTCATCTTGTGTTCCCCACAACTCGACTACTTTCAACATGCTTTTAATGTGGTCTACAGTTTTGGAGTAGCCGCAAGCACACAGCAGTACCTGTTTTGCAAATGCCTGCTCTGGCAAGCCCACTTTTTTGGCCTGCGCCGATAGCCTCTGACGCTCACCAGCGCTAAAGCTCACGAGCAGGGGCAGGTTTTCTCTCTCGCCGTTCGCCACAAGACTGGGCAGCGAAACAGAGAAAAAGTCGCACAGCGCTTCAACATACTTGCGCTTAACCGATTCTCCACGCTCAATCTTTCGTACCGTCGAGTGTGAAATATCACAGCCTCTCAGGTATAGTTCGTCTATAAGCTGCTTCTGTGTCAGTCCTGCCTGCTTCCGCAGTCTTTCAGCTTCAAACTTTTTAATCTTTACTGTTCTTTTCAGTTCTTCCATCTTGTACCTCCCAGTACCTAGCCCGCTTTCGCGGCCTTTCTCCGTCTGAATTCATTCCAAAACCATCTTTCTTCTGCGTCATCGATCGCATGAATGTCGTGCTTCGCTATGCTGCGTGGTGGTCGTATCTTCTTGTCTGTAATGTCTTTGATAATCCCCCAAAGAATCACCGCATCGTAGCCGGAAGTTTTCCTCCCTTCTCTTCTCCGGGGAAGAGGTCTGCCTTGAGAGTCTACTGACTCCTGCTTTTCCTCGGACCAGAAGGTCAAACCGGGGTTCTCTTTTCGGTACTCGGTCTTGAAGTCCTCAAGCCCGGGAAGCTCAGCCTCCTCCTGTTTGGCTCGGTAATTTACAAACCGCCTGAAGTCCGCAACGTTGTCTGGCGCAAACTTCTTTTCTTCAATCCACTTAAACGCTGCCTTCTGCAGTTCCCTTAGCGGAATGTTGTCGAGCTTTAGCTCCCAAATGTCTAAAGCGCCTTCGGTAATGCCGCTTGAGCGCGGATAAGCAGCAAAAATCCCCTCAATTATCTTGCGAATCACTGCCCGGTTAGACATCTTGTTCGTCCTTTACCTTCTTCATCATCAAAAGAAACTCGTTCGTGTCTCCTCCGGCTTTCTCAAACTGCTGTGCTGCGTCTGTCCATTTAGCAAACACGTCCGGTCGCACAAAATACTCAAGGTCGGCTTTCCAGTCGCGATCGTTTTTGCCCAAATAAAAACCCCTATTGGAGGCAAACATCAAAATGATGCCCGCTTTCCATTTACCAAGGTCCGGCTGCTCAGCGTATCGAGCCATAATCTTTGCGGTACGACGATCGTTCATTGACCGTGGACGGGCGATACCTTTAGGCGCGGCTTCGTCCCATAGCGCATAGACTTGAGGCACAACCTCATCTCTTTGGCTTTTCTTGCTCTTTGTTTTTCGTCTCGTCTTCTTCTTGAAGAGACCTTCACGTAAAATCTCCCTCGCTACTGTGCTTTTGTTGCTTTCGGCACCGCGAGCCTTCGCTTCGGCGGCCAGAGCTTCCATCAGGTCCGGTTCCATCCTCAAGAATAATGAGTCACTAAATCCCTTGCTTGTCATAAAGAAATGAATAGCATCGCATGTCATCGTATGTCAACAAGCTATTTAGGGGTCGCTCGGGAAAGTTGCTGTCAACCACCCCTAGGGTAAATTCTTCTGCTGTAATATCGGATACTTGCAGGTCAATCACGCATTTTTTTTATTTGCGTGAACGAATCGTGATACACCATTAACTATCTTCGCCTCTTAAGCGAGGCTCTGCGCTTCGCTTTCTTGAGTCAAAAACAATTACATCAACATTGGG
>TARA_R100001594_G_scaffold774_8_pt1 | contig 11080 bp, 14 predicted proteins | sample TARA_R100001594 | Tara Oceans TARA_R100001594 (sample SAMEA2622752) | marine metagenome | biome: marine biome (ENVO:00000447); feature: marine epipelagic mixed layer (ENVO:xxxxxxxxx); material: "saline water (ENVO:00002010), including plankton (ENVO:xxxxxxxx)" | depth 150 m | reverse complement strand
TCAAGTGGGCAATTCAATTTAAAAGCTTGTCCTGCGTACTGGAAACATTTCACAGCAAGCCTCCCAACGTAGTCGGCCTCTTGCTCATGTACCTCAATCTGCACCTCATCGTGAACATGAGCTACCAACTTAGCGTCCAATCCTTTCAGTTTAATCTGCTCTACTAATTTAACAGTGGCCTTCTTCATCAGCACTGCGCCACAGCTCTGTAGTAATAAGTTAAGTGCAGAATGTACTGAACGACTAGGTAGAGGTCGGCCATCTAATCCTACTAAATAACCTTTCTCTAATACTTTTGTTTGCACAGCTTCTATCAAAGAGTCTAAAGCAGGTAGAGAATTTAGAAACTTACGCTTCAGCATCATGCCGTCACGCTCGTTACCACCAACAATACTTCCTATAAGCTTTGATCCTCCACCGTAAAGAAATGCGTAGATAAAACGCTTGGCTTCATCGCGAGTTTCTAAACCTGCTGCCCATTGGTTAACAGCGTGTATGTCACCTGATACAACTTCATTTGCATATTCCCCCTCATCCCATGTATGTAGATAATGGGCTAAACAACGTAGCTCTAAGCCACTCATATCTGCACCTACTAATTTATATCCTGGAGGTACGTTAAACAGTGACCTACATTCTTTACCGTAAGGAGCGCGTACCGCAGGTACTTGACCTAAGTTAGGTCGGCTGTGTGTACAGCGGCCCGAAACTGCCCCATTGTGGTTCACAAATCCGTGTATTCTATTGTTCTTCTCTAGCTTCAACCAAGCGGCATCACCTTCAGCAAGTTGACCTATACGTTTAGTAAGCATCATGTACTCGGCTAAAGGTTTAGCTTCAGGATAAGGCAAAGAGTTAAGAACTGCTTCATCAACTTTAGGCTTACCTTCTGGAGTAAACTTATCAGGCTTCCATTCATACTTCTCAATAAAAGCTTTACCAATTTGATCACGACTGTTTGGATTAAAAGGTACACGCTTTTCTTTTAAAGGCCCTCTTCTCAAAGAGGCTCGCTCATCTTTAGGAGCTTCAGATTTTATCCTATATTTATTATCATAGCGGTCAATATAGTATTGAGGAGTTTTCATGTAAGTAATCTGAGGTGGGAATATCTTTTGCAGACCGCCTTCAATCTCTCCCTTACGCTTTTGTAACTTTGCATATAACTCAACACCTTTCTGGGTATCAAAGTGGAAACCGTTTTGCATCATGTTATGTATCGCTAACATAAAGTCTTGCTCAAGCTCTAAGCATTTCTCTGACACGCCTTTCTTAAGTAAGTGTTCATATAAAACTAGGTTTACAGAAACGTCTTGTAAGCAGTAGTCACCCATCTCGTCAGTGTATTCCGACCAATCAGTTTCATTGCCTTCTGATCCTAAATCTCCTTTAAGAATTCCTAGACGATATCCCCAAGCTTCTAAGCTATGCCTACCGTAAAGAGATTTAGGTAGATTGTTTTTATTAACATCAGTGTAATCATAGTTAAGAACATCAGGATAACCTAGACGAGACATCACTAGAGTGTCACTTATCTTTGCCCTAGTCTTCCACTTTGGATAAAGCTTTTCAATAACAGGTATATCAAATCCTATTATGTTGTGGCCTATTAAATGTTTAGCATTAGCTAGATGATCAAGGCCCATCTTTAAACTTTTACCTGAATATATTGCTCTCTCACCTAGAGGTGTAGATAAACCTACGCAGTGTATCTTTGTAGCATCAAAGCCATCAGTCTCTATGTCAAAAATAAACGTATCCTTGAACGGCCTCTTGCCTAGTTCTTGGATAGCGTTAGTTACTTGAGCGGTGTAGTGGTTATATTCATTTGTAGTGATATTGTGTTGAGTCATTTTTCCCCTTTAAAATGGTACGGTTTGTTTAGTGTGATTGTTAGTGTTAGGCTTACTAGCTTCAAAGCTAGGTTCGCACTCATGTAGCCTACCTGTGTCGCGGTCGTATTTCAAATAACAAGTAATGCCTGTTTCCCCAGAGTACCTGTTTTTCAATACGCGCACTGTAGTAACGTGAGCGAGTTTAGGATCTTGTTGATTCCTCTCAAAGCCTAGCACTATGTCACTAAGCTGTGGAATGGCCTGTGAGCCACGCAGTTGTGCCAAGCTAGTTTGACCCCCTTCTTCGTGAGAAGTGTTCATAGGACGCTTTAAATGGCTCACAAGGAAGAGGCAGATACCTAGCTCCTCGACGAGGCTTCTGAGCTTGGTCATCACAGCATCAATACGCCTACGCTCGTCACCATCCTCGTAGCCAGAAACAACAATAGAAAGGTGGTCGAGGATAATATATTCTGCGCCCATAGCCACGCTCATGTACCGCACTTTATTTAATAAATTGTCTGCATTCGTTGAACCAAAGTGATCATACAGCGTTAGACCTCCACGTCCTAGCGTGGCATCAAATCCTTTTTTTAACGTAGCTTCATCGACTTCGTAACCGTGCAGGTGAATGGGTTTATTTAATTCTAATCCGATAATCCCCTGAGCAGTTCTTTTAACAGATTCTTCTAGAGCTATATAGCCAACTTGCTTATCTAGTTTTAACAAGTAATACGCAAGCTCTCGACACACTGAGGATTTCCCAATACCAGTACCTGCGGTCAGGCACACTAGTTCGCCTGTACGAATTCCTCCACTCTTATCATTTAATCCATTCCAAGGGTAAGGAATACATTCTTGGTCGTTGACTTCCGATACCTTTTCCCAAAGTGTATCTGCACTGACTATGCCATCTGGTCTAAAAATTTTTGCACCAAATTGAGCCTGAATTATCTCATGCCCTCGACCTGCTTGTAACATCTCACTAGCATCTTTCAATGGAAGGTAAGCTATCTTTGCTTTGCCTGGACTCAACATCAGCGCACATTCTTTAGCAGCTTGCTGACCTTGCTCATCTTGGTCAAACATGAACACACACGACTGAAAAGTTTCGAGCCACTCTAATTCTTTAGCTATAATTTTCTTAGCTGCTTGACAACCGTTTGGAACACTTACGACTGCGTACTTGTTACCTGTTTGTTGACTAACTGATAAAGCATCTATCTCACCTTCTACCACCGTGACCATCTTGCCACCTGATTGCCAAAGATGTTTTCCATATAAACCCATCTTAGATGCGTCACCTACTATAGAAAATTCTTTTCCTGCACCGCGTAGCTTCTGTGCTACAGGCTTACCGTAATCGTCACAGTAAGTTGCTATATGTACTGGCCTACCTTCTTTACTGTAGCCATAACCGTACTTCCATTTACGGCAAGTTTCCTCGTTTATCTTTCTATTTTCGAGGTTAGAATATTCAATTTCTCTCAGCTCTGAGGACACTTTAGGTTTAGGTTTATAGTTACTTACTTCACCTTCACCGGGTTCTCGGTGGTTGCATCCAAAACAGAACGTATGGCCGTCTGAATATAAGCTTGCGTTATCTTTACTTCCGCATTTGTCGCAGGGTATGTGCCTGACGAATTGAGAGTCATTATCATTATCTTTGTACATGGTTCTTTCTTTGCCCAACGTTTCATAGAAAACGAGGCTAATATTTGGTGATCGTCCAACCAAATTCCTGCCTTACTTAGAGCGTCAAAAAGAGCCTTGTCGTAATTATCTATATCTGGTTTTGGAAAATCGAGTTTTGTTGTTTTAGGTTTTTTGACCTCATAGATTGCAACTATAAGGACGTGTTCTTTTATAGGTAAAAAATCTTCAACTCCCGCTACCTTAACAGCTTTAGCAATTGCTTCAGGAGCTGCACCTCTGTACTCCGTGTAGCGTTTGCCGTAAAAAGTAGACCACCGAGTCACTTTTGGTCTACTAGCTGCGACAGGTTCATGCAAGAGTTGAAGACTAAATTGCATTTTCTAGAAGTTAAAATTCACTTCAGAATCTTCTTCTTTTTCAAATGGGGTTTTAGGAGTAGACTCTTCAGCAGTTGTGAAGCCCTCCTCTTTTTCAAAACCCCAACCTTCAGCATCAGAGGGTACACCTGATTTAGACATAAGCTCAACAATTTGAACTGCGCCTATTTTAAGTGTAATCCCTACTCCCAAAGAATCAGTACGCCATACTTTAGGTAAGATACCAACTCTAATAGTAGAGCCGTTTCCTATCTCTTCAGTACCTGTGTACTCATTACCTTGAGAATCATAAACTGTAAACTGATCAGTTCTCCATTGACCACTGTCATCCTTTTCAGCATTAAGCTTACACTTAAGAGCGACCTCACCTGTTGGGTTGCCGTCCTTATCTTCCACTGTTTCTAGTATGGGAAAAGGAAACACTTTAAGTTTCTTTTTAGTACCTTTAATCTCAGCTTTACGAGCGTCGATTGCTTTCTGGTGGATAGCTTGTAGCTTTTTAATAGTAGGTTCTAACGCCTCTGGAGTTCCACAAAGTAAAACTTCATAAGGAGCTTTGCTCCCTTCTTTACCATCGTAGAATCTTTCGTTGGGTTTACCCGGAGTTAATGAAGGAAACAAAGCCCTTCCCTTTTCACTTGCAATTGTTTTTGCCATGATATTTAAAATGTTGTTGCGGTCAGCTAAAGAAATAGCGTGACCTATGTAAAAGATTAATATCCAAATCGCCCAGATCTGGTACGGCTGGATACTCAGCATCAGGCACTAAGGATTTAATGTCTTGCTGAAATTTCTCAAGTAAGTTGTCAGAGAATATCTCGACAACAGACTCTCGAAGTTGAGTAGAAAGTTGAGGCGCGTTGTGGGCGTGAGTAGCAAAGCTATCATGCACCATAGACAGCGCGTTTATACCTAATCCTTTCATCCTTTCCACAGTTGACAGCATAACGGATGCGTCAAGCGAATGAAAGAAGTTTGGGGAAATACTTCTACAATTTTTACCAAAAGCTAAAAAATCTGTGTCTACTAAAACATTACACGATCTTTTTATTTTGTACCCCAGGGCTGTTCTTACAACGTGCCTTCTAGTATTGCGATATCCTTGATTTACCCTTAAACCTAGCGGACTAACAAATGAAGGCTCGATGTTTTCGTGGAGGGCAGGTCTAATAGTTTGCTTTAACCACATCATTAAATCCACAGCATCTACTAGCTCTTCTTTGATTACTGTCCACAAAGTTCGTGTTAAAATTGCACAATGCTTTCTAAGATTTTTAAAAGGTAGCTCACCTTTTATTAAAGATTGTGTATAAACTTCTGACTGTATTATTTCTAATAAAGTAGTAAATGAACCGCCGTAAGGCACTACCATAATAGCTTTCTTTAATAGCTTCCGATCAATGCCATAGCGTAACCAGTTTAAGTTTTCTTTAGTAGGATCATTTTGTAACCTCTCTATTAATTTGTTAGATAGATTCTGATAAATGTCTTGAGGTTTATCAGTAGGCAATACATTAGTTTGTTCAGCAATATTCTTATTTTTTAAAAGTAAAGACATAATCTGCAAGCCGTTATTTGAACCGTCCATCGCTACTGGAATACGACTCATAAATTTACTTCCTAGTCTTTGATATTGCCTGAACTCAAAAGCCCAAGCCAGGAACTGGAAAGGTTTATCAGCTTCTGCCCACCTTGTAAAATCTAAAGGATTGTCTGCACACTCTCTTATAAATTTTGCATTTTTGTTTACCCATTTTATTCGGTCTTCAAAACTTACTTTGTCTTCACCCCAACAATTTGCACCGTGGATGTAGAACCAGTCTTCTTGTTTGTTGTTTTCTATAGGCTTACCCTCAAAGAACTGTAAAAGACCCTTAGCTTTATCGTCACCTTGAGGCTGTAAAACTTTGGGTATAGGATATACACGACCTCTAAAATCACAACTGTAGGGAAAATACATAACACTGTTTTTATAAGCTTCAGCGATTTCTAGTAATGATTGTAACCTATAACGTAATCCTACATTTCTACTATTAAATGTACGAGCCATATATAGATCAGATTTATACATACTAGTTAACATCTTGTTTTCCTTATAAGCTTCATTCCATTCAGGTTCAGGTCTATTGTTAGGGTCTGGAAGTCCTGCTATCGCGTTACCTTGAAGCCATAGATTTTTAATTACATCAAGAACTTTTTCGTTAACAGACCAAGGGCATGACTGTAAGTGGTTTATAGCACTAAACAATTTAGGGCATTCTTTATCTGTCAAATTGTCGTGATAATGTTTACGGTCATCAACTAACCGCTTGTCTTGAAACTGATCAAGGTAGTAACCACCGTCAAAATTATTTGTCCAATTTCTCGGCGGACTAATCATAGGTCTATACAAAGGTTCGGAGAGAGCGTTCTGCTCATGGGCTTGATCAAGCCACTCAACCATACCTTTCGTAGGTGAAACATAACCTACTTTTTTACCGAACTCAGTTTTTTCATACGTTTCAATCATGCTAGTATATTTAGCCATAATCGTTATTGCTGTTAATCCTACAGCACCGCAAGTTTTAACACCCCAAGTTGAATAATTAAAACCGTATTTAATTCTTGCATCGGTTAAAATTTGATGCGCTTTTTTAGATTCGCTTTTTAAATCTTTATGCTCGACCAGAAGATTTTCAAAATGTAAGTTCTTAACCTCTTTAAATTTTTGTAAGGCTACTTCACGCTCGATAGATCGTCCTACTTTTACAGCCATAGAAGCTCTTTTCTTTTCTTGAGATATAGAGTTAATTACAGTTCTAGCAATCAATACCGCAGTCAATTCTGTAGGTAAGAGTCTGAAATATTCTTTGTATTTCTTACCTCTATCAGCTCTGGGATTATCTAGAAACTCTTCAATACCGATTATTAAATTGTTTATAGCGTGGCTTACTGCAATCTTACCCACTTTAGTGTGGGATTCAGCCCCCATCGATATGAGGGCTTTATTTTTTTGGTGATATCTTTTTTCAGATATCTTTTTATTTTTCTTTTCAAGTTCTATTTCATCCATCTAATTTACCTACTGCATTCTCAAGTACTTCAGTGTTTAAATGCGCATATCGCATAGTAGTGCGTATGTCAGAGTGACCAGCCAACTGAGCCACTATTTGAATAGGTACATTTTTTTGGACAAGTCCAGAACAGAAAGTGTGTCTGCAACCGTGAATAGTCCAACCTTCTACATTGTTTTTACCTAACTGCGTACGCATTTTATCCCAAGCATGACGTGTTTCAGCGTAAGTGATATTGTAAAAAGGCCCTTCATAATCCTTTGAAATGTTATTTAACAGTTCAGCAACTGTTTTATTTTGAGGTATTGTTCTAGGCTTATTAGTCTTACTCTTCAATACTAGTATGTTTTGATCGCTACAATCTTTCCACTTTAACTGTAACGCCTCCCCAACACGCATTCCTGTGTTACACAAAAACAATATTAAATCTGCTATATGGCTTTTACCGTTTGAGTGTAGACATGAGTACATAGATTCTTGTTCCTCCTTTGTAAACCAAACAACAACCTCATTGTTTTCTGGAAGTTTCTTTATTTTAGGCACGCTGTTAATGTAGCCTCTATCTAATGCGTGGTTCATCATCACAGAAAGGGATGTTAATTTACGATTGATAGTTGCGTTAGAATTACCTATACCCTTTAATTTTTTAACTAATAAATCGATATTGTTTTGATTTATGTTTTTAATTAAACTCGACGGACTAAAAATGTCTAGTACAGATTTTGTGTAGTGAAGCTGGCTGTCCTCAGCCTTAGTTCCCTGCCATCTTATCTCAAAAACTTCATTCCGTAGATCACGCAAGGTACGCATTTGAGGTTTAGATCTTACGCTTAATGTAGGTTCTTCACCTTTTAAAAGTGCTAATCTGGACTCTGCTTCCCAAATAGTGGCCTCCTCAGAAGTTTTAAAGCTCCTCCTCCACCTTTTATTATTATGGCTTAACGTAGCTTTGTAGCTAGTTTTTAATTTTGTAATCGGCATTTTCTAAAATCTCCTTTAATTTTCTACCTTGATTAGAAAGTGTGACATCTTTTTTTCTCATATCATCAGCACTCTTTATAACTGTAATTAATCCACTTGCACATAAAGAATCTAAAAGCTTACTAGTTCTCATAGCACTTGTGCCATTCATCCGTACAAGTTCTTTCACATGAACTGGGTTTGGATCAGTTGACATAATAATTAATAGCAATTTAAAAGCTTTATAACTATTACTTAAAACTCTTTTTTCCAGAGTTTCAAAAATTTTTATTAAATTATGCGTCTTCATTGTTTTCGTTTGGTTTTTTAAAAGTTGATATATAGTTACCTTCAGCGTCAAAAATATCGACAGACCACAACCAGTAAAATTCCACTTGATGCGGTGTCATACTGTAAGTCCAATCTTTATCCATTCCGTTGAGGGATTTTACAAGCTCCGAAGCCACTTCGTAGCGCATTAAAAGTATGTTATCTGTTTTTTCCATCTTACTGATCTTCATCCTCTTCTTTTTCTTTCTCAAAATTTTCCAAGCATTCTCGGCATATGTGACCTTCATCAGAACTTATACGGTTGACAAAAAGTCCTGAACCGTATGACGTATCCCTTTCACATATTTCACATAAATCACTGTATTCACTCATTGTATTTCTCCTGTTTCTACTAATTCGTAGATTTGTTCAAAAACTAGGTCATAGTCTGGATTGTTTTCTTCTACTTTAAAAGTATGGTTTTCATCTGTATCGTTAAAAACCTCTAGATCAACTTCCCAGTCTTCACCTTTATATAAAACGGCGTGACCTTTAGCGGTAAAGTGTTGATAGCCTTTTTCAGTTGTTGCATCGATATTGTCTAAATCAATTTTAACATTACTGATAGTAGCCTCTTCACGTCGGCATTCGTATTCGCTCATGCTCATTAGTTCACGCTCCCTTCATTGTAGTACGCATCAATATCAAAAGATTTTAAATACTCTACAGCCTCTTTTGATCCTACATCAGCAGAAAGACTGCCTTGCGCCCATGTGTTATAGATTGAACCATAAGGCGTTTTTATAGCACAGCCAACAGTACAAGTTCCCTCATCAATTGAGCCGTTTCTTTTCCATGTAAGATGCCATGTATTTCTAGCCTTTTCAATTATTACGCTAACAATATCTGAAGCATCTTTTTCCTTTTTCATTTTATCAACAACATATTTTGGCCATACTTTTTTAGCGTAGTCAAATACCTTTTCAGGAATATCTACACGCCTGTATTTTGTGCGCCCATAACGTAACCATTCGAGCTTATATTTCATTAGTTTGCCTCCGCTACTTCAACTTTGTATCGCCAATTATCCTTTCTGATATCTTTAACACATTCTAAAGCGGGTTCTAAAAATTCTATTTGATATGAGGATGAAATTTTATCTTTAAGTTCATACATAACGTTATGTATAAATTCAAGCTTTTCATCTTCCTCGCATTCTGGACAATCCCAAGTGACAATCCAACGCCCCTCGTTTTTTCCCTCTCCTTTTTCAACACGAGGCTTCACATCATTAATGATATAAGTTACAACTACATGATTTACTAAGTCGCAAGAACTACTCTCAAGGCTTTGACAATCTTTTATAAAATCTTCAGCTTTCTTTTTAGTAGGGAACACCATCATTTGTTGGCTATAGCTACCTTCTTCAATGCACACACACATTATTTTTTCTCCTTTAAAATTTTGAGTACAGCCTCACCGTATTCGTAAGTGCTGCGTTTGTTTGGGCCTTTTGGGCCTCCATTAAATGTTCGTAGTATCAGACGGATATTTTCATCCGTTAGATTATTCCAAACGTCCGCGCCTAGATAGCGCAACATATAGCTAGTGATAATCTTCTCCGCATATTCTGGATTTAATACGTCCATATATGTGCCACCTATCTCCGGCGTATGATCTAAACCATCTTGGTGGAAGATTCTCAAGAGCTGGTAGCGTCCGCGCTCCCCGGCAAGACCTATCGCATTATCCACTCCCCCAGACTCATAACGAGCAATTGCGTTAAACAATTCTCTATGAGTTGGCGGGGCTTCTTTTTTAGCTATTTGACTAGCTGAATAGAAAGTTATTGCGTTTGTCATTATGAGGATCAACGCCATTACTAATGTATCTCTATTCATTTTTTTCTCCTATGTTCTTCATACCCCTAATTTAAGAGTGCGGTAATATATTTGCAAACTTTTTTTTATTATTTTTACTGGTTAAGCAGAAATAAATGTCATCGGACTAAAATAAATGTTATCGGACTAAAATTGTCGAATCCGGCGAATTTTTAAAATTTTCATGATCGTCCGAATAATAAATTATCAGACGTTAAGGAAATATTTTGCACTTTTTTTAATTAAATAGGATTTATATTTCACTGTGCACTATAGTTCTATAGGCCCAGGTGTTAGAGCAAGATAATTCGCGGGATATATAATGCGCAAAAGTGCTAGATCAGTTGCTATTTTTTTTTATTTTTAGTGCTTATTATAGATAGTAAAAAAATATATAATATTTCAAACAGGGTCGGTCGTGTGCCTGCCCATAAAATAACATGTATAAAAGAAAAAAAATTATAGTTCAGTCAACAGATCTAGAAGTCCAGATAGCTAATGAATTTTCAAAAATTATTCGAGAGTGGTTTACTCAAGAAGAGTTAGAGAAAATAAATAAAGAGAATAGAGAAAGAAGATACGACAATCTTCTTTGTGCTACGCAAGACTATTCGGATGCTAATATGGCTATGGATGAAGCAATGGAAAAATGTAATGTACCTAGGCCTAGCTTTTCAGAAAATGATATTGATGATGCAGATTATTGCCATTTATGGGGTAAGGCTTGGCAACTTTCTAAAGAAGATGAATTTAAGGGAACTGTAAAAAGTTCATCTAGTCACCGCGAATCTTATGATGTTGAGGTGTACGCATGAGTGAAAAAGAAATTTTGAGATGTGCAAATTGTGGATACGCTATAGAAAATCCTAGCTCATTTATTGAAGGCAAATTCTGCGACACTTGCGACTTGTCTCATAAAGTTGAAAATTTGATAGGTGATTTATCTTTAATCAAAGAGCATATACAAGAACTAGAGATGAGGAAAAAAAGCCATGAGTAAACCTAAGCTATCGGGCACGTCAAAAATGCCTTGTAAATCTTGGAGCTTG
>TARA_R100001594_G_scaffold12264_1_pt1 | contig 11085 bp, 4 predicted proteins | sample TARA_R100001594 | Tara Oceans TARA_R100001594 (sample SAMEA2622752) | marine metagenome | biome: marine biome (ENVO:00000447); feature: marine epipelagic mixed layer (ENVO:xxxxxxxxx); material: "saline water (ENVO:00002010), including plankton (ENVO:xxxxxxxx)" | depth 150 m | reverse complement strand
ATGGATGTTACCCACCCGTATATAATGCCCCACATTTTACCTTGCCCGATTGTTCAACGCAAAAGGTGACTTTGCCCAAGCTGCATATATATACTTTCTAGTGCTTGTATTGTATCCAGCATTTGAATTTCTGATTTTAAATCCGTTAGCTAAAATATCCACGTCTTGCGAAGAGTCACCAGGATTTGTTTCAGCGGCATTGGTGTCAGCATAAATATAAGGTGCGTCTCCATCATTAAATGGGTGGCGTTTATGATCTAACATATTCCAGTTGTTTGTTGCATGCTCCGCCTTCTTAACTATAACCAGTGCTGGCTCAAAACCTAAGTAAACATGAGGACCATCAGCAGCTCCATTACCATTATAAGATCCAAACTTTGAAAATCCAGCGACACTGTGCCAAGCATAAAAGACGTATGTATTAGGGCTAACATTCTGATCTGAACCAATACTAATAACAGAAGACGTTGGGGCAGTATCATTCCAAATTGTTGCATCATCAGCAGGAATAGCATCCGTATGAAGTTCCATATAATCTGTGTGAGCATCTGTAGTTCCATATCCCCCCAATGCCATCTCAGCATGGTAGACTCGCCACCCTCCTACGCCAGATGCTCTTTTCTTTACCAGAACAAACTCAGGTGCGGCTGATAATCCATGGCCTAATGTATCGTTTCCACCATCAGCAGTGTATGTGCCTATGCTAAAACCTGCATCTGTATTTACTGAAACTGAAGTTGTTATCGAACCATCACCATTAGATGATGGTGACCCTCCTGCTTTCCAACACCACGCAACATAGTCCTCAGTGTTTGTATTAACTTGAACATCCGTCCCTAATGTAAACCCTGCACTATCAAAACTTTTTAAAGTTTGTGCAGTAGTCGTTTCTACATCATTAGTATCTGAATGTATCTCTTTTGTTGCTCCTCGACAAACATCATAAAGCATATGACTATCTGTTTGATCTCTGTTCTTTATCCATACAAAATCTGGTTGAAAAGATAATGATGAAATTGCTAACTCACTGCCTGTTCCAGCATATGTCACCACATCAAAATAAGATGTTGGTTTCTTGATAGCAGGAGTAGCCATACTCGCAGTTGAGAGCGCACTAAAACCTGTTGGAATAGGGTAAGCAAATGCCTTCTGTCCAAAATTAACCACAGGATCTCCAGTAAATGAGCCAGCATAAGGATACCATTCGATTCCAGATGTGATCGTGGAGGAAGCGTTTGACCCAGCAGCAGGATCTCCTGAAGCTATCCATGTGCCATTCACGCCATACCAGATTTTATTATTATCAATATCGAGGGCTAACATCACAACATCTGACGCAGATGACGTTGCTGTTCCATAAGATGAAACTATTGTAGTTTTCTCCCATTTATTACCTCGGTACCAAGCGAAAGCCTCACCATCTCCACCGATGGTATCAAAGCCACTCGCCCCTGTATTCTCTGCCATGTCGTTAGAATTATAAACTGACTTTGAGATAATTCCGTGGAGTACATAGCTATCATCATCACCAGCCGTTTGCTCCCAATACCATTTACCACTCGTCCCAAATGAATGTGTACCTGCTATTCCATCACCACCGCCACCTCCCCAATGTAAATTACCATTGGCTAAAGTATTTGTATTCCTTGCACTTTGAGCAATATTAGCATTAAAAACAGGACGATTTCCTATGCCTGTCACTGTCGTTGTCAGTTCGCCAAAACCTGTGGGCGCTGTCCCTGTCCAAGACGTTTCCGCAAATCTCAGTGTACCAGTGCCACTTGCAGAACTATCCCCTATAGCAACATATAATCCACTGTCATCATAAGTACGACTGTTTGTTGTATTAGTCGGCATATTTGTCACGGCTGCATTAGTTGTTGTACCAGCAGCAATTTCACCCGCAGTTGCCGATGATTGCCATGTACCATTTTTGCTAAACCACAGGTCACCGCCATTCGTCATATCAATGGCAACACCTATAACATCATTGGTTGTCCAAGTATCGCCATAAGCATCACCACTACCAGCCGTAATAGGGTTTGCGTATAATTTACCATTGGCTTGGTAATATAAAAATCCTTTGTTAGCTCCGTTTCCACTTTCGTTATTTGCACAACTTCCTACAACAACACCTAGATAAACTCCAGAAGATGATCCCGCAACAAACTCAAAATAAAATTTACCAGTTGCAGGAAGTGGATGATTAACTTTTGTATTAGTATCAATACTACCATTAGTTCCTGTATGTGTTAGATTTTCATTTGTTAAATTTACAGATGAGTTTTTAGTTAATGGATTTAAAGCTGGATACAGTAATACCTCTCCTGTTGCATCATTTGTAATCGAATCAGCTACAACATTGTTAAATCCCAAACTAACAGCAGTAAAGTTATTGCCGTTACCTGATGTATCTGCACCGACTGAACTTGGATTTGAAAAAGGGATATGAAACCCATTTGTCCCATAAGCTCCCTCATATTCTTTGGGAACCCAAATTCCATTTGATGATAATTCCCCAAAACTACTCGCATCAAGCGATTGGTTGTCCACATATATAAATTCTGCTAAATACCCATCGTATTTAGATGCGGAGGCGTGGGCTAACATACCAATTCTCTGCGTAGTGCCGTCACCTAATCCTACAACGTCAGTGTTTTGTGCTGGGGGATCACTATTATCAAGCGCGACTTCTGAACCATTGACATAAAATCTACTTCTGTCAGTGCTTGTGCTTTGAGTAACATCAATTCTCCATACACAGTGATACCATGCTGTTGCATCTCGAAATCTTATAATAGTTGTTTCTTCGTTTTCATCAGTACCATTTGTTAATCGTAAAGCTAACTTATCGGCTGTTGTAAAACGTGCGAAGAAACGTCCGCTAGGAGCAGCCGCAATAACTGCTTGTTCAGAGCCAAAGGTACACCTCTTCATCCACCAACTGAAAGTTGCAATTCTTTTGCTGTCTCCAGTATCCTGCGTCCTAGTTAAATATGCAGTATCGTCATCGTTGAATATGCAAGAATATTTTACATTATAACTACCATCTGGAGGAATGTGTGACCCCCAACCGATAGCATCCATAGGAGCTACAAACATTTAGCTATCATCCTTACTATTTATTGTGTAGAAAATTTTACAGCCAATTAACCTCGCATCTTCTGTCATGTCATCGTTGCCATCGCTAACGTCTCGATAAATCCTGAAGTAACAAATGTCGCCAGCGGCAGGGCTTCCAGCAATCGTAACTGCACCACTGGTTGCCGTAACCATCAAATCTTCTGCCGCACTAAGAGCGTCATCTGTGACGACAACACCAGTTCCGTAAGCCACATCGATAGTATCATTGTCTGATACTGCTACACCTTGAAGCCCCCAAGCTACGCCGTCAGTATCTGTGGCTGTGGTTGTCCAGTAGACAGCGAACGTGATAGTGCCTTCATTCCAGGACTTCGGGAAGCTGATCTGGAACTGGGCATGTTCATCAGCACTAGCATCGAAATCCAATACTTGCATATCTGGCCTTCCAGCCGTTGTCTCGACATCGGTTATTACCGCGCAACCATTGCTTACTGTCGGCCTCATAGCCGCCGCTGGAACCCATATTGTGTGCGTACCTTGTGTAATTCCCGCACTACCGATGAAGTTAGCGATTGTCGCTTTGTTAGCAGCAGTGTCCGTCGCATCATAAAAGGCGACGAAATCATTAGTAGTGTCAATCGTAGCTTCTGTAGACAAAGAATTTATGTCAAGCGCAATAGTGCCTGATCCTGTAATTGTGCCACCTGATAATCCTGTACCAGCTACGACGGATGTTACCGTGCCACCGCTTCCTGGGTAAATCTTGGTGTAGGCAATCGCTGTTGAATTTAAAGTTCCTCCAGTATTCGATGTGCAAAGATAAAGGTCATCAGCGTTTGCCGTTCCTTCCTGTACTGCAATTAGCTGACCGATTATCTCGTCCCAAGTATCGCTTTCGGTATGTCGGGCTGGAGATGCAGCAACTTTATATATACCGTTTTCGGCCGCACTCGACTGATCTTTTACAAGCACAAGATCATCGTTAGCCAGCGTTACCCCATCCAGTGTGTCACCGTTATTGAGTGCGGTTGCAATTGTGATGTTAGCTGTGGTTGCAGCCCTGACTGTAAGCCTAGTCCGAAGTCCAGCGGCTACAGAATCGACGTACTGTTTCGTGGCAATGTGCATAGCAGACGAGGGATCACCCGCCATTGTTGACGTTGCTACCATACTGGAATAAGTGCCACCAGTTACCGTCTTGCCGGTGAAGGTAATTGCATCAGGAATGCTGATTGTCGGATTGCCACTTACGCCATCCCCATTCGCAAGCGTAATCTGATTGCTAGTGCCTGTGATGGTTCGAGGTTCAGCCGCACCACTTCCAGCGTGGGCAATTATGCCATTACTTTCCGTTGACAATAAAGACGTAAATACTTGTGCCGCGGTCTTCATGTCATAATTTGTGGCACCACTATTTACCTGTAGAAAGTTGTTGGCTGTTAATGAAGTTGGAAGAGAAACCTCAGAACCGTTTGTAAGCGCGTCACCGTCGCTGTTCCATTGTAATAATCTATTTGCTGTCGGCTCCGGCATTCTTATAGATGCACCGCCAGTGTATGTGTCGGGATAACGAAACGCCTGACTAATATCACCGTCACGCTCCTGGCCAGACATAGCCAGCCGGTCAATGTCGCCTTCCAATGTGTCGGCAGGGAAGGGGTCATTGGTCACATAGTTGCTAGTCTGGGTTGTGGTAGTCTTACGTCTTATATGCCATTGAACTGTGTCGGCTGGAGCAGAGGCGGCAATGACCGTCCCAGTTGAGCCGTTCCCACCAGTAACTGTATAATGCGTCGAGTATGATTTTGTTGTCTCTACCCCTGTCGCAATTACTCTTTCAATTACTTCAAGTTCAGCAGATGAGCCTGTTCCCTGAAAAGAAAACACAGTAGAAAATTCTGTGGTAGATCCGTCTCCTGTGTACGCTCTTGTGTATGTGGTTGCCGATACCGTCATTGTACTTGCCTTCCTAAAGTGTTAGTAATTTCCTCCTGTTGCCGAACTTTTTCCCTAAGATCGGCGAACTCTTCTTCAAATTCAGGTGCTTCTAATAATAAAGTTTTAGCGATGGACTTGTAGAGTGTATCCATCGTTTGAATGATTTTCTGTTTTTCAGGCAATGGAGCTTCTTTGTAGGAATCGCTGTTAATAACTTCTTTCAATTGTTCATAAAACGACTGTTGCATTTCCATCTTGCCTGTAAATTTATTCTTTAATGGCGGTGGCGTTGATGCAAATGTAAGAAAGCTATCGTATTCTTCTGCCGTCAGCCTTACACCACTTATTTTTCGAGATGGCATTTTGATTGGCAAGCCAATTCTTACAATTTCTGTTTTAACAGGATCAGCGTCAATGTCTTCTGAGCTATCACCCAAAAGATCAGAAATAATTGGTGGAAGTAACAATTGGTGTATCCTAGCATTTTTAGAAAAACGAGGAGAACCAAATCTATCTTTCAAAACAGGCCCATCATTTTCTTTCCAAATTAGTTTTGCATCCATGCGTTCAAGCCCAGCATAAAAATCTCGTAATCCGATTGGCTCATTCCTATCTGCTATAATTAGCGGGCTTGTCGGGTCACCACCAAACATAGGTTGCCGTTCAATCGCCGACATCAAGGACGAATATGGCATTGCCGACCCTACAAAATTTTCTATAATTTTGGCGGCCTCTCTATTTCCCTGGGCTGAACCAAGTTCAAAAAGTTTTGCTATATTTCCCATGCCTTGTAAAAACGTCTGTTCTTTCAAATAGTCAAAAATCACATTAACACCTGAAAGCATCATCTCGTCCATTTCTTCCTGAGACGCAGTTGGCCAACGAAATCTCTCTGCAACGTCGGCACTAATAGCTAGAACCATCGACACTGGCTCCATGCGATGATAAGATTGATACTCGACATCGTCAGGATGTAAGATATACCTGTGGCCTACCTGAAGCCATCGTGGATTTTCCACCTTGGGGTGGACTAACGACCATCGCTTCCAGCCAATATCTTCCATCTGACGGCGTAAAGTGTAGTCCGATGGGCCAGACCCTGTGATGCGACCTTGTGAATATTTATACATGGAATATCCCATGACTGATGTCCCCAAGCTGGCGCGGGCAAGAAGAGCATCACGCTTGATTGGGTCTTTGGCATTCTTCCAAGCCCTAACAAACCCGTAGGGAGAACGATCAATAAAAGCATTTGTAAGTTGTACAGGTGTCCGAAAGAACGGCAGCATCATCCGGCCAAGTATTGTACTTTGCAACCATGCTCCTCCCCTTCCAAGAGCGCCTTCTACGGGATTAGTGAATGTAGAAACCCGTGCATATTCCTGTGCTGTGTTTGTCGCATCAACATTTGATCCTTTTAAAACGTCATCTACAGCACCCATAATGTCCTTTTCTGCAAGCCCTGCTTTGGCAATATCTTCGGGCGTAGCACCTTTTTCACGCATAGCTTTTGCTTCTCTTCGCATATCCAAAGAACGTCGTACAGCTAATGAATTAAGTTCCCGACGAAATGCTACAGCCTTCCAAAACTCGTCTTCAGCCATTAATGCACGACCAGGCAATCGTAATGCTGCACCTAAAAAGTCAATGCCTTTGCCAGCAAAACTTTCTTGGTCTACCCCCAAATTCTCTGCCGTAATCGCACGACGTTGTGCCGCTTCTATTTTACTACCAAGATCACGAACGGGAGCTTCCGTTTTAAAAGCCTCATATGATAATTTAAAGCCATCACCAATACCTTGGAAAAATCCGATGATGTCAGCTATTGTTTCTGTCATATAGACCCGTTCTGACGTGGAACCCATTGCTTGACGTGTAGCACCAATACCTCCAGCAATAAAACGCTCTGGAATTTGTATGACCTGCATTGCAAGGTTTGAAAAGTTGTTGATGACGTGTGTGTGTGGCGACGATAACAAGCCGTTGATCCACATTTCAAACCACATATCTTTTATCTTGCTGAAAGCTCCAGCCGCAAACCGATTTCGTGAACCTTGATTTGGCAATGCCAAATATGCTTTTGCCATATCTTTAACGCTTTTCTCACCGCCATAATCTGCAAGAATAGTCTCCATGTCTCTAGCATGAACACCTCCTTCCGCTCCTCGTGGAATACGAAAGGCACCCAAGGCACGGGCGACTTCCATCTGTGCGCCTTTCATGTTAGCTTGCAGGGCTGCATGAAATGCCAGATGCTGGCGAAACTTTAAAAGGTCTTCTTGACGTGGATCTCCTGCGGCAATTTTAGCTAATCTGGTAAGCTCTACCGCTGAAGATGTAATTGCTTGAAGGCTGGCATGTATTTGTTCCGCGTTCATTACCTCGCCAGCTTTTCTATTCAACAAGTTGTCGACAACTTTTCCCAGCCCTAAACCTTGAGCCATCGCTTTTGTCTGCTCATGTGTAATCTTTCCACGACCAGCTTTGCGTCCAGCCTCTTTCCAAATTTCAGAAACATTATCAATTGTTGCTTTTAGATCGTCTGGACCTTTAATATTCTGTAAGTTAAATTCCGCAGTCGGTATTCCTTGCATACGTTGTGCGTCTGTCAATGATGGGGCACCTTCAGTCTTGCCGACTTTTTCATAGAAGTCTGCAACTTCTTCAGGGTTTGCTTCACGAATAACCGTAAACCTACCAACCTTTCCTTGCGTTGTTAATGGATCAATAACACTGTCAAGTCTACCGGCTTCTGTCGTGTCACCTTTGCCGATAATGCCTTTCAGAATAGCACCCAGCCCTGCAACTTGAACTTCTTCTGGCTGATCAGCGTTAACGGCTGGAACTGGTGCGGCGGTCGTTTCTGCCGGCGTTTGCAAGTTATTCTCCACTGGCTCTTCCAGCATTGGCATTTGCCCATCAAAAAGCCCTGGTTGAGGTGCCAGGGCTGAGTTAGGTTCTGTCGGTGTTATTGTAAGGGGATCAGTTGCCATCAAATGCTCCTTCTCCTTCTATAGGGACATTTTTATTCTGACGTTGTTCCCACTTGGTTATATGTTCACCTATGCGCTGATCAAGATCAGCGCCCATAGCGTTCCACTGCTCTAGTTTCTCATTGTGATTATCAATTCGCCTTCTGTGTCTCTTGCGAATTGTCGATGCCTTTCCGCTGACGCTAGATATTTTGAATCCAGAACTGAGTTTCTTACTGTCGACGGGGAGCTTGTCGAGTTTTCCTGAGAGGAAACTGCGGATGTCTCCTTCTGTTGAGGCACCGCCTGTGAGTTTTTGGATTTCTGTAACTGAGTCATTTGTCCACCCTTTCAAAGTTTTATTTATTATATCTTTATATACACTACCATCCCCTATGTCTTCAACATAATTTTTGCCATATTCAGATTCAAAAGAAGCCCTAAACGCCTCTGGATTTTTGGCTCCGTATTTCTGCGCCAACATATTAATAGCAGCATCAATGGCACTGCCTGACGGAACCTCTGGTGGACCGTTATCAGGAAACTTCGGATTAATATCGAAAACCAAGCCATCAGGATAACGCATTACCGATATTTCAAATCCTTCACCTAATGCAGAAGTAAAATCGGTCAGCATTTCTTCTGGAACAACGCCATCATAATCAAATCGTATTGATGATGTTTCAATGGCATCTTTAGGCAGGGGAGCCGTTATTTCAATACGCTTTATTGTGGCTGCCGCCATTGCCTTTTGCTTTAGACCAAGCCCAACCATTGCATTAAAATACGCAATCTGATCTGCCGACATATCTTTAAGAGGTATACGGATATTAGGTGCTGCCGCTCCTTCAAATGTACCACTAATAGCAAACGGGTCAGCCTTCGTGGGATTGTAGATCCGCGTAACCTTGTCAGACGAGTCATTTGCAATCCTGACCGTTTCTTCCCATATGGTCGACTTACCGCGACCTGAGTGGTACATGCTACTTGTTAATAATCCAAGGTATTCCCTTTGCGTTACTTTATCCCCTATGCTTTTTGCCTGACTAAATAAATCGGCAGCCCTTCTCCCATTATCAGTAAGAAGAGTGCCAAATTTCACCGTTGCTTTTGGTGAGTCCCGAAAAGCTGGCGTTGTTGTTCTAAGCGCATCGGCAAAACGTGGGTCTTTTAAAATATCACGGGTTATAATACCATTAGGAACATTAATGCCGGCTTCTTCCAGTTTTGAGACAATGCTATCCCATTCTCCGGCATAATCCGAACCATCAATAGTTTCTGTCAGTGTATCAACGCCCTCATCCGCAGATCGCATTTGCACCCACTGACGCGCTTGCATGTGCCAGCTTTCATGAGGTATCTCTACCTCGCCCCCAGCGTTTACATGGTCCCGCAACTTGTTCATATATTTTGCAAAGACTTCATGTAATGCTTGATTAGACATTAAATCTGAATCTGAAATACCAAACGCTTTTCCAACCCAAACATCATTTACACTAATTGGAAACCTGACAGGCTTGCCCCCAGTTAAGGCAAGAGTATCAGAAAACATGCCTGTCTTATTTGCCAAATCAGAGCTTATTTCCGTACCGCCCCGACGCAATGCATCAGACACAGTCGATGGTATTGTTAAGTCTACATCGACAGGAACGCCTCTTAACCTTTGTGAAAGAACCCCCAAAGCGCGTTCAAGATTTTCTCCAGGCTTCGCCCGTGCAGATGTTGCCCCGATAAGATCAAGGAAAGACATAAACTCCTGATTAGATAAATCAGGAAGATTTTCTACAAACTTTTCTCCAGATAACTCATACCATAATTGAGACCTTGCCGGCAGACGTAACGCCTTATCCCAATCGGTCGCATTGAATGCAGACCATGTAGCACCCGTTCTGTCCACCGCTATTCTTGCCGCTTCACTAACTTCGCCTAAACTTTCATTCCAAATTCTCTCAAGGTCTGCATCCGTTCCTTTAAATCCAGAACCGCGAACATTAAGAGTATCATCTCCAACATCTGACCATCGGCCACCATCTGGCGACCCTGGGGTGTAACTCCCCCCAGCAACCCTTTCTGACTGTGGTACAATAATATCAAGCCTTTCCGCAACGATGTCAGAACCCATACGGGTATCTGCTTTTGCGTTTGCAACTTCTTCCAATGTGTACTCTGTTTGCGTTCTTAATACCTCGCCAGCTTCCCTTGCATTTTTATCTAATAATGTTTCCTTGTATTTTGGGCTACCCTTGATAGCCCTGTATGCATAACCTAAACCCTCAATAGAGCGTTCAAAGACCAAGCCCATAGGGCCACCTTCAAGAAAACGACGAGGTAAATTTTTGAGGCGCTCAACAAAAGCATTGTCGTCTTCTTGAGCGCCTAAACTAGCCTCAAGAGTTTCTCTTATTGGTGAATTTTCATCAATTAATTGTATGCCCATCTCAAGGATAGTAGTGTCCGTTGGGTCAACTGCGGCCACATCTGCGGCACCATATCCCAATGCTTCTGCTAAATATCTACTGCCAATCCCTGCCGCACGAAATCCTTTTGTGAATAAACTCCCTGGAGCGACGACTTGCGTTACTGGTTCTGCAATAGATTTGGTGACTTCTTGCACACCGCCTTCCGGTTTTAATGCTTCATGTAACCAAACATTTGCTTCCTTCAAACCTGGGATATTTTCCCGCAAAAACGGTGCAACATGTGAACCCCAGAACCCGCCTGTAAACGTATCCCCAATGTTTCTCCCCGCCTCTAATGCACCAGATACCACACCCTTGCCAACACCTGTACCTACGTCCCCAGCGACACCTAAAACACTTGACGAATTGTCTACAGCCACTGGTTCCGGCACGGGCGGTGCCGGTGGCGGGGCAACTTGATTGGTCAAAAATTCGGTGTATGCTTCATCAAGGTTCATTGGCTGACACTCATAAGAATTTGTAAACTTTCGGTAATTTTTGATTGTATTGCCATACTTGGTCTATTTACTGCTATATAATTGTCAGCGGATTGTTGATCAGTAATACGAAAACTATCTAAGAACTTCCTTGCTTTGTCGACCCTTTCTGGTGTAATTGTTTGTTCGCTGCCT
>TARA_R100001594_G_scaffold625_1_pt1 | contig 11126 bp, 15 predicted proteins | sample TARA_R100001594 | Tara Oceans TARA_R100001594 (sample SAMEA2622752) | marine metagenome | biome: marine biome (ENVO:00000447); feature: marine epipelagic mixed layer (ENVO:xxxxxxxxx); material: "saline water (ENVO:00002010), including plankton (ENVO:xxxxxxxx)" | depth 150 m | reverse complement strand
GCATTCTGGGATCTAATTATGGGGACACGGGAGAAATATTATGACGAAAACGAGGTCCGCTCTTAAAAGGTTTATTATTGGTGCAATCATTGGTGTCCTCATCTATTGCTTGCTCCCAGCCGCTTACGGCAAGCCCACCCCCCGCTCCAAGTTTTATAACTTTGATGAACAAATGATTGACGGTGAGGTTCGCAAGCCCACCTACTTTTATGCAAATGCGCGAGATAAGGTGAAGTTTGAAAGACTACTCAGCCTAAAGAAATCTTTTATGCGAAAATTATTTAACACAAGTAAGAATCCAGTCTTCAAATAGTCCTTCCACAAATCTAATTAAAGTATGGACTATTCCCTTCCTGAAGAACATTTCCAGCAACAGATTGAAACTATTATTAATGAGGTATTGGGGGAACGAAAAATCGTTCTTCTTCTCCGAGAGGTGAGTGTACAGGAAGGGGCGACAGAATCCGTTGTCGAGGCGATTCTTTGTCGCGACAACGCATGCGAGCCATTGTCCGCGTCCGGTGAAGGCGTGGCGGATGCTCTATTTACAGCGCTATGCAATCACTTTGCCGAAGAGTTTCTTTGTCTGGAAAAAATAGCCTTCGAGGACTTCAACCTTAAAGCTCACTTCAAGGACGCCGTAAAACGCCAACGCTCAGACGCTCCGGTCGAGATCACTTTAGTGCTCAAGTCTACTACCGGGCGCCGATTGTATTTCAGGGCGCAATCCAAATCCTTGATTACCGCAGTCATCGAGGTGGTTCAAAAGAGCGTACAATTTCTCATTAACTGTGAACAAGCGGTGGGTGAATTGTATTTACATATTGAAGATCTCGCAGGTCACAGCCGATACCACTTGGTTCAAAGTCTAACACTCCAGCTTGCGGAACTGGTCAAGGTCGGAGACTTCGAAGAAACGATCAAGAGGGTCAAATGGCAGACGAAGAATTCACGGTAGACGAAGAAAGGCCGCAAAAAAGCTTGACAATTGGGGACCTAGTGATGTATACTTATCCTACCAAGTATCTCAGCGAGGATGCTATCGTTCCGTACGGTATTGTGACCGAGGTCGATGCTCTCTTTGCCAAAGTAGTGTGGTCTGATGGGGAAATCTTTTTGGAGAGCATTGTGGACTTGAAAGTTGTAAACAACTAATTATAATAAACCTTTGAGGTGAACGAATGTCAGACTACAAGAAGCTTTTTGAAGGCTTTAAGAATTATATCAAAGAAGAGGAAATTAAAGAAGTCACCGAGGAAGAACTTGGGGACATTGAGGACATCCTTCTGACCCTCACTCCGGAGGATCTTCCCTTTGGAGACATCTTCGGGGACAAGATGCGCTTGATCAAGCCGTTGCCCACTCAGGATGAGAACATGGACTATCTTAAAAACATCCTGAACCGCTCGGGCTATGAGCCCGACTTCGGTACTGGCCGCGCCACCTACTACACTCTTACCATGAGAAGCCCAGGAGACGACCGCTCCTCAATAACCACCATCCTCACCCCCGACCAACGTGAATCCGTTTTTACGCGCAAACCAGGTGAAACGGAAGAAGAATATAACGAGCGCACCAGTCGATTTCAAAAGAAAGAGGTGAAGATAGGCAAGCTTCTTCAGAAAGGAAGCCGCCTCTTTGACATAGCCAAGAAGTCTTATAACGAATTTGAAAATATAACCCTAAGCCCCCGCGACTTTGGAATAGATGCTGACTGGAACCCGGACGATGCTGATGATATCGCCAAGGTTAAAAAGTATAGAGAAGCTGCGTCGAAGGCAGAGGTGGAGGCCGAGAAGAAAATGGCCAGCCTCCAAGACGTCTTTCAAGATTATACTTCCCGTCCCACAGGCGATGTTAATCCATTCCAGAAGCTCGCAAGCTGGTGGAACAAGAAGTCCACCTACTACCGCGAAAACCCTGATGCAGCGGCAAGCGGGGAATCGACGGGCGAATACTCTATCATTTACACACGCCAGCCCATTGATGTGCTGCGGATGTCCGACTTCGATAATATCGAAAGCTGTCACTCGCCCACCTCTCGTGGTGGCGGGGGCACTTATTATAAATGCGCAGTCGCAGAGGCCCATGGAGAGGGGGCGGTGGCCTACGTGGTAAGAAACGAAGACTTGTTGAACCTTTTATACGCCGACGTTGAGACACAGGAAAAAGCAAAAGACTTGCAAGGTCTGTTGGATTTCTACCAATCGGAGGATAAAGAATTCTTCGCTGATCCAGAAAGAGGCGAGGGGGATATCAAGCCTGTCTCGCGTTTGCGTCTCAAGCAATACCGCAGCCCCGTTGCCGAAGTCGGCCTCGCCGTCCCAGAAGAGAGAGTGTACGGCCGCAAATTTCCCTCCTTTAAGAAGGCGGTGATCCAATGGGCCAAGGACACACAAGCCAAAGAAATCGAGAAGATAGAAGCCACCAAGAACTCCGAAAATCCTGAAGAGAATCTTTTCGACGACGACGCCTTGGACCTACGAAAGTGGGAACGCTACGGAGGAACCTACCAGGACACTCCCGATAGCACATTGTTTTATAATCTGTTAGGCTACACGACCGTCGGAAGCGCCCGAATCGATTCCTCCACCGAGGACAACTTATCCCTCAATTCAAGTGTTGCGGATCAGTGGGAACAGGAGGTCAATGCCATCCAAGAACGCTATAACAATCATATGGGGTCAATTCAGGTGGAGGCAAGCGTTGAAGATGACGGAGCAGGCGAGGTTTACATTGGGGTCCATGCGGAATTCAAGCTGCGGATTCCTGAAAGCGAGTTTCTCTACAGTGCGTTTAACGATGAAACACGCAACGCCATTCTTGAAATACCCAGCACCCTCATCGACTATGGCTTCAACTGGCTAACCGACTCTATTCAATATACTGTCGACGACGGCAATGTTGTAATGACAATTCCCGTTGATATAGAGGAGATAGACCACCATGGTGCTGGCTACGCTTATGCCCCTGAGAACTTTGAGGAAATATGCCAAAGGTTGGATCAAAAAGATGATATGGCCGATGCCGTCGAGGAAAACGCCAAGAGCGTGTTAAAACGCTACGGTGTCCTACACGGCGGAGAGCTAATAAAATTAGCACGGGTGCTTGACGAAGAGTCTTGGTACGACTGGGACTACGAGGTGGACGATGATTGGGATCCCACCCATATTGAGTTAAACACCTCTGTGTATGTAAACTTTAATGAGTTGATTGCACAAATCCCAGTGAAGTTCTCAACCGGCCTGAAGGCTCCCACGCAGGACTTTTTTGCGGAATATGATGGGAGTCTGATTGCCACCATCGAAACTTGGGAGAGAGAGGATGGAGGTCGAACCTATCGAGTGCGCTCTGAGGAGTTTGAAGATCAAACCGGCGTCGAAGTCGGGAGCAAAGAGGAGGCATTGCGATATATCCAATGGGAGATAGCAAGGCTTATCCTCAACGCTGGCCCCTACAAGCAAGGACCGCTTATCCGCGCCAGTCGCGACTATGCAGTTGCAGTGCGAATGCTTATGCGAGACGCGGCAGGAGGAAAAGAGGGCGAGTTTTCCTACCCCACTTCACGAATGATGGTGAGCAGACCAGACGCCGACGATGAGTTTCAAATGAGATTTATTATGGAACTGGATGACGACGATCCCGACGAGGTGGTGGAGAACGCCCATCAGATTATTCTTGAAACTGACGACGAAGAGACTCAGCGAGATATCTTCTTGAGAGCTTTTGCGAAGGCAGCCAAACTCCCAGGAGCTAGCGTCAACGAGACGCGGAAATATTTTAACAAATTTAACATTTTTTAGTTGACAAACTCTGTCAATATATTGTATAATAATAAGATGAAAGTAGGAACACTGGTCAAGGAAAAGGAAGGACATCGCTTCGGCGGGGTTGTGGTGGAGGTAATGCCCATCGACGAACCTTATCGAGGCCATGAGTCTGTCCGAGTTCAGTGGGCCGATGGTGTCAACACGGTCTATAAAAAGACTTTCGTAGAAGAGATTCCTCTCTACCCCAATTATTAATAACTATTAACCATCGAAAGAGGGTTCATGGATAGCACAACCAAGCAAATTTTAGTCGACCTAGTGGATTATCACAAGGGCATTTCCCATACCCCGGATGCCTTAAGCATCACATTACAGGATCTCGCGCGACGAGCCAGAGCCGCCCTACAACAGGACGAACAGTGTGCGCACCGCCCGGCACGCAGAGTGGACCCCTTTGCGATGGACGTCGTAACTCCGCAACCCCCAATCAAAAAAGAAACGGACTGGTAATAATGAAGAAAATGATGGCAATCCTTTTAGCCGCGAGCTTATTCAGCGGTGGTTGTTTTTTTAGCGCTTCCGTCTCATCAGGGCCACCCGCCGAGTGCAAGTATGTTGTAACAACATATTCCGATGGCCTGGTTTGTGAAGAGACTTGGTGTTTTGACTATGTGGTGGGGCAATGGTACCTGTATGACGAATGGTGCTATTATTAAAGCGCTGCTCATAGTCCTTATTGCTAGTGGCTGTATGGTATCCTCCGAGGCGGACTTCGCCCCCTATCGTCCGTCCCTTGGGGGAAACTACTATCTTCAGTACGAGGCGTGCGGCAAGCCAGCCCCTCATCCCATAAAGGATGCTTTGTTCTGCGAAGAGGCGTGTTGCATCTGGGTGACTCCTGGCCCCGTCGATACTCCCTCCTGCGAGGAGACGTGGTGTTGCCACGCGGAGGAATGCGAATGGTTCTTTCATTATGAAGAATGTTATTAAATTCCTTTTAATTTTAGGACTTTACGGGTGCACCTTGGTCGTGGGAGACGATTGTGATCCCGACAAGGGGATGCCCAATAAAGACCCGAGGTCGTGCCGAAATAATTGTTGCGAATTCGTGGTCTACAATGACGCTGCGCAGTGCTATGAGACTTGGTGCTTTACCAGTGCGACGTGCAGTTGGAAGCTAGAAAAAGCGCCGCTATGCAATTAAATAAGCCTCCGTGGTGAAAGGGATATCACAAAGGTCTTCTAAACCTTTATTCCAGGTTCGAATCCTGGCGGGGGCGTGCTTTACGAGGAAAAAAAGATGGAACGTCAACACAACAAAAGAGACACCAAGGGGCTATTTTTGCCGCGCGGTGATAATTATTATATGGCCACCAATCGCGTTAAAATTAAGTGCCGGGGGTGCGGAACAGTCTTCTATCAGGATATGTTTCAACTGCCCGGCTCGGGAGCAACTTGTAAGTGCTCCAATCTCTCGATCCAGGTTCTCGCAGCGCCAGAGACAAGGTTCGGCTATTGGTTTACAGTTAAATATGAAGAAACGGCGCCGGTGATAGTAGAAAAACAAGTCGACATCACCGCTGCAACCTAAAAAACAGAAAGGCAAATAGAGCAATTTATGACATAACAACACAAGGATGAAGACCTTCAACGGTTCTCCTGAAGGGGGCACTGCCCAATAAAAAGGAACCTAGGTTGGCATTTTCCGAATAAAAGAATGCTTGCTCTATTATTTTTAAATATGCACAAGATATCATGCGGCGATTTAGTGAAGATCGTGTCTAATCCGGCTTGCCCCACCCTGTTGGGGTTGGTCTTGAAGAGCCACCAACTGAAGGAAAAGTGGTTCTTTGAGGTTCAGTATATGGACAAGGGCTACACCGACACTCGTTGGATTCATGAAGAGTTCATTAAAAAGGCTTGACTTTTGCTTCCGCGTGTGATATATTCTTTAACATAGCAATTATTCTTTACCCTCTGGGAGGTTTCATGGAAATAGGCAAGCGTATTGAAAAGCTTCTGGCTCTTGACGAAGAGCACCGTCTATTATCAAAGTGGGAACAAAACTTCCTCACATCGTTCCAGGCACAGCCGCCGGGATGTACTCTCTCAGTGCGTCAGAATGATGTTCTCCAAAAAATAGAAGCCAAGCTTTCCCCCGCCACTCTTCAGGAGGCACGAAACTGGGAAGAAAGCTGGACACAAGAAAAGGCCACCAAACTACGCCTTATCGCTGAATATTATCGAGGTACCGGGTATTTTACCTCTCTTGCGCGGCAAGTACTGAAAGATCCAAGTTATATCCCCCCTCGGAAAGCGTATGAGAAAATGTGCGAAAATAAATACGCCAAACGTGTGCTGGAGATTGCAGCCCGTGAACCTGCCTTTCCTGAAGGTACCACAGTCATGCTTCGTGCAACCGCAAAATCTAAACTTTCTAACACTAAATTTAACAAATTAAAAAATAATCCGCTGTTTGTGCTGAGAGTGCTTCCCCATGTCCACTCTTCGGCAAAGGGGGCGAAACTATACGAAATTCTCTCAGGGTGCTCTTGTGATGTATTCCGCATCGAAGAGAGATTTTTAAAATCTTACCGCAAACCCAAGGGTGTCCGTACGGTTTAAAGCATTCTGGAATCTAGTTATTAATAGGAGAGGAGAACCTTTTGAGTAGAAAAGATAAAAGATATATGATGTGCTCATTCTGCGGCAAGGACCAGCAGGATGTCACGAAACTTATCGCTGGGTTTAATGTTACCATTTGTAATGAGTGCATTGACCTATGCAACGAAATTCTCGACGACGAGGCACAAAAAGATAAGGCCGCTGAATACCGCAATGAGCCGCTTCCAACCCCGAAGAAAATCAAAAAAGCTTTGGACGAATATGTGATCGGCCAACCCGCCGCCAAAAAGATTCTTTCAGTGGCGGTCTATAATCACTACAAGAGAATCACCCAATCGCGCAAAAAGTCCAAAGGGGATACTAAGCTACAAAAGAGTAATATTCTTATGACTGGACCCACAGGCTGCGGCAAGACGCTTTTGGCCCAGACGTTAGCGGAAACTCTCAATGTCCCATTTGCAGTAGTGGACGCCACCAACCTCACGGAAGCGGGATATGTGGGCGAGGATGTGGAAAACATCTTAGCGAAGCTTTTAGAGGCTGCGAACTTCGATATTCACAGTGCTGAGAGGGGTATTATTTATATTGACGAGATCGATAAAATCGCCCGTAAATCTGAAAATACCAGCATCACACGCGATGTGTCGGGAGAGGGTGTACAACAGGCTCTGCTCAAGATCATCGAGGGAACTGTAGCCAACGTTCCCCCAAAGGGTGGACGGAAACACCCCAACGCCGAATCAATCGCCATTGACACGAGTAATATTTTATTCATCTGTGGTGGTGCCTTCGTCGGCCTGGACCGAATTATCGAGGCGCGGAAGGGAAGCAAATCCCTGGGCTTCGGCGCGAAACAGGAAGCGAGAGAGGACATGTCTGTGAGCGAACTGCTTCAGCACGTGCAGCCCAATGACCTAATGAAATTTGGACTCATTCCTGAGTTTGTGGGTCGAATTCCAGTGCTGGCTTCGCTCCATGAATTGAGCAGGGATATGCTTGTTCAAATTATTAAAGAGCCTAAGAACTCTTTGATGAGTCAATACCGTGAACTAATTCGCCTCGATGGGGTAAAGCTTACCTTTACCGAAGATGCGATTGAAGCGGTGGCAGACAAAGCTATCGAGCTAGACGCGGGAGCGCGTGGCTTGCGAGCGGTGATGGAGCAGACTCTGCTCGACATTATGTACGAATTACCGGATGCGGTCAACACTGAAGAGGTGATTGTGACTCGGGCAACTGTGATGAATGATGGTCCCCCACTCTGTGTGCTACAGGGCCAACCGATGGAAGTAGTCGCTGAAGACGCGGAGGAAGTTTAAAATGCCTTATTATCCCCCTACAATCATTGAACAAACCGCCAAAGGCGAGCGCACGTATGATATATATTCTCGCTTGCTGGTTGATCGGATCATCTTTTTAGGAACACCCGTCGATGACAACGTAGCCAATTCTATTATTGCTCAGTTGCTGTTTCTTGACCAGGACTCCGACAAAGACATTACGATGTATATCAATTCCCCCGGTGGCGTTGTAACTGCTGGCCTGGGAATCCTCGATACCATGAACTATGTTAAAGCCGACGTCGCCACAATTTGTATTGGACAAGCAGCGTCAATGGGTGCTCTCCTTCTCTGCGCAGGTGCGAAGGGTAAGCGCAGCATCCTGCCGAACTCTCGCGTTCTTATTCACCAGCCACTTGGCGGTGCCCGCGGGCAGGCTAGCGACATCGAGATCCAAGCCAATGAAATCATTCGCCTAAAGCATCGTCTGAACGGTATTATGGCGGAGGCAACCGGCAAGGATATCGAACAAATCAAAATTGATACCGACCGAGACAATATCATGGATGCGGAAGAGGCTGTAGCCTATGGTCTCGTTGACACAATAATTCAAAACGACTAACTTTCTTCTTGACTTGAGCGCGCCATTGTGGTAATATAGTGGTGGACTCAAACAAAGGAGAGCACATGTCTTGGAATGGAACTGTAAGGTGTAGCTGGTGTCACAAGAAAGGCCACAATCGTCGCAGTTGTCCCGAACTTAAAAAATATGCCGAGGAAAACCCTGATGGATGGGCAGCCCAACAATTGAAGAGATCCAAACAAAGCGCACAAAACCGCCGCTGCCGTTATTGCGGCGAGCAGGGTCACAACCGTCGAACCTGCACCGCATTGAAAGCCGATAAAAAAGAATACCGCAAGCTTTGTGTCCGAATGCGCCGCGAAGCACTGGCTTGGATCAAGAAAAACGGCGCAGGCCCCGGCGCTCTAGTTGCCTTTGCACGCCATAATGGTCCCTGCGATAAGATCGGGCTTGTCAGAAGCGGTTCGTGGTGGTGGATTGGTCCCGCACGGTGCGATCACAGGCTAACCACTTCAGCAGATCCGACAGAACTCCACCCTTTTTTGGGCCTAGCCCATGTGCTTGGAGTCGGACCAGCAGCAACCCCTAACCAAAAAACATGGGCTTCCAACCTGAAGGTCTTGAGCCCGGTCCCTTTCAATGAAGACTTGTTAGATCTTCCAAAGGGATGGAAAGAGGGCTGTGATGAAATGACGCTCGACGCTCGCGAAAATCACTTCAAGGAACACTCCATGTACTCTATACGCCGATGGACCCTACGGCAAGTCGAAGAGATTGCATAAAATAAATAAAATAGTTGTTGACTTTATTAAAAATTTGTGAGATAATACATACATAAACAAGGAAAGCAAAGGAAACTCACATGGCAATCGACTTTAAATCTTTTCGTGAATGCGCCCCTCATGTCCTCAAGGCAGCGAAACCTATCCTACTGCGAGGGCGCCACGGCATTGGTAAATCCGAAGTGGTGTATCAGATTGCCGAAGACCTGGACCTTCCAGTCGTTGAGCGCCGTGCCTCACAGATGACTGAGGGTGACCTTTTGGGAATGCCTTCTCCTGAAATGATTGAAGTCAATGGGGAGCAGGCTTCTGTTTTCCGTCCCTTTGCATGGTTTATCCGTGCCTGTACAGAGCCCTGTGTCCTCTTCTTCGATGAGGTCGACCGCGCTGTTTTGGAAGTGCGCCAAGGCTTGTTTGAGTTGACTGACAGTCGCAAGCTCGCCGGGTGGTCCCTTCATCCTGGTACGCGGGTTATCTCTGCCGTCAACGGTGGCGAACATGGCGACCAATATCAGGTAAACGAAATGGACCCTGCCGAGTTGGACCGCTATACTGTCTTTGATGTACAGCCTAGTGTTGAGGACTGGCTTGACTGGGCAAAAGATACGGTTGATTCTCTCGTGTGGGACTTCATCAATCAGAATCGCAACCACTTGGAACACTCGGATGACTTTGAACCTAACAAGGTTTACCCATCCCGACGCTCGTGGAAGCGTTTTAATGATTGTGTTGTTGATGCTGGACTCCTTAGTCAGGAGCCCACTCCGGTGTTGTTCAACCTGGGTTGTGCCTTTTTGGGCTTTGAGGCTGCGGTCGCTTTCAACGACTTTGTGCAGACCTACGACCGTCAGGTTACGGTAGAAGATATCGTGGACAAGGGTGCCCTCAAAAAGACGGAGAAGTTTGATATCAATGAGCACGCAGCCTTGGTAGAAAAGATGGACGCATCGGGCCTCTTTAAGGAGGACCTGACGGACACCCAAGCCGACAATGTGGGCGCTTACTTTGTAACTCTGCCATCCGAGATTGCCATGAAACTGTGGGAATCCGTGGCTCGCTCAGAGAATCAAACAAACATCATCGCCCTTCACAAACGGACCCATGAGTATCTGGTAAGCATTTTGACAGGCTAGAATATATTTTCAAGATTGTTGTTGACTTTCCCCTTAATATGAGGTATAATACTCTTATGGACAATCAAGAAAAAACAGAATTAGCTTTTGACCTGAACCTACACGTTGCACGGCTCCTTCAATCGGAGCCGTTCTTCGCCAGTATCTCCCGGCGCGTCAATAAAATGGCCTCTAATCACGTGCCAACCGCTGGGGTGCGCGTCAATCCCCATACTCAGCGATTTGAGCTTCTCTACAATCCCGAGTTCTTTGCAGGGCTTACAGATGCCGAACGCACTGATGTCCTGAAGCATGAGTTCTACCATCTCATTTTTGAGCACGTGACCAGCCGTAAACCATCGGGAGTGGCTGACCGGACTTGGAACTTTGCTGCGGATCTGGCTATTAACTCTCACCTGGATCATTTGCCCTCGGGAAGTCTAAAGCCGGGACAAGCCCACTTTGCAGACTTTCCCTCTGGACTGTCAGCCGAGGCGTATTTGGCCCGACTAGAGAAGATGAAGAAAGAAGGCGGCGAGAATGGCGACGGACTTCCCGAAGAGGGACAGTTTGATGATCATGGAGACTGGAGCAACGACGGCCAAGAAGGTGGCGAATCGGGGGAAATTGCTCGCGAACGCTTGAAGGATTACATCAAGAAGGCGTCGGAAGAGGCTTCCGGCTCATCTAGCGGATGGGGAAGTGTACCCTATGACGTACGCAAGGACATTTTAGCTAAGATTAAATCTTCCCTAGACTGGAAAAAAGTCCTGCGATACTTTGTAAAAACCAGTACCCGTGCCAACAAGACCACCACGGTCAAGCGCGTGAACAAGCGGTATCGATACATTCACCCCGGCAACAAGGTCAAGCGATTGGCTCGGATTGCCGTCAGCATTGACCAGTCGGGATCCGTGGATGATGGGATGCTTCAAGCCTTCTTTGGAGAACTAAACAAGTTGGCCAAGCTTGCG
>TARA_R100001594_G_scaffold27750_1_pt1 | contig 11160 bp, 21 predicted proteins | sample TARA_R100001594 | Tara Oceans TARA_R100001594 (sample SAMEA2622752) | marine metagenome | biome: marine biome (ENVO:00000447); feature: marine epipelagic mixed layer (ENVO:xxxxxxxxx); material: "saline water (ENVO:00002010), including plankton (ENVO:xxxxxxxx)" | depth 150 m | reverse complement strand
TTTTGTCAGGAATGGGAGGGTGTGCGGATAGGTACGTCTTTTATATCTTTGTTAGCTGATATTGTGTAATACCCCACCTACTTACTCTATAGTGTTTATTACCTTGTTAGCTAGTAAGTAGGCGGACTTTGTAGTCTTTTCGGCTTTCTGTATTTATTTGCACATGTGCAACAGATTTAGAAGTCTACAGTGTTCCATTTATAGTGGAATGTATAAGAATAACCTCTGTCAGTTGTTCCAATGTAGGCTCTTTTGTCCTCTTTTTCCCAGCCGAGTATGTCAAATAGTTCCTTAGCTACTGCCCTATGGTTAGGCTCTGTATCTAGCTTGTAATTATAAGGGCGAATTATTGAGATTTTTTTATCTGCCGTTGTGCTGGCTTTTATCCTCGCTCCTTTCGTGTCCGTAGCTGGTAAGTATTTGGTTGTAATGTGGTTCATCATTTATCCTTTATTAGTTAGATACAATGATATTAACATAGTAAATGATTATGTCAATACTAAAATAAAAATATCGTAGCTACTAGTAAAGCAGTCAGAACAACAAGTAATTTATCATCGTTTTTCATAATATCTCCTGTTAGCTAAAGGGAAGGCGTTTGTTTTTTTGTTTTGCTCCACTCCCTCAAACATTCATCAAAATGCTCTTCTTTTGTTTTCGTTTTTGCTGGCTCCGTTGCTAGCTCATCAATTTCGAAAATTACTTTGTAATCATAGCCGTCTGTATCATCAGGCTCATATTCTCGTATGTATATTCCTTTAGATTTAAGCATGTAATTGATTTCAGCAACTGTGTATTCGACTACTTCCTGTGGTGTTGAGTCGTAGCTAGTACATATATAGTATTCTTTACTCATCATCTTCCTCCTCTTCGTTTCTACCCTCATCTACCTCTATGACTTTAGAATTTAAAATCATATCGTGTAAATCAGTTATTGAAACATTGTTTAAGATGTTTTGTCTTGCCGTCTCATAATTTTCTTGCTCATTTGCAATGAATGTACCCTCTACCTCTACTTTAAATGTTTTCATTTAGTTATCCTCTCTTTAGTTAGTGGTAGATAGGAATGTACATGATTAATTACTTCATGCGTACCTATCTACCTTTTAACAGGAAAATTAGCCATTAATAAAACCTGTTAAGAATCATACTAACATAGTTAATAACTATGTCAATACTATTTTTTAGCGTATATCTTTCTTTTGTACCTTTTTTTTGTACCAAAGAGCAAAATAATCTGCATTTCTAGTGCTTTCTACTTTATCGCATATCATCTTAGCTAGTGTGCCTGTGTTTCCTTCTTTACTTTTATAGTGGGAGCATAAATTATATATTTCTTGTAGTGTTTCTTGCTCATGCGTCATTGTTTTTCTCCTCTCTTTCTAGTTCTGCTAGCTTTTGCTCTGCAATCTTTAGCTTATCTCTTGTTTGTGCGTACCTATTTCTAGAATATGCGTTTAACCTCTCTTTATTTTTGTAATAGTAGTCTCTCATCTTCTTTCTATCTGCCTCTTTTTGCTCTTCTGTGCGGTTTGCCCTCTTCTCTCGAAGGGAAGCAAGTCTCTTAGGCTTGTGTTTTTCGTAATCAGCCTTAGTTTTTGCGTTTTCTCTCTCTTTGTTTCGCTGATAATATTCCTTGTTATATGCCATTTTACCTCCTTAGCTAGCTATTTGTTAGGAAGGGAAGGAAAGGGAGTCCTAGAAAGGACTTCCCTCATCGCTCACTATTTTAACAGTAGCGTATGGTCCTTTATCTTTTTGATTAATAAATACTGATATGTCTGCTGTCTTGTGGTCGCTGTTTTCAGCGTTAGTATCAGTGCTCTCGCTATTGTTAAAAATCGGTTGCTTTTTGCCACTATCCTTTTGTACCTTTTTTACCAACGCTATCAAAGCTTTCATCTCATCTGATTCTTTGATGTCTTTGTTGATAAATAAATTGAAATATTCAATCATAGTTTTTCTCCGTCATAAATTAACTTAATGTTTTTTGTGGTATTGCCCTCGTAAGCCTTGGGTTTCTTGGGTAATTCCGCTTTACCTAGTAGTGCAGCAGCATAGTCTACGAGGTTTTCTTCTAAGTTCTTTTCGTATTCTTTGTCTCTTGTATACCTCCATATTTTTGTGTGTGTAGGTGTCCAATTAACTAAATCAACGTACTCTAAGTCTAAATTAGGGTCAGACATATTTAGAACCATAAGCTGTCCAGCAATCTGCGGTAAGTATTGCTTAGGAAACTCATCGTAGTTAGCTTTACCTTGTGAGCTACATTTGACCTCGATAAGACCTTTTTTGTCCATAGTCATGCCATCAGGTGTTGAGCTTAATACAATGTTTCTGCCATTATCTTCTGCAAACTTTTCAAGTTTCCAGTTTTTTTGGTTGTCGTTGTGGTGCAAGCATGGTTGCTGATTGACTAACATCCACTTTGCTATCCCACACCTTTCATTGTATGTTCCATATTTGACGCTAGCTAATGCTCTGTCAGGTAAAGGTATATCGACCTGTTCTATGTCTGCTTTGAGTCTTTTGACTCTGCTAGCTGGCGACATCCTCCAGTCGTTCTTTGCCTTGTATGTAAGACCATAAGCGTAGTCTTTAAACAAAGATGTCCTTAGATTGTCAGGTATATATGGATGCTCTGTCTCTTTTATCTCGGGCTGTAATGCTGTACCGAATTGCATCTCATTAGTTTCATTGTCCTTTAGCTTGCCATCTTTAAACGCCTTAGCTATGGTTGCCTCTTGTTTTTCAGCGTCTCTGATATCTAATAACACCTCGTCAGTTATGTTAGTTATTGCTGGCTCACCTTCAGGCATAGTAGTTCCGTCATGAAATATCTGTATGCCTAGACCCCACATAGCAATACATTTTACCATTCCTCTCATTTTTGCTGTGTTTATATCGAAACAACTAGGTTTGATTATGGGGCTATTTTTGTAGTCAGTAACTGGATACCACATTTCTTTATACAGGTCATCTATCTCTACTCTACAATAGATTTCTTGTGAACCATCCTCAAAAAATCTGTGTTTAGTATCATCAAATATTACATGATGTTGTGGAAAATACTCGTTCATCACTGATATAGCATAAGACCACTTCAAATATGTAAAGCCATTCTTTTCTTCTGTCTTTCCAGTTACATCTATCTTCGACAAAGTATTCCAAACATCTGCATAGGTAAGCTTTTGTTTAGAATCACCTTCTAATATTCTCAATATCATGTCTGTTTTTTCGTCAGGTTTGTCATTACTACCTGCAAGATTCTCGTATTTTTCTGTCATAATAACCAAATTATATATGTTAATATTAATTAATCAAGTATTGATTTGATTTTTTATTTAATATATGGTAATTATATATAATTTATTATATATATAAATATACATACACATATATGTGTGTATATATATAAAAAGAATTAGACCTGAGTAAGTCTGTCTACGAAACTGCTCAGGAAGTATAGTGATGATTCGTAGAACTAAGACTGTAGCCATCATCACTATGCGTTAATAAACTAAAAAGTATGAATAAAGACGAGTTTAAACAATTAATAAAGTTATTCGATGAGACATACCCAAAGCAACCGAAACTAACAACAGCACAGCAGTTGATGTTTTGGATAAGTCTACAACATTATAGTGTAGACGCAGTGGTAGCCTCTTTCATATCGCACACTAATGATTTAGAGATAGGTGAGTGGAAGCCTCAAGTAGCTGTCAATCTTACTAAATATTTACAACAATCTGATGTATCTATTAGGGCGTTGTATCAAGAATTTTTCCAAAACAAAGAAGTAAAAGACAAGGTTGCGATTGAGGTATGGAACAAGCTTGGGGGAAACAGATTACTAAGGTTGCCACAATACGAGACAGATAAAAAAGAAGAAGTCTTTGTAAACCTATACAAACAAATAATGATTGGTAATAACTACAACAATTTGCCAAATGATTTGAAAACTAAATTAATAGGATTTTTAAAAAGATGATTAGATTAGGTGATGAAGAACTAGAGCGTGCAGTAGAGAAGTTAAGAGTTTTAGGCTCTGAGCTAGGAAGAGCAGAGTCTTTGTACGAGAAGCTAGTAGCACAGCAAAAGCAAGTTAAAGCACGCAAATTTCTAGAAACAAAAGGACAGGCTGGCTTGACAGTCAAAGACAGAGAAGCCATGTCAGAAGACCACCCTGAAGTAACGATTTTTACTGAGATGATTGCTGAGCAAAAAGAAAAATATATAACTTTGAGATATGAAATAGCAAGTGTTACTGAAAGTTGTAATCTTTTCCGCACACGCTCAGCTAACATTAGAGGTGAGAAGAAACTATATGGAGAATTAGGATGAAAACAAAAAAACAGAGCGAGTATGTCATATACACTACAAAAAACTATGACATGTTCAAAAAAGTAGCTGGCAATAGGCTTGTCAATAAGGCTCATGTTGCTAAATTAGTTAAGTCTATCGAGTCGTCAGGTTATGTCGGTGTGCCGATTCTTGTTAATGAAACTAGAAACGGGAATTTAGAAATGATAGATGGACAACATAGACTAGAAGCATTGAGACAACTCAAGTTGCCAGTGGAGTACATCGTAAAACATGGTCTAACATTGAAGGACATGCAAAAACTGAACTCTAATTCTAAAAATTGGTCGCAAGACGATTTCATGAATAGTTACTGTCGATTAGGTGTTGATGTGTATGTAAGATATAAAACGTTCAAAGATAAATGGAAGTTTGGACATGACGAATGTTGGGCGTTGTTAAATAACGTTTGTTCGGAATCTAATGGTGTAAAGCAAAAATTTAAAGATGGTGATTTGACAATAAGAGACTATGGTAAAGCCGTATATCAAGCGTCATTAGTTACTGACATAGGAAAATATTACAAAGATTTCAAAAGACGAAAGTTTGTTTTTGCTATGTTAAGAATGTTCAACAACAAAAAATACAGCCACAAAAGGCTTGTTTCTAAATTAGAATATCAATCTTCTAAGCTAGTGCTGTGCGACAGGGTAGATGACTATTTAAAAATATTGCAGAAAATATATAATTTTAAAGCAACCAAACAAAACAGAGTTAGGTTCTTTGATGATTTATGAAACATAACAATGATTTTAGATATGATTTAGATTTCGGTGTTATATCTGAGAAATATTATGGGAAAGTTTTGCATGATATTATAGATGGTTTGACGGAGTGCAAGGCAGAGAGAGACCAGTGGGCTGAATCAGGCAACACTTTTGTCGAGTTCTCGTCAAGAGGCAAGCGTAGTGGAATAGCTACTACGATGTCTGACCATTGGGTAGTGTCATTTTACAAAGGTAAAAACTTATGTTTTACATTGACTGTGCCTATCGAAAGCATGAAAAAGATAGCAAGAAAAGGCAAGCGTAGCAAAGGCGGAGATGACAATACTTCAGAGGGCATGCTTGTGCTTATAAGTGAACTAATCAATCCTGATAACTACGGAGGTCAAGATGATTAATATATTAAAAAAGATTATGTATGCGTATGATGAGCTACCACAACTATTACAAGCGTTTATATTTATATCTCTAGTTATATTTTTTTGGGAATTTGTCCTGTAGGACATAATTTTTATGGCTAAAAAGCCAACAAAAGATGCTAAAGAGGCATACAAAAAAGCTGTAGAGTTTGGTTGTGTTGTTTGTAAAAAGCACTATGGGGTATATACTAGACCTTGTATACATCATATTACAGGAGCTGGTATGGGACTGAAAGCTAGAGAGTTTATCCCGCTTTGTCATACTCACCATCAAGGTTGGGATGGTATACACTTCCTCGGAAACAAAAAGTTTGAAGAGAAGTACGGAACACAGGAGGAGCTTCTTAAGTATTACAAAGATGAATCCTGAGCTACTGACATTATTGTTGCCAAGCAGTCCGTCATACGAGCTCAAATCTATCAATCACAATTCAATAACCCCGCAAGATATTTCTATGTTGCTAGCTAACAAGAGACTCAAGAAGAGTGAACTCAATATGCTGTTAGCTAAGTTTATAGATTCAGATATAGCACACGAAGAATTGTTTAACGAAATGATGGATAGGTCTTGTGAGATTTTTTTAAAAGATGGAGTGCCTAAAGAAGCTGGACTTATTAAGAAATTTACTAGGTTTGCTCTTGCTGAGACCTTGTTTACTAAATGTTTTATTTGTAAGGGTGTGGGTACATTGACTGTCAATAACAACAGAATTGAGAAATGCAAGCACTGCAACGGGACAGGCGAGTTTATTTACGAGGATGTGCATAGAGCACACATTATGAAAATACCTATGAAGGTGTTCAGAAAATACAAAAATCAATATTTTAAAATCAGAGACGAGATTGTTGATATCGAAAACGAAGCACTAAGGAAACTCGGTGATTAATTAAGTATTGACATTAGGAATTAACTATGTTAATATTAACTTATGCCAGCAATTAAGCTGGTCAGGAAAAAAATTATTATGATAATCAAAAAAAATATTGCTTGGAATGAGATACTTCCAAAATCATGTCGTGAGGAAATGATAAGAAGCGTAATTGACTCATCGCCTTGCGGCTGTTCTAGAGAGCAAGTGTTAGCAGACCTAGAGCCAGACAAGTATGACTTAGTTTTCGAGGGTGATATTAAAACGAATAAGTCTAAACTCACTTGGGTTGGCAGTCGTGCAGAGTCAGTCATTCCTAATGGAAACTCTGAACTTATCGGTGAGCTAATGGGTTGGTAAAAAAGGGAGTGGGTATCTCCTAACCTACCCAGCTCAATGTTTTATAATTTTATCTTTATTAGGCATACCTTTTAGCAAACCTTGAAGTTCTGCTAGTAGCTCATCGTCAGATTTCTCGGCAGTCTTATCTACATTAAGATTAATAGTTTGAGATGAAAAGTTACCCAACTCTAATATAAGTTTGGCTGTGTTAAGTTTGACTGCATCTTGGTCTGAATGTAATAAGTTTTGTAAGACGCTGATAGCTTGTCCTGATGTAGACGATATTCTTTCCTCTTGTTTCTTTCTAATTTCTTTTTCATATTTGTTTTTCAGATATCTAGCTTGAAACCTTATAGACTTATTGTTTTCCCAGCCAGCTTTGATAGCTGATTGTGTTGCGTTGCCTGCTGTGTCTCCTTCACAAAAATAATCTATAAACTTTTCTTCTTTTTCTTTGTCTATTTTTTTTGGCATATTCTCCTCACTTAAACATTATTATCATAAATGCAATTACAAAACTTATTGCAAGTGCAAACGTTAAATATATCCCTGTTTCCATTATCTTAAAGGATTATCTGACCTAGCTTTTATCTCATCTACTTTAGCTTTGAGTACAGCTATTTCAGCTTTATTGATTGCAATATCTTTTTCTAATGGTTTTATATTAGGTGCAGTTTTGCCCTCTAGTACCTCGACACGCTCTATGAGTGAACCTTGAAAAATTAGAAGCCCACCGATTGTAATTACAAGTCCTACTGCACCCGTTATTGTTTTAATATCCACGAATTCTCCTTAAATGTTCTTCTGCTCTTATTCTATTGTCAATAGCTTCTTGCACTTTTTTTTGATATTGCTGAACAACATCGTTATTTGCGTAAGAAACTTCTGAAGATAAATTTCTAGTATCAATATATTCTCTGGTTTCATCATAACTCCCACCATCTATTTGTGGTTGCATGTTAAATAATTCTATGTTCGTTTGCCCATATTGTTCAACTGATGTTTTATTTTGCATAACTTTTGCGATAAGCATTGATGTTGCAACTAGTCTTTGGTCTATTCTTTTTATTTTTTCATTAACCCTTTTAGTTATATCTTCTATTCTAATGTTTTGATTAGGCGTTTGAGCAACTGAATCATTCCTGCTTTCTTCAATCTCTTGGCTCTCGCTTTGGTCAATTTGTTCTGAAGAATCTGCAACTTGAGTTCCCTCATCTCCTGGTTCACCATTGCTTGTTTCTGTTTCTCTGTCAGTCTCATTTATTTCTTCAGAAGCAACATTAGTTTCTCCTTGTACTTCATCAGAAACTGTTTCAGCATCATTCGAGGACTCATTTCTATTTTCGCTGACATCTGATTCTCTTGAAACAACTTCTCCTTCTTGTGGAGTTCTTTCTGATATTGTTCCCTCGTTGGATTCCTCAAATCCCATGTCTTCTTCAATTCTTGTCTCGGAGATATCATCATCTCTGCTAATTTCAGCAGTTGTAATTTCTCCCCCAATTTCTCCTGCGAGTTCTTCAATACTTTCGATTGAGTCTGTTTCAATAATACTGTTGTTTTCGACTCCTCCAAGTGTTGTGTCTTGGGCAAAGTTGATTTCTTCAAAAATTTCTTCTGTTGAGATTTCGCTAAAATTTTCTGTGCTTTCAACGAAGCCTTCTTCGATTTCGATTTCTGTTGCGATTTCTTCGATGTTCGTTTGTTCATAATCTATCTCCTGAAATATCTCTACAACTCCTGTATTTATTTCTTCTATTGGGTCAGGCAATAAAACTACATCTTCAATATAAGACATCATAATTTCAGGTTGGGTTTCTAATTCTAAAGATATTTCTTCAAAAAATATTTCATCTACTATAGGCGCTATTTCTTCTGTAAATTGATTAACTGTATCAATGCTTTCTACAGCAGAATTAATCTCTTGTGTTTGTGTGTCGTTTAAAAATATAGGATTAGGGTCGTAGGTTATTTTTAATGTAGGGTTTTTTAAGTCTACTGCTCTATGAAATTGTGATTGTGAGCTTTCTCTAAAATTAAATCTAACATCTATATTGTAATCTGTATTGCTATTTCTACCCTCAATGTGTGAGTCTGTATAGGTAGCATAAGCTGTATAATCATCAAGTATGACTGTTCTTTGTTGAGTAACTACTGTTCCATCACTAGCTGTAATTGTCTGAATCATATCAGTTTCAGAAACAACTGGGCTATACCAATGCCATATATCAGCACCTAACTCTGATGTCCACCCACCTTGTATTTGCTGTTCTGTTAAAGAATCTGACAGGCTTATATTATTTTCTATAAAGCCACCATGTCTTGCAGCTACTATATTATTGCCATGATTGTGTGAAGGGTCATTACAGTTCCAACCATTATGCTCTTGATTATTGTTAAAAAATTGTTGTGGTAGAAGATTAGCTGTTGTATCTGATAAAACAGCTATAGGTATAAAAAATATTAAAAATAATAATTTATTCATAAATTGGCTCTGGTATTGATTGTTCATTATTGCCGTATATTTCTATTGGTGATAGTTTTATTGTTTTATTTGCACATGCGATTAAAAAAAAACTAATTATTATTACTGCTATCTTCATCTTTTTTAATCATACCTGATGGTATAGGTCTCATGTTCCATTTTTTCTTGTATGGTTTATGAAAACCACCAACTTCTATCCATCTTTTTTTTGCTTCTTTTCCAATAAGAGAATCGACAGGACAAGGAGTACCTGCATCCCACATACTCTCCCATACTTCTTCGTCTTTACACATAACTGATATTGCTGCAACAGTCATACCTAAACCTTTCATTAATTTTGCTTTTTTTAATCTTTCGCAATTTTCATCTGTTGCAAGATATCCTCCACCACTAAAAGAAAATCCAATAACAGTAAACCCACCTGTTATAACTTTAGAGCATGAATCCTGACTATAAACGGACATGCTAGGACTTATTGCACTTGATACTGGGTTTCTGCTAGATGCGTTATGAGTAGTGCTTGTGCTATTAGTTGTGGTGTTAGAACTTGAGCCTGATTGATAGGTTGTGTTTTGAGTCTGCTCATATCCTACAATGCTTGTATTATTTCCTGTAGTGCTAGTATTTGAGCTTGTGTTATTTGAGCTTGTAACATCACTTATAGCGTTATCTATTCCAAGCAATATAATAAATAAAATTACTACTAATATTGCTTTTTTATATTTTTCCCATGACAGCATATTAACATTTCCACTTTCTAAGTGCTAAAGCCTTTCTTGTAGGTTTTCCATTTTTAACTAATGGTCCTGGAACGCCTTTCATTCTTGCACAAAAACTTTTTCTTCTTTTAGCAGCTTTTGAGCCTGGTTTTACTTTACCTGTTACAGGTCTTTTTAAATTAGAACCTTGTGTGCGTTTAAAAAACCTTCTCCCTGCTTCATTTAAACCACCAGTAGGATTTTGATATTTTTTAGCGACCATTACGTTTTCCTCGATTTTCTTATAGCTTCTTTGCCTTTTTTAAATATAGATACAACTTCGTTTTTGCCCATAACTTTTGCTCTTTGTTCACCAACTGTAAGTATTTGTATTTTTCTTGCAAAGGGTTTATTTATTCTTTTTACTTTAGCAACTGTATTTCTAGCATCTTTTGGTGTAGCAAACTTAATAGAAACTGTATCTTTAGGGTTTTCATCTGTATAAAGTCTTCTTCCAGAACCTTTTGGTTTTTTGCCAGTTCCAACTTTTGGGTCTTTTTTCTTAGCTACCATTTTATTTTCTTGTTAATGAGCCACCAAAATATAATCCAATAATAGAAAAGATTGTGTGTGATTGTAGGTTAGTTATAAAAATTGTATTACCTGATTCAAAATATGATGTCTCGTAAGTCTCGCCAAATATCCACCAACCACTACTAGCTTCAGTTACTATCTGATATGCAACATTAACATCAGTAAATATTGGTGCAACGATTGGTACTACAATAATGCTAAATACGCACATCAGGGCAACCCATCTTCTCGTGTGTTTCGTATGAGGGTCAGTAACTTGTCTTGCTTTATCTGTCTGTTTTGCTGCAAAGTTCGCACGTTGCATTAACATTTTTTCACGTTCTGCTTGTGCCTGTCCTTTTTGAGCAATAATAGACATTATTCCTCCAAGTACAGTCGAAGCCAACATGCTGAAAAGCTCAGTTGGTATGCCCATCATTGTTCTAACCTCTGTTTAATTTTAGCTAATCCTTTTAAAAAATTTATATCTTCTGTAACGCCTTTAGTTAATATACCTTTTCTTGTTTGGTCGCTAAAATATTCTTTTATTTCTGCAAGAGACTTATCTTCGATTTGTCTTAACAGGTATTGTCCTCTTCTTGATATACTTAATTGTTTAACTCTTCTGTCAGCTGAATTCAAACCTTTTGCGTCATCTTTGATTCTTCTTTCTAATCTTCTTATAAC
>TARA_R100001594_G_scaffold123988_1_pt1 | contig 11198 bp, 3 predicted proteins | sample TARA_R100001594 | Tara Oceans TARA_R100001594 (sample SAMEA2622752) | marine metagenome | biome: marine biome (ENVO:00000447); feature: marine epipelagic mixed layer (ENVO:xxxxxxxxx); material: "saline water (ENVO:00002010), including plankton (ENVO:xxxxxxxx)" | depth 150 m | reverse complement strand
GCGGGCTTCACGGATCCAAAGGACCAAAAAATAGAAATAAAAAAGGCGAAGCCAAAGATGATGAACTGTTTGAAAAGCTTGTAAGAGATTTAGAGCCTTATGTTGCAAATTCGACACATGATTTTAATAATTTTTATTTTCAAAATTTTGTAGATGGTATTGGTGAATTAGGACCGGATGACCTCGGAAATAAAAAAAGCATTTCCGGTGCCCGTGCTTATGCTTATCTTTTAATTCTAAAGGCTGATTATTTTCAATTTATCGATATTGGCGACAACGAAAGGTTTGAAGAAGTTAATCCTTATTGGAACAGCAACAGCTACGGCAACGCTATCCGCTATCAAGATCCACAATCATTTCGATTAAAAGTTATTTTAAATAACGAAGGTGAAAACAAAAACACAAATCCGGTAACAATTGAAGTAACACAGTTTACCGACCCCGTTATATTTGAACCAAGAGACGAGTTTAATTTGGTTAAAGTTGACACAGGCTGGGGTCGATATTTGGACACAACTCCGCTTTATGCACAACAAATGATAGAGGATTACACCATAGGCACACAAGATCCTTTTTATGCTCGAAAAATTTCAACAGGTGCTCTGAGGGATATGGAATATAAATATTTACCAGTATTGACCACTGCTGGAATTGATTATAACGCGAGTATACCAATAACAACAATAGAATCATCTAGCACTGAGGAGATTCTTAATAAACTTGAAGAGGCTGCCGGTATCGGATTGTTTTCAGGGGAGGCACATGTCACCAGAGAGCAAATGTTAAAAAACATGGCAGAAAGGGTTGGGTTTTCTAAATACAGCCAAGATCATACAACAATATTTAATAATATGAATTTACAATATCCATATACTGATATATTACAATATGAAGAGCTTCAAGAATTCACCACTTCGCTTATTTCAACTCTTGCACAATTATCACTTTCTAATGATTACTGTGATACAATGAGCGCAGCAAGAAGGGGCGCGTCAATTTCTAGTGTTAAAATGCTCATCAGAACATTTATTGCTGAAATGATTTTGATATCCATTCATGTTGCGGATACTTTTGATAGAAGATATATGGAAAGTGATTTGTTTGTGTCCTCTATTTTAAACAATATTAAACAAGAAGTTCAAACCTTTCAATCAGCTTTTAGTATAACTGATGCTTCTTTGTTTCAAGACATTAAAGATACTATTTCAAGATATTATGAAATCGCTGATATACAAGATGCTCTAAATTTAACTCAAAGTAGCCAATTTAAAAAGATGATATTGGACGAACTGAAAAAAATAATGCCATCGCTTGAGAGTGCTTTAAAATTATCTGCAAATAATTCTGAAAGTTGGGATGATTATATTGTAGGAACCATCATACCAGAGGTGTATGACGATGTGGCAAACGCTGAAAGTGCCAATGCAATAACAACATATCCATATGTTTTTGTAAAAACTAAAGATGAGGATGTATACAGTTATGAGTTGAGATATATAGCGGTTCCTCAAGAAGACGGAGGGTATCGAGCAGAGGGTCGTGACGACATGAAGTTGATTGAGGCAACTTGTCGTCAAAAAAATATAGACGAAGATTTAGCTGTGGTCAATGAGTCGGATTACATTTCTACATCGGAAGAAACATTTGGTCCGTATGATTTTGGAGATGATGTGGATGTCGCGGGAGTGGACTCACAAATCATGGGAGAAGATAGTAGTATCTTAGATATAATCCTGCCCGATCTTGGATATGCAAGGGTTCCCTATCACATCCTTGGCGACTACAACATGGAGGAGAAGCATCCATGGCTTCATGAAATTCTTGAATTTGTGAACAAATCTAACGAAAAGGCTAAAAAAGACCCAAGATCGAATAACCCTCTTATTGAAACGCTTATCGTTAACCACACAGGCGATTTCCGCATGGCTGCATCTACGTTAGAGGCGACAGTCACAACTAAATTTCCTTACATAGACTTACCACTTAGAAAAAAATTCGACGCCGTAACGACACTTACGATTAAAGTAACAACAGAAGACACTCTCGACGAAGAAGCCTACGAGGCAGCCCTTAGTGCAAGAGCAACCACTATTTCTGAAAGAGAAGAAGAAATATGGTCGGGACTAAAGCAAGAGTTACTTGAGACTGAAGAATACAAATTTATATTTTATAAGCTCGTTCCGCTAAATAATATGATATCATCTTTGGCTCTTTATGAATACACTGCTTTATCCGATTCTGCCATATATCCACAGAACGTTGATGGGGTAAGTTTGTTTGATATGTTGGGCGGAACAAAACTTTCCATATTACAAACATTTGCTTCTTCTATTTATGGTGGAGGAAAAATTAATTATCAAGATCCTTTTACATAAAAAGTGTGAACGGAACAACAGATTAACAACTATTTATAGAAGGGAATATACGATATGGCAGGATTATCACCAAAATTACCACTACATGTGGATCAAAATTACGGATATGGATTAACAAAGACTTTTAAAGAGGTAGCACAGCAAAACCTCAAAATGCTTATTATGACCAGCCCCGGCGAAAGAATAATGTTGCCTAATTTCGGAGTCGGTATAAGACGATTTTTGTTTGAAAATATAACACAGCGAACTTTTGATGAAATAGAAGAAAAAATTTATCAACAAACTAAAATTTATCTACCTTACATAACCATTGAGTCGATTAATTTTTATTCTGATAGGGCTACGCTTAAGAAGGTGGACTTTGAACCATCAATGCGTTCGAACTATCTTCAATTAGAATTAAATTATTCAATTCCGCAAATGTTTATTTCCAATACATTAATACTAGAAATTTAGTTACTTAGATAATTATCAAAGGAGGCATTGTTTTTTTGTGCCAGAAAAAAGAGAAAACATTGAAATAAACTATCTCAGCAGAGATTTTGACTCCATTAAGGAAGATTTAATCGAGCACGCGAAAAGGTATTATCCAGATACGTTTAGAGACTTTTCCGATGCTGGCTTTGGCGCACTCATGGTCGATGCCGTATCATATATTGGTGATATTTTATCATTTTATGTAGATTATCAAGCAAATGAAAGCTTTTTAGTAACCGCAATCGAATATGGTAATATTGTTAAGCATGGATATGCAGTAGGATACAGACACCCAGGTCCGAGAGCAACTTTTGGTCAAGTCGAATTATTTATTTTAGTTCCAGCAAACGCTTCTTCAACAGGTCCAGATGTAAATTATATGCCAATTTTGAGGGCTGGAACATCCTTTACAGGCGGCGCAGACAGTTTATACACTTTAGTTGAAGATGTAGATTTTTCTAATGGAAACAACGAAGTCGTGGTAGCTACCACCGATAGTTCCACCGGAGTGGCTGATCAATACGCCGTTAGAGCAGTTGGTCAAGTCGTTTCAGGAGAAACAGTTGTTAAGGAATACGATATTGGAAAATTTGTAAGATTTAGAACGCTGACTTTGGATGACCCTTCTGTAACAGAAATAGTTTCTATTTTTGATTCCAACGGAAACGAATATTATGAAGTAGATCACTTATCCCAAAATACAATTTATGTTCCAATTCCGAATACTGATTCAACAACAAGTGTGCAAGCTCCCACAATTATAAAGCCTATGATAGTGCCACGCCGCTTTACGGTTAGGAGGTCGTCAAATTTGGTAAACATTGAATTTGGATATGGTTCGGATTCCCAACTTAATTCACCCAGCTTGTTGGAACCACGCGATGTAGTTCTGAACCTGCATTCTAAAAATTATGTTACTGATTCTGCAATGGATCCCACTATTTTAATAAAGGGGGACAAATTCGGCATCGCCCCTTCAAACACAACACTATTTGTTACATATCGTAAAAATACATCCAGAAACTCCAATGCAGGCGCTCGAAGCATAAACAATGTATCTTCTGCTATTATGGATTTTAAAAGTCGAGCATCGTTGAGCAATACTGTAATGCGTACAGTTAGAGCTTCCCTTGAAGTAAGTAACGATTCACCAATTCAGGGCGATATCAGAGCACCAACAGCCGCAGAGTTGAGGCATCTGATATCTGGGGCGCACTCTTCTCAAAATCGTGCAGTGACAATAGAAGATTATAAAACAGTAATACTATCAATGCCTTCAAAATTTGGTGGTGTAAAACGTTGTACGATCTTACAAGATGTTGACTCTAATTTAAGAAATTTAAATGTTTATGTTATTAATGAGGCAGTGGATGGCACCTTGGAGCAAACCAACACAATTATTAAGGAAAATTTAAAAACATGGTTAAACAGCAAGCGCATGATTAATGATTCGGTTGATATCTTAGATGCCAAAGTTGTAAACTTGGGAATTAGATTTTCGGCAATCGCAGAAACAGATATAGTTAAAAGTCAACTTCTCTCCAATGTTATTCAAACGATATCACGCGATGTTACCAGTCGGCTAGGAGACATTGGAGAGTCATTTAGTATTACAGACATTTATTCTGCAATAAATTCAACTCCAGGTATAATCGACGCTTTAAATGTGGATGTGTTTCAACTAAACAGTGCCGGATACTCTTCTATAAACTTTAATGTAAAAAATTACATCTCCCCCGATGGAAGAACGATACGGGCACCAAAAAATGTTATTTTTGAAATTAAATATCCAGTTAGTGACATTCAAGGAACAATTGTATAATGGGTATAAAAAGATATAAAGCTGATCAAGACAACACTATTACAAATGCATACAAGCCTAATTTAAAAACCAGAGCAACTGGTTCAAATATGGGTTTATCTGATTCTCTTGAAGTGTTTAGAATTTATGGTCAACAAAATTCTGGATCTTCCGAGTTGTCAAGAATTCTTGTTCAGTTTCCAATAACCGATATCACAACCGACAGAACAAATGGCGTGTTACCTGCAAGTGGTAATGTTAGTTTTTATCTCCGTATGTTTAATGCAGAACATCCATTTACATTGCCTAGAAATTATAATATGATAATCAGCACCGTTTCTCGTGCATGGGATGAGGGCACCGGCTTAGACATGGAAAGCTATTCTGACAGCGGAAGCTGTAACTGGATGGCGGCTGCAAGTGCATCAAGCGGAGACACCGCTTGGACCACCGCTGGAGGTGATTATCAAGCAGAGCCCAGATTTACTGCCTCCTTTGAAGAAGGAACAGAAGATTTAGAAATTGACGTTAGCGATGCTGTTGAGAGGTGGATTGCGGGCAGTAGAACCAATTATGGATTTGGCATACGTTTAGAAAACGAAACAGCACTCTCTTCATCATATACAAAAAAGTTTTTTGCAAGAGGCTCTGAGTTTTTCTTTAAACGCCCTGTTATTGAGGCACGCTGGGACTCGGCAACTCGCGATGATCGGGGTAATTTCTATTTCAGTAGTTCTCTCGCAACATCTGAAGATAATTTGAATACTCTTTATCTCTATAATCATGTTCGAGGGCGACTTAGAGACATTCCCGACATTGGAACAGGGTCAATTTATGTTAGTATTTATTCTGGCTCGGCAGACAACTCTGAGCCAACCGGGAGTCGAATTGTTAAGGTTGTAGATGGAACACACGTTATTACAAATAATCCCTATGTTGTGACGGGTGGACACGTTAGCACAGGAATATACTCGGCATCTTTTGCTTTGACCGCTGCTGCTAATCCGCTAACCACGGCATTTGATGTGTGGCATAGTGGAACAACACAATTTGCTACCTCTTCATTTAGTCCAAAAAAACTTGAGTCACTTGCCTATAATCCTTACTCAAAATATGTTATAAATATCACCAATCTAAGAGATAAGTATTATCGTAATGAAACTGCACAATTTAGACTTTATACTCGCAACAAAAACTGGCAGCCAACCATTTATACAAAAGCAAGCGCCGTTCCAGAAAATAATTTAGTTGAAAGTGGGTCTTATAAAGTTGTTAGACTTGTTGACAGTAAAGATGTTGTCCCATTTGGAACGGGTAGTGACAATCACACTCAATTATCCTACGATGTCAGTGGAAGTTATTTTGACTTGGATATCGACATGTTAGAGGCTGGATATGGTTATGGAATTAAATTTGCCTTTTATGATGATGCGGCGCAAAGCTGGAATGAGTATCCCGATATATTCAAATTCAGAGTAGAGGAATAAAATGTCAATTAAAGATCTTTTTACAAAAAGTCCTTTTGGTTCACAAATCGTAGTATCTTCAAGTCTCAAGAACATCAGTGATGAGGTTGAATCGCCAGAGTACCTTTCTGAATTTGGAAAAGAAACAGTTCGAGTCGAACCACATGTTGATTTCAGCAAGCCAGAAAATTTTGCCAAATACGGATCCGCAGAAGAATATTATGATAAGTCGATCAAATATGTTTATGATGAATACCCTTATGATGGCTCACTTAAAGAAAAAATAGAATGGCGTAATGGAGCATCCCTCCTCGACATTTATTTATACGACGACAAATATCCCAAAAGCACAGGATACGCCTTATTTTCCAGTGATGGCTGGGGTACGTTGGCGGGAAGCATTGTCAATGGATATGGGCAGCCCGCCAGTGGCGATTATGAATATATTAACATCAAAGGTGGACCAAATTCTGTTTTTGGTTCTTCATTGGGAACATCATCATTAGCTGATGTATTCGATTCTAAGTCAAATGTTTTTGATGACACGGTTACAGGCTCTATCGGACCCATATCAGCAACACGTCAGTCGAATTTGCAAACAAATCTAAACAATGGTGTTACCGTCGAGTTTTGGCTAAAAACAGGATCGCTCGATACCGCCTTAACAGAAAAGCAAGTTCTTTTTGATCTTTGGAATGGCAATGCATCTTCCAGTGCCGACTATGGTCGTTTGAGAATTGAGATCGACGGCACCCGTGCAGACTCTCCTTTTATGGTAACGGTGTTATCCGGCACGACTGGAATGAGCACATCGTCTGTGGAAATTGGTTCAAGTCTAACATTAAATTCTTTTTCTGATTGGCAGCACTATGCTTTTAGCTTCGTTAACAGCGGATCCGATATTGAAACAAAACTTTATGTTAATGGTGCTCTTTCTCAAACGATAACAACTGGATCAAATATTGGAGAAATTAGAGAAAGCTTAGAGGCTAATATTGGTGCGCTGGTCACTGGCACATTTAACCCTTCAGGTGATGCGTTTGCAAACTTGGGCTCCGGTAAACTTTCCGGCTCAATAGATGAATTCCGTTTTTGGAAAACTCGGAGAACCGGCAAACAAATCAAGCGCAATTATTTCACAAGCGACCTCGGTGGCGGCACAAACACGGATACATCTAATCTCGATCTTGGTGTTTACTATAAATTTAACGAAGGTATTACAACCACTAGCAGTGTTGATAGTGTTGTTTTGGATTATTCCGGTCGTATATCAAATGGAACATGGACGGGGTATCCAAGTTCAAATGCGAGAAACACTGGTTCAGCTATTGTATCTGCATCAGCAGGCACAGAAGATTTAGATCCAATTATCCGCTCGAACCACCCAGATGTTATTGCACTACAGACAGAACTTAGGCTATCCGGCTCACTCTGGGACCATGAAAACAATTCATCCTTATATTATACAATGCCTGGTTGGATTATTGAAGAAGATGAAGGCGATGGCACGGTCGGCGATTTAAAAAAGTTAACTCAAATTATGGGTAGCTACTTTGATAATTTAGATTTATTAATCGGCGAATTACCAAAATTAAGTATGCCATCTTACCCATCCAGCAGCGTTGGTCACGATGGAGATCCCATTAATGTTTTTAAAGTTTATCCACATGCGCGTACAGCAGTAAGGTCTTTTGGTCTTGAGGCACCAGATATATTTTCTAACGCAGATGTATATGAGTATTTTAGAAATCGTAACGAGACAAAACAATACGAAGAAGATTTGTATGTAGTAAAAAATACGATTTACAATAACATATACAATAACTTAACTGATATCTATAAAGCCAAGGGAACCGAAAAGTCTTTTAGAAATCTGATTAGGTGTTTCGGTGTTGATGATAAGTTAATACGAATTAACGCATATGCCGACAATACTACTTATAAGTTTGAAACAAAGCGTAGAGCAGATAGTGTTACCACAAAGGCTATTAACTTTAATCACGTTGACAATTTTGCTGGCACAGTGTATCAATATGCCGATACTTCTAACCCAAATAGTGTATCTTTTATTTCCGGCTCTTCGGCGCAATCACTAACACTTGAAGACAGTTTTCCAATTACGCTGGAAGCCGAAGTCGTTTTTCCTAAAAAGATACCCAGACGAGAAGAGGGGTCATCATTTCAAGAATATTCAGAAACAACAGCGTCCCTATTTGGTATGCACACCGCCAGAGCTTCGCAGACGACAAGCCCGACAGTCACCGATATAACATGGGCTGCTACTGATAATGCCAACTTGCAAGTTTTTGCGGTCAGAGACGAGGTGAATTCAAAAGATGTAAAATTCATGCTGACATCCTCGGCACCTTGGCCAATACCAGAGCTTACAAGCTCCTATTATCAAGATACTTACAATAATCAAAAATGGAATTTTGCTGTAAGGCTTAAACCAAAAGGCTATCCTCAGTCTTTTGCCAGCGGAACTGTGCTCAACGATTATATCGTAGAATTTTATGGTGTCAACTATATTGCCGACAGAAAGATAAATGAGTTTATCGTAAGCGGAACGGTCTCAAAACAGACGGCAGAAAGCTTTTTAACTTCACCTAAAAGAATTTATGTCGGCTCTCATAAAACAAACTTTACTGGCTCAGCCCTACAAAGCACAGATGCTCAAATAACCTCTTGTCGCTATTGGTTTGACTACGTTGACAATGCAGCTATCCAAAATCACGCGATAGATCCAGATAATTTTGGACATCCGAATCCAAGTCGCGATTCATATTTCCGAGAAACCGATTTGGCAAATGTTCAAGTGCCAGAAATTGAGTCTCTTGCTCTTTATTGGGACTTCCAAACAGTCACGGGCTCGGACAATGGAAGCGGAACTCCGTCAACATTTGATGGCAAATTTGTGGTTGAAGATGTTTCATCGGGCTCTTTAGACTTGGTTGGCAGATATAACTGGCTTGGTAAAATACTTAAATACCAACACACCGGACGCGGCGACGGTTTTCCAATTAACTCAACTAGTTCGGTGGAGAACTTATTTTTATATTCTGGAAAACAACAACTCCCAGAGGTTGTTTTTGGTGATGATAATATTCGCGTATTTAATCAAGAAGAAACCGAAATATTTACAAAAGAAACTCGACCCACCAAAACATACTATGCTTTTGAAAAAAGTATGTATCAAGTAATATCAGATGAAATTATAAACTACTTTGGATCAATTGTGGAGTTTAATAATTTAGTTGGAGAGCCAGTAAACAGATATCGACAGCAATATAAAAATATGAATTATCTACGCCAATTCTTCTTTGAAAGAGTCGGCAACATTCCAGATTTAGATAAGTTTATCAACTATTATAAATGGATTGACTCTGCTCTTGAGAGTATGTTGATGCAACTTGTGCCCGCAACTGCACAGGTTAGCGACGGAATTGATAATGTTGTTGAGAGTCACATATTAGAAAGAAATAAATACTGGACCAAATTTCCAACATTAGAGTTCAATGTTCCCGACCTAACAGGTGCGGCAGAAGGTATTAACAAGCATCTTTACAACTGGAAATTTGGACACAAGCCATTAGTTGGTGGTCAATCGGCTAGCTGTTTTTACTGGAAAGAAAGGCATGAGAGAGATGATGCACCACTTAGTAGCAGCAATGCAAATGTCAACGCCGACAGGAATAAATATTTAACCGCCTCACTACAAGTGCTGGAAAGAGGCTATACCACACCATATCGCTATACACTTGAAAAAACAAAGACAATCCACGGCGGTATTAACTACTCTGAAAATAAAAAGACCAACTTTTATCGCGGAATTAATTCCCCCCATGGACCAGTAACATCCATTGGGCTACCAAAAAATGAACTTAATGCATTCAATGTTGATGTTGTAGGTTTAAAAGATTGTGACGATGATTTCATACCCGATGAATTACAAAAAACAAAATACGCTTTTGGCACAAGAAATGGCAGAGCCCCTAATTCTGGCTCATTTGATGGCATCAAGGGTGAAATTGCAATGCCATTCAACATTTTGTCTGGATCCCCAGATTTGGGTGGTTACAATAAAAGTGTTCAAACTGATTTTCTGGCAAACTCCCAGTTAACTAACTTGCATAGTGATGCCTATGGCGATAGAAACGAGACCCCAATGCAAGGTCCGTTTACACAAAAATATGTGGGAGGACACCAGTCACGGCATGTAAGATTAAATAATTATGATGCATCCCGCGTGGGCGGCGACGGAGCAACAACTCCAAATAATCTTGACGGGCAATATACTAGACCAGAAGGTTGGAGGCTTCTCCTCGGCGGCGGTCCTGGCGGGCTCGGTGCTATTGGCTTAACTGGTCCCGATTACGGTGGTCCATATCCTGATCAAACAAGGTATCGTGCCTGGTGGTTTAGAGAAGAAACAGCCAAACGCCCCGTTAATATTAGAAACATTCTTCAGACAACGGCGTCTGCTGATACGCATCTTTCGGGCGTTCTTCAACATGGATCAATCGGCAACTATGAAAAAACTTATCAAGTTGTTCAAACCTCTGGTCGCAGCACAAATAACTTCTGGTTTAATGATGTTGCAACGTCTGGATCTTTACTTCCGGCAAGATATGCCACTAATAACCCCAAAACTACAAATGTCCATACATTATTTGGAGTAAGACCGAATCACGGCAACAAGAGACGTGGTAATACATTTATCCCAGGTGTAACAACAATCGGCGCTAGTCCATATATTAAAGGTCTTAATAGAAATTCAAACCTTGTTGAACCAAAAGATGGCAATATTCCCGCTGCAAGCGTTACTAAGCCAACAGTGTTTGCATTACCGGAAAGAACCAAGCAAGACGCTGTAATCGTTGAGAGATTTTCCGCCCCAGGCGGTCCAGAAATTAATTCTCTTGGCTTCCTTGATGTTGCGGCAGCGGAGAAGTCGGTGTATAACGCGCTGCCTTTTAGAAATCTTTCGGTGCGAGGTTCCGGTTCCGGTGAAGACGCCGATGTGCTGGTGGGCGGTGGCTCCATAAGAGCAACAGATCACCTTGGTCATCGTCGTGGCTT
>TARA_R100001594_G_scaffold58437_2_pt1 | contig 11202 bp, 14 predicted proteins | sample TARA_R100001594 | Tara Oceans TARA_R100001594 (sample SAMEA2622752) | marine metagenome | biome: marine biome (ENVO:00000447); feature: marine epipelagic mixed layer (ENVO:xxxxxxxxx); material: "saline water (ENVO:00002010), including plankton (ENVO:xxxxxxxx)" | depth 150 m | reverse complement strand
CATCGGCGGGACGGCCCTATATAAAAACCAATCAGCGGTTCTTTTAACTTCCTTTTGCACTTGAGTAAAGTCATTAGGATCTAATGGATCAAACCATTGTCCAGACTTGCGCTCAACCCCAGTAGTCCCCGGATCTTTTATCGGCACTGTCCCCGCTGAATCAGGAGGACCGCCTTGAAATGTAATAGTTGGTATCCTTGCCATTATTACTCCTAACTAGTTTTATAAATATAGCCAGCACTTAATCCAGTTCCAATAGCATCGGTATAACCAGCCTGTTTTGCTTGCTTACCTTGGATCCGGAGTACCTGCCCCTGTGACCTTGCGCGGGTTGCCCCAATCTTTCCGCGACGTCGTATCTCAGATGCGCTTGCCATTAACTGTTTCGACTGAACATCACCATAATATCTTTCCAGGTTACGGCGGTTTCTCGCAGTCGCTGCGTTAGTTGCTCCAATTGCTACAGCATTCGCGGCATTAATCGAGGCAATAAAATCTGTGTCACTCTCGATAATCAATGGAGTCCCGGCAGCAGCCACTCCGGCCTTGGCGAATCTCGCTCGTTGTAATCCCTTGGTTCGCCTTGTTTCAAACTCAATTTTCCTTTTTTCAAAATCAGCAGCGCGTTCCGCGGCCTTTGCTTCCATCTCATAAGATTGTGCATTTAAGTTCGCAATGGTTGTCGCATTCTTCGCCTTGATCTCTTCCAAGGTCGCGTTATAGTCCGCCTCCTGCTCCTGAACATTAGCATCACGATCCATCATCTGAGCATTACGCTTTGCAATTCGATTGGCTGTATTACCTTGCTGAATAGATGACATCATCGACACACCGGCCGCGGCAACTAATAAATATGTCGGCATTTTATATTCTCCCGTACATTAAGCAGTTTTGTTTAGCAGGACCGTATTTCAAAAGTTCTCCTTCGTACTTAAATCCAAGCCACTCCAAAAAACGGCAGCCGGGTTCAAATGTTTTCAACGGAACCGCTTGAACACGGTGCAGTCCATAGTCATTCATAATTTGACCCAACATTCGTTTAACAGACTTAGCAAAAAAGAATTTATGAGCGTAAATCAATTCAGTGCCGAACACCCAACCCTCGCCAACTCCCGGAAACATGATCTGCACCCCGGCAATTGCTACCACATTATTATCTAATAACGCTGTGTAAGATGGCCCGTGTTCCGGAGTTCGGCTTTGAAAAAACTCAATTAAATCGCCCAACATATCACGCTCAAGTTCACGCTCTCGATAAATATCAAAATGTTCTTTTTTAAATGGCACTATCTTAATCTTACTCATGCAGCACCAACTCCCCAGTAATGTTTAGAACAGTCATCGGTAACCCTTGCGACTGAGTAATTAAAATTTCCAAATCATCAGTCGAATAGCCCAAGGAAACTATTTCTTTGGTTCCGGTAAATTTAGAAACAGGCGTACCCAGATCATCAGACGTTACGCGGAAAATCACCTCTTCACTATTAATCGTCATTCCTAAAGTTTCGTAGACCCGGACAATGATCCGGTTCCATGCCTTGGCAAGACCGACAGAGTTCCCCGGACCTAATTCAAATTCCGGAGAGAGTGTTTCCAAAGTTGTTTTATACCCCATTCCAATGTAAGCGTGAGTGACACCGGAGCCTGATATAGATACCGCGCCGGAACTTACCTTTTGCTCTACATAAACCGCTTTATCCGTTGCATCACCACCGACAATCTGAACCGTCTCTCCTTCAAGGTGACCTAATCCGGAAAAGGATGTTGTTGAACTTCCAGAATATTCCAATGCGCTATCGCAAAATACATCCTTGTTTAACCACTCTACAAACCGTTTAGTGGATCCGTTAATCGTCCTTAATACTGACACCCATACATCGTCGCGAGTTCCATCAACGGATGGAATCGTTGCGACACTTTCTACCTGCGCTATACCCTGACTCACACAAGCTAGTCGGGTAGAGTCAGAACTTGTTACCGAAAGCAATCCATAGCTGCTAGGAGAAGTTTCCTTAATCGTGACAACATTAGCCGAAGGATTTGCGACGGTGAAATCCGCATGAGCATTAATAGCTGTGTATATATTGTCAGCCGTCGTATCGTTGCTTTCATTGGGCCGCCATCCATTCGTTTCTGATGGGGCAGAGCCGCTGATAGCCTCACTGGTAAACACAACCGTTGTCCCATCCGACTTGGTTACCGTGATCGTCGTTCCAACTGCTATATTTGCGTAGTCGGTGACCGTCACGGTTGCATCAGTATAATGACCTCCGATTATATGTGAGGCCCAACTGATTACGTTCTGGTCACGCTCATAAGTCACACTTAATAATCTGCCGTCACTCCGAGTCAACCAAATTACAGTATCCGGCTCATGCTGATACGCCATGTCGGTGATCGTATACCCAGCATTTCCGGAAGTAATGTGTTCAGATAAAATCGTAAGGTCCGGAGCAACTAATCCATCAACGTCCAGATTAAACGCAAGCTCCCGTAATTTTGTTCCGGCGCGCTGAATAAATAACAATGCACGACCAGCTTCAATAGGCGTTACGTTGTTACTGCCATATCGTGTAGCAATGTTAATTTGAATTGATGTCGGGGTAATTGGATCACCCCCGCCGGTCGCTACAAATTCACCGCCGACCGTTCCAATAATTAATCCGTTAGGACTGGCGGCAAGCCACTTGATTACGTTCACTTGTGATGCAGCTAACGTGTATTCCAAAGAATGATCTGCATCCGATCCCTGCGTCATGTTTTCAAAATCGCCGGACTTAGACGCCCAAACCGTTTGAGGATTGTCTGTCGAACCGCCCCACCAAAGTCGCTCCTCAAAAAAGGAAACGGCTCCCGGATATTCACCCGCAGACCCTGCAAAATTACTAGGTGCTGATGTAAATGAGATAGTCGTAACACTCCAAGACGTATGTGAAGACCGAGTGATCTTGCGCGGAGCATGATTAATGTGGGCAACATATAACGTATCCGCGCTCTGGCAAAATTTCAGATCAAATAATTCCGCGGTAAGATATGGTGTCGCCACCTCAACCGCCGAGCCGCTGTCTAAAACCTGCCCGTTGTCTTTATAAACCCGGAAGTAAGTATTGCCGAATTCCAATATATAATTTTGCGTGATACTAAAACTAAACGGAATCAACCGGACTTTATTCGCATCCGTTTTTACACCGGCGATATAATTTGAACCCATACGCCGTGTAGCTCCGCCGTGCGGAAGAGATGTAGCGTTGGTCATTGTCTTTAGCGCGTTGTTATATTTTGCAATGTCAACACGCCCCAACAAGCGAGGACTGAATTCCCCCGCAGTAAAATTTGTCTGGACAGGATATAATTTAGCCATTAGCTCCTTAAAGCCGCCTCAAGTAAGTCTTCACTCTTAATGGTTTCCGGAGTGCGCTCCTGAGAATCTACACTCATCGCATCCTGCAAGCTGGTTCGATACAGCGAATACATTGCTTCCGATACTTCGCGTGATCTCGTAACAGGGAAAGCCAGACGGTAAGCCATCAGGTCCACCATGACTTTGTAAAGCATCGGATCAAATTCATTGGGGTCCGTTATCCTGGCAACATATAAAACATCAACCACGCTATCGGTCGAATATAAATTTCTTCCACGGATCTCCCAATTAATCTCGGTATCACCAGTTTCAACTTGAAGAACTCGTAGACAATAGGGATCCGTTGGAAGTAAAAATTTATAATCCCAATTAATAATAATCGTAGCGTCAGTGATATATGAAAGTGTTGCTTCCCTCAAAGCTGAATTCCATCGGTGCGTCCGTAGAAGAAAATCAAGTTCCGTATCGTAGTAACGATTGCAAAGCACTCCGATATTACTCGTGTCGCTCAAACTTTGAATTGTAGATGACCCCAACTGATTTAAAGCTTCATTACAAATATCAACCTTACTCGGCATAATATATTCCTTTCAAGAAAGGGGAGCCGAAGCTCCCCATTCCCGTCACATCGAATAAATCACCTTTACAGTAATATCACCGGCCTGATCCCCGGCAGCATCCATAGTTAAACAAATCCGAAGAGGTACTCCAGGATCAGATGCGAGTCCCGCATCTTCCCACATGAAGTTTTCGGAAGCGTTAACATTTCGTGCTTCAAAGGCGACCTCCGTACCAGTTAAAACTGCACCGCGAAGATCCGTGATAGCACTTGCGTAGCAGTCATCATCGATGGCAGCTTCCGCCGCCGTCTCGGTCCCACCTATAGTAAACTTGGTGTTCCCGTTGTAGACACCGACATCGCAGGTATTAGTTGTACCTGTATCAATGTCGTCATTATAAATTTTAATACTATGGACTTTGCAATTGGATGGCAGTTCAGCCATATGGATAACATCACTAGCACCAATATCACCAGTACCAGCAGCGATGGTATCCGACCAAACATACATCCGACCGCCTGTCGATGCGTTTTCCGACTTAGTCGTACCCGCATCAACAATCGTCGTATTAACTCCGTAAGCTACAGACATTGTGATGCTCCTCAGTTGTTATAGTTAATGGTTACCTGAAAACTAATCAGGGGTTTCATCTACATACACACGAACAATTTTTTCTTCTTCAATCCTAGTCGCTCCAAACGAAGCCTGACAATATGGCTGTAAAGAATTGTTCTTATCCGGCCGCTTATCAATGGATGTGATTATATCCATACCAACGGACAAACCAATCGCAGATTTAGTGTACGCAAAACAACTTCGGATATCACTCGAGTCAACCGGCAAACGTGTAGACATGATCCACTTGAATCCCATAAAATTAGAAATCTTGGAATCCATAAGTACGCGAACCGAGTTAAAGTCTGCGCTGGTGATCCCCGTCGTATTCAGCATATCCTCGACGGCCGCCGGACTAACTACGAAGTACCGATCCTCATCCGGATCAACATCGGAATCGGAAAGCAGTTTAGATGCTTGCGTAATCTTCGCAAGCGTAAGGCCGGTATTCCCGTCGGCGATAGAATTGCCGCTCGTAAAAGAAACGGAACTGGACGAATCATCGGCAGAGATAGCCGTCGCATTTGAATCGAAAGATTCAATAATTACATCGTCCATTTTTCGGCCCATGGCCCAGACGCCAGCCTTCAAATATTCTGAAGTTGGCGATGACAACATCTTCTGCTCATCCGCACGGTCCACAAGGTCCGCCCAATTGTAATCCGATAAAACAATTCTCCTGCGAGAATGAGGCGTGTCGATTAACGGAGTATCCGCGTGTCGAGACGCAATAATTCTGGCAGAAGTCGAGCCGATACGATCAAAATGATCGTATTTCCCAACAACATTTTCATGCACTCGTACCGTTTCCCGGAGCTTGGATCCCTGCTGCTGGGCAAGATGTATCCATGAGTCCCGGAATTTTTGCACAAATGCCTTATTAACTTCGACAGACATTTTGTTCACCTCTCTAATAATGAGGTTGATTAAATTTTAGAGAGGTATCTGACCATCAGGCTCTCCGGATCAAACATCCAAACCAAATGCGATAGCTTGCCTATCAGCATCGGGCCGGTACACCGGGTATCCGAAAAAACCCCGGAGGAGGAAGAAAGAGGTTAAAACCTCCTCCGGAGCGAGAGGGCAACCGCTGTGAGCAACAACGGGTGCTGTATATACCGCAGAGTATCCTTACTTCGGGTCTGCGGATTGTAAAGACGGCTTCTCAATTTCTACGACAACACGCTTCGCTGAATTGCATTGCCCGTAAAAAGTTGTGATGCCGGTTTTAGTGTCGTAAATAGAACACCATCCTACTTTTTCTTCACGCTTCCTTCCGCGGCGATATGGCTGCTCGGATTCCGGCAGTGGTCTACGCTTAATCACAAAGTGATCACAATCGCCGCAAGTTATATCAATTTCCATATCACTCGTCCCCGTAAGCCATATCATACAGACGATCACGATGACGCATTGCTTCCTGGTGATCCTGATGCGTGGCGTCAAAAATAGCTGACGCATACTTGTGCTTCGACCCTTTCGAAAGCATATAATTAATTTCTTTCTTTGCAGAATCCGCATCTAGAAATGATGTGTCTGAATCCGCTGCCAATGGTTTGGCTTCACTGAACCTCTTCCCGATTTCAGCACAAAACTTTACCATCGCCGGATGAGACCCCATGTTTGTTTCTTCCAGAACCTTAACTAAATTTTCGTCACCAAATTCTTTAACGGTGCGGGTAGCAAGATTCACATTTCGGTCATAACCCTTCATGCCCCAATGTTTTCGAAGCTCCGCTTCACCATCATTCCGCACTTGATCCGCTTCATGCTTTGCATCAACATAAGAATCTGACATCCATTGATTGTAAAATTGCATAATGCCTTTTGCCTGATCATTATTTAATCCAAGCTCAAATGCCAGATCTTGAAATCCCTTCACCGCATTTTCATCGTAAGGTAAATCATCCGGCAGGTCCGGACGCTCTAATTCATAATCTTTCGATGACTCCGGACGACCGAGCTTGGTATAAAATTCAGCGCGATCTTCATCCGTTGCGTCTTCGCCGGGAATGTTGATTGATGACCCCTGCATCCTTGATAAATGGACATGACCCTTTGCCAAATCATTTACCGATTTATATTTTGTTAGTACCTTTTCCTCCCGGAACTCTTCCGGCAGTTCATCAATCCAACTTTTTTCGACCTGTTCGGTTGAGGTGTCTACTGATTCATCAGTAGGCTCTACAGCGTCAGTCATAGATCATCTCCTTTATTAGTAAGTTTTTCTCCGCGCTCCATGTTGTCACGCAATAATAGATACACATACCTTGCGCCCTCATGGAAGTACGTCCCATACACATCGTTCTCCTGGATACTTGACTTGTCCTGATAAAGTTTTTGTAAATCCTTCAACACTCTTTGCCCCGTATCCGTCGAGAAACAATAATAATAATCAACTAATCTTTTCTTTTCTTCTTCAGCTATTTCCTTTTCAGTTGGCGGCATCAGCTATTCCTGATTCCATCAATGCCTTAACGCCCGGACCACCCTGTCCAGCCGCTTGAGCGGTTTGCATTAACTGTTCCATCTGTTTTTGTTCGGCCATTTGAGCTTGCCGTTGCTGTCTTAATTGTTGGACTTCTTCGACAGGGCGCATAACGTCAGCCGGGACGCTTAGTCTTTCACCAACCATCCGGACAATCTCTTCCATGTTTACGATGTCCGCCACTTCCGGCGATACCTGCATGGCCTGACTAAATGTTTCGAACCATTGCATGACGCTTGTGACATCCTGTAATTTCTGAGCTTTCGCAAGAGTTCCAACAAACTCAATGTCCAGATCATCCAACCCGTCCAATTGTTCTGGCGGATCCGGAAATTGACCCGTCCTGTAACTGATAGAGAAAGTTCGCCGGACTAAAGGATTTAAAACTTCGGATTCAAACCGGGAAACGGTCGGGCCGAGCATCCGCTGCACTTGCTCCTTTAGAGTAAGCACCTCGCTGGCCGTCATATTCGGTTTCTCCGGCATGATCAACTGATCTGCCATGAAGATATTCCTTATTGCTTGCCGAAGCTCGTTAGCCTTTAGGTTACTTAAATCAAATCGCCCCTCAAATGGCAGGAACTTTATCCGTTCCGGTTCTCGGCTGTAATTGATAGCACCTGGAATTAATTTAAACGCACCAACGATTCCCTGATGCGGTGCAATTAATGGCGGGTCTACTGCCTTGTTCAGTCCACGCAATTCCAACTCCCTCAACTTGTTTAAAACTTTTATGTCGGCCATCGCAACATCGGCCGGAGAACGGCCCCACAATTCCCCGGATTCCTTGCTGAATCTGCCGATGGAGTAGGGGAATTCGTAGTACCCGGACTCGCTGACCTTTTCCTTACCCCCGGTCATCGCAATGTCTACGACACTGTATTGATATTCAGGTATTTTGGGCGCAGCTTCATTTTTATAATATTCAGCAACCGGCATCACGGCCCGAAGGAATTCATACTCCTCATCGGGCTTGTCTTCCATTTTCTCCTGCATATTCTCCGGCAGATTCTTTAAACCAAACTCCATCGCTGCTTGTCGGCAAGTCAACTTATACAATCTAAAAACGCTGTCCGGGACACCGCGGTGATCTTCCGCGAAAACATACTCACCAATCGGCAGCGATTTATACACGATTCCTTGATAATCCGGACCTTGAGTATCATCCTCTAAAACCTCAATACAAATTGTGCCGAATGAACAATAGTCCATGAAGGCTTCACCTATCACCGAATAAAAATTACTCTGGTGCATACCATAAAACATTTTTGTGGCAACATCGCGGAACCATCCGCGGACTTCCGGATCATCATTTAACGGGGCCATCGGATGGGCGTCTGGAATTTTTAAGTTAAACCAAATTACCGTGGATGGGGTCAATGAGTTTTGCATTGATAATGCTAGAATCCGGTTTGCCTCGGTAGCAGTAGAGTCATACCTCTTATTCGTATAGGTCTCGCCCGGAGTAAACGCAGATGAATCCACCTTACCTTTGCGCGGTCTGATGTAATCCCGGACCTCGCGGAAAAAAGGTTCCCATTGCATCCGGCGGTCCTTTAATTTTTCGTAGCGTTTTATGACTGATTTAATGTCTGGCATTTAGTCACCTAACTTTGGTTTTTTGATTTGTGGACCTTCTCCTAAATCACCTGTTACAATCGTTGATCGACGACCGCGCCCTAATTTTGGACCGGCCTTCGACTGCTTGCCCCCAGCCATCACATAACGCCCGGACGCTGACTTTCTGTATTCCGGCTCTTTTGGTTTGGCCGGAGCCGCTGAACCTTGTACCGGAACACGCCGATAAATTACTTCTTGCGGTTGCTGTCTTGTTATTGTCCTCACCGGCGCAGGTTTAGGAGCATCCGTCTTCCGCGATACCGAATAGTTTTGCTTTGCAGCATAGTAACTTGGGTTCAACGGAATAACTCCGCCCCTATCCAGTCGTTGCCGAGCATGGACATTCTGCGCTGCATATACTTCCTGCGGAAGATCCGCTTTTCTAAACGCGCCAGACTTCGCCGAATAAAAAGCCAGTTCGTTGTACGCCGACCCGTGATCTTTTCTTGCCACCGGCTTTGGCTGCGGATCAGGCTTATTCGATTTGATCAGTCCGCCCATCATCCACCCAGTAATGTTGGTTTACTAACGGTCGCAGACTCAAGCACCCCCTGCGATCCAGTTAAAATAGTTGAACTGCGCCCCTTACGTTTTCTTGCCAGTTTCTTTTTAGATTCCTCCAGCTTTTCAGGAGACTGCGTAAAACTTTCCGGCGGCGTATACGGGACTTCAATAATCTTTGGCGGCGGAGGCGGAGTATATTTTTCCATGACCACTTCCCTTGGAGGCGGAGCAGGGGGAGGCGGCGGGGGAGGCGGCATCTTTGGACTTGAAAATAATCCCGGCATCGTATCTCTCTCCTAAAAAATATTCCCGGACGGCGCATTAAAAATATCAAAGTCCGTCTGGGCTGTCGGATGATTCATGGTTTGACTCATCGGGACCAGTGCATAGAATGAATTAGCCATTTCCATGAAAGCATCGGCTGCATGGGATGACCAATCATGTACAGGTCCGGAAAAGTTTCGAGTGCGGTCGTTCCATGCCTTGTGGTAATTCATCAACGCATTGATACCCGCGTAACATTTTTCCTTATCAAAATAACACCGCTTTATAAACCTTCGGGCGGAGTCTATAGACTCACTCTTATCCACTTTAATGCCCGGAGTAAAATCAATACCCAAGGTCAATGCCGTATCCCGCCGGGACCGGCCAGTAGAAAATTCGCGCTGGTTGATGTCATGCGGGGCAAAGTGCTTTCCATAGACATACTCAAGGTCTTTCAAGTAGCGTATATAATGTATAAGTCCTTCACCGGAGCCTTCGTAATAATCAATGATGCGTGTTTCATGGGATGTGGATTGAGCAAAAAATATAGACGTTGCATCGTCCACGCCAAGATCCCAGTAAGTGTCAACCGGCAAGTCCGGGTCATATGGTACTTTTGTAATACGTCCTTCCAGTTCTGCGGCAGACATCTCCTTGCTAAAATAAGCACCGGGTAGAGCCGCCTGGAATGAAGAATAAAATTCTTGGGCTATCATTTCATCGGACATTCCGGATTGGCGTTCTTCCTCTACGTCATCTTCAGAAACAATCGAGCGGCCATTTTCATCCTTTGTGTCGTCGACAGTAAGTAAAGACGCATACCAAGTATCCGAATCTTTAGCCATACGGTAAAGGTCATAGGCATGGTTCTGCCCCCATGGAGTCGTTGCAAAAATAGCGAAGCCGTCATTTTCCCGGAGAATAGGGCGGATCGTATCCCATACCAACGGACTCATCCGGGAATACTCGCTGAATACGACGCCAACCGGATTGGTCCCGCGAAGATAGTCCAGCCCTTTATCGGTTCCTACGATCTGGTAAATACTATTTCCCTTTTCACCTTTCACTTCTATCAACATCTCCTGATCATTTTTCCGGACTACTATCGGATCCGGAAAGTGCTTCATATAAGGGAACCCGTCCTTCCCGATCCCCTCCCATAACGCCCGTTTCCCCTGTCTCGCTGTCGGGAACAAGTGGTAGTAACTCCCGGGGCGTTGAAGCATCTGGTCTATCATCAGATTGAGACAGGTTTTGTCCTTTCCGGCTCGTCTGTGCCAAATCAGGCAAAACCTTTTTACCCCCAGTTCCATCGCCAGAAATACCGGCGTTTGATAAGAACGTGGACGGTATTGATGTGGTATCGATAATTGGCCCATTTTTACCCTTTAGTGTGTCAAAAAAATTTGCCCGGACTAGAGTAATTGTCTGATCAACGTCTACATCAAGAGCTTTCTTCTTGGCATTTAAACAACTGTTAATTTCAATCGTTGCCCGGATTCTTTCACGCCACGGGATTTCACTATTTTCGGCTACGCCTATCAGCCATGTGACCGGGTTAAACCCCTTGTCCCTGCAAAGTTTATCCACGGCTTCAATTTCATTTTTATTAAGACGACCTCGTTTTTTTTGAGCCATGGCATCACCGGAATGTTTTCGCCTGATTATTACATTTGTCAAGCTGCCCAGTTAATCGAATCACATACTCAGTTAATGAGCTAAAGTCAGCACCTTCCATAATGATTCGTTGTGCTTCATCCTGAGTCATACTGGATAATTCAGGTTGAACC
>TARA_R100001594_G_scaffold102234_1_pt1 | contig 11208 bp, 5 predicted proteins | sample TARA_R100001594 | Tara Oceans TARA_R100001594 (sample SAMEA2622752) | marine metagenome | biome: marine biome (ENVO:00000447); feature: marine epipelagic mixed layer (ENVO:xxxxxxxxx); material: "saline water (ENVO:00002010), including plankton (ENVO:xxxxxxxx)" | depth 150 m | reverse complement strand
ACTTTTTTCAGGGCTTGGTATGAAAATTGGAATAATTCAGATTCAAGTCCAACTACAATAAATGATACTGATAGTTATTCTACTTTCTTTATTGCTCCAAGAGCAGGGTCAATAACTAACATAAAAATTCAAGGATATGCAACAGATACTGGAGCTACAGACCCATTTAGATTTTATATTTACAAAGCATCAATGACAGCAGATTCAGATACCATGAGTTTAACTGCATTGTTTAACACAGGTGCAATAACACCTCCATCTGCACATAAAACTTGGACTTATACAGGGGACTTTAGTTCTAGCAATACTTTCTCTGAAGATGATTGTCTTTATGTTTTTTGGAAAAAAGATTCAAATAGTGGAAGTCAAGATGTTTACTGGAATATGAATATAAGTGGAGAATATTCTTAATGGATAAAATAGATACAACTAACAAAGATATTGTTGATGTTTTAAAAGAAATGGAAGAAAAAATTAATGAAATTATTAATTGGATTAACGAACAATAGAAATTTGTATATAACGATAATATTTAATATATTTAAGAGCTGGAATTTAACGTAAAAGGAGAAGCATATGGCAATGATTAACCCATATCAATTAGCACAATCACAATTAGGATTAAGCGAACAACTTATTAAAAAAGAAAGAGAACAACAAGAAGCTGATATGGCAACTGCTGGCCAAATGGGCTCTATGGAAAAAAAGTTTAATCAGCAATTAAGGGTAGCTACTCAACAAGCAGAAGAGGAGCTTAGAAAAAAACAGAAAAAAAGCAAATGGGGAAGTCTTGGAAAGATTGTATCCATGTTTGCTGGCCCTATTGCTGGGCCTATTTTAAGCGGATTGCTTTCAATGAATGAAATGAAAAGACAATCAAAACATGCAGAAAAGCAAGCAAAACTTGCTAAGGCAGCAGCACTTGGAGTTGATACATCAAGATTCTCAGGTACTTTTCTTGGAGAAAAAGCAAAAGATTATGAGGCTCAACAAGAAAGCGCATTTGATAAAATGATAGCAGATACTCAAGTAAGTACTGGAGATTTATTAAAATCTGGACTTGCTTCGGGTCTTACATCAATGGCAATGGGTAAAGTTGGAGATAAAATAAAAGGTGGAATAGGAGATGTTAAAGCTGCGAAAGATATTTCAGGAACTATTGCTGAAGCTGGAGGAGATGTTTCAAGTATTGATTTGGGCAACATAACTAAAGATGCAGCTGGAGACACTGTAATGAGTGGAGAAGCTATGGAAGCTATGAACCTTCTTTCTGATTCTCAAAAAGAGGCTCTTAAATCATTAGGAGGATTTGGAGAGGTTGCAAAGTTATCTAATCAAGGATTTGTGAAAAATTTATTTCAACAATTAAAAAAACCCGCAGGAAAAGCAGTAGAAGAAGAACAAGCAAATTTATTACAAAGTTTATTAATGATTGCAAATCAAGCTGGGCTTAAATAAGGAGATTTTATGGCATTATTACAAGACATATTAGACCAATTAACAGAAATAGGATTTTCAGACCCTTCTTATGGAGCTATATCAAGTTATTCTCCTGAACGAATAGCAGAGCAAATGAGGTCATATTATGGACTTGGAGCGCAAGACCTTCCTCCAAGCTTGTTTAAAGGAATATCTCAAGATTTACTTGAACAAGGATTATCAGCAACTTATTCACCTCAAATACAAGCAAGAGGAGCTTCTTTATCTGGAGATTTAGCTTCAATGCTTGGAGGACAAAAAGGGCAACAAGCATTTGGAGGATTTGCTGGAAGTGGACAAGCGCAAAAATTTGGACAACAAGCAAGAGATGTATATGGAAAAGGAATGTCTGAAGTATTAGCACAGACAGGACAACAACAAATGAAAGGTCTTACTGGAGTCCAAGATGTTATAAGCAAATGGCAAGAGACCGCAATGAAAATTAAAGGTGATTTATAAGGAGATTTAAATGGCGAATGATTTTGAATCGCAAAGAATTGAAAGAACTTCAATTGATGATTTATTAAAATTAGTTCAAGGATTCCAACAAGCAGGAGCTCAAGCAAAGACAAGGCATGCAAATAAAACTGCAGCATTAGGTGTTCAAATTGCAAATGCAAACACATCGGATGAAATAGCAAATCTTACAAATTTAATTAATAAACATAATGCAGATTCAACAAGTATGGGTTATGATGAGTACTCATTAAAACTTCCATTTGAAGAAAAGAAACAGATATTCGCTCAAGGAGACTTAGCATATCAAGAAGCTGAAAAATATTATAATGAAAATAATTATTTAACAAAAAGTTCAGAAGATTTATCAAAAGAAATTTGGTCAATGAATTGGGATGAAATGACTAGAGAAATATCTAATTTAAATGAACTTGAAAGCAAAATATCTATGTCTCAAGAATCGGGACAAAAATATAGTAGTGCTAATAATATTAGTGGTAGTTCTTTATTGTCATCAATCCAAGATAGAAGAGGTATGCTTGAATCTAAAATGGCTATATGGGAAGAAAACTCAGGTCAATTTATGGTTTTTGATGAGCAAGGTAATATGGATGAAGAATCTCTTGCTATGTATGAAAACTATAAATATGATATATTGTCTGGTAATTACGAAGAATTTTCAAATAAATTTGCAAAAGATATAAAATCTATTGAAAGTAAATACAACGCTAATCGGGGAGTTTTTACTTATTTAGATGAAAAGCATCAAGAGGCTATTGCTCAAAACTTAACATACGGAGAACTTGAAGATATAATAAGAAGCGAAAAAGGAGACAAAGAAACCGAAAGTCTTTCGGCGGCATTAAATATTCAAATAGCTAAAAGCGGAAGAAATGCAGTTGTTAGCGATGATTGGTTCATGGGACAAAAAAGAATAGCTTCGAATAATTCAGATAAATATAACAATCAATACAAAGTTATGACTGGGAATCTTCTTGAAACAGAAGCTCCTTGGCAATCATTTTCTGAGACAGAAAAGCTATTTTTAGAAGAACAAAAAAGAATAGAAGAAGAACAAAAAGCTGAAGAAGAAAGAGAAAAAAGAGAATTAGATAAGCAATATGAATTTGGGGCTGAATCAGATATTACTGAAGAAGAAAAATTTGAAATAGAATTTGAGCAAGGAGAAGGAAGTGAGCTAACTGCTGAAGATGAAGCATTAAAAGCACAATCTGACCTTGATAACTATGTAGAATCTGAAGCAAGCGAAGAAGGAATAGACTATGGTAAGGTTGCAACGGGAGTTGCTCTTGGGGGAGCAGCATTGGCATCAAATGAAAGTGTGCAAAATTTTGTAAAGGCTACTTACAAAGCTACTAAAGATGGAGTTAAATATTTAAGTACTTCTACTAGATTATCTGCTAAAGATATTAAATTTATTATGGATGATGTTAATAATAAAAAAGGTACTGTCAATAAAACTCTTAAAAAAATAGAAGGCTTAGAGAAACAATTAAAGAACATTAAAAAAGACCCATATAATACAAAGAGAATTCAAATAAAAAATAAAATCAATGAGCTTCGTAAGGGAATGGTTGAATCACTTTCAAAAAGATTAACAAAAGCAGGCTCTAAAGTAAGACCTGAAGATATAGCAAGAATAATGTCAAATAAAGAAATGAGTAAATGGAATCCTATTAAATTTAAAGATTACTTAATGAACAAATTACCTAAAGCTACACAAAATTTTATTAAAAAGAATCCTAAGAAAGTTGCAACTGCTGGAGGCCTTCTTCAATTTAGAACTGGAGCAGCAATTAAAGATGCATTAGGCATAGACATAGGAGAAGGATTTGTATGGGATACTACTGAAGACATAGCAACAACGGCAACAAGTACTGGAATTTTAAATAAAGTTGGAAAATGGTTAGCTCCTAAATTAACTTCAGTTGTGACAAGCAAAGCAGGCCAAAAAGCTTTAACAAAATTTGCGGGCAAACAAGCAGCTAAGAATATCGCAAGACAAGTAGTTGGTACTACTGTTCCAGGTTGGGGAAATATTGCTATGGCTATAGCTGGAGCAGGATTGTCGGTTCGCGATTTTATAAAATTTATTAGAAATTATAAAGAAGAATAATATTTATGAATGTAACTAGACTTGCCGATAGTTTTAGACAAAAGTTTCCACAAAAATATCGGGATAAAACAGACAAAGAGATAATTGATGATTTGAGAACTCAAGGATTCAATGTCCCTTCTTACGAACAATCCGTTGCAAAAACTGTATATAAGACTCCAGGATACGATAGGAATGATTTAAAAAACATAAAGACTGAATCTTCATATGTAAATAATTGGTTTGTAAATGGAGACTTTATTCCAGAGAGTTTTAAAGAAAAAGGATTTGCTGGAATTTCTCCAGACTTTTTTAAACAATCATATAACGATTCTATGGCAGGGAAGGCATTTAAAGCTGCTAATGGGTTTGATAAATATGATGTTGATGAGGAATATGACCCTGCATGGTATGCTCAAGCTGGTCAATTTTTAGTAGGAATGGCTTCTCCGCTTGAAGTAGGAGTAATGATAGGAACAGGGGCAGTTGGTAAACTTGCATCGGGAGCTTTAAGAACTGGTTTATTTGGGCATGGAGTAGCTGATAAATTCTTGAAAAATGGAATATTTGGTAGTATAGCATCAAGAAATCCTAAAATGGGAACTGTAGCTCAAAATATGATTGACGGAGCGGTAAGCATGGGAATTGGAGGAGGAGGCTTTACTGCTGCTCATGTATTTACTGAAGATGTTGCTAATCAAAGAATGGCATACAGAGATGTTGACGATGCAGGAAATGTTAGAGGAATTGGAGATGTAAATGTGAGTAGAGCTATGAAAAAAGCATCTAACGAAATGTTACATTCTTTTCCGATGTTTGCTGTTGCTGGAGGTGTTACTCAAGGAATGATGGGTTCTTTATATGGGTATGCACAATCTTATATGAAAAAAGATAGTTTTGCAAGAAAGCTTGCTTTGGCATCAAGTCATCCTGCTGCAAGAGTGGGAGAAGAAGCTGCTTTATTTACAGCAATGCCTACAATGTTAGGGGAAGAAGGAGCTCCTAAATTATCAGATAGAGAATTTTGGGAGCAATTAGGCATGAATGCTGTTGTTATTGGGGGAATGAGAGCAGTAGGGGCTTTCACTGAGGATAAGTTTTTTGATGCAAAGAAGTTTCTTAAAAGTGAAATGGCTTTAGAATCTCGCGTAACTGGGAATATGGCCAAAAGTGGTAAGAGAGTATTAGATAATCTTCCCGCAGATGCTCCTGCTCCACTTAGAGATATGATTAGAAAAAATTTAATTGATGAAAGTAATCTTAAGGTAGCATTTAAAGAAGCAGATAAAGCTCTTGATACAATAATGGAAATGAATAGAAATTTTGATAATCCTAATTTCTTAAAAAATGCTCATATATTAGGAACTCGTGAAAATAAACTTTGGGGAGAATATGCAGACCTTGCTAGCAAATATAGTCTTTTATTAAAAGGAACTGTAGATAATGCTTTAAATAGCAATGGAAAGCCTAGAATAAGAGAATCATTTAAAGAATATTTTGGAAGAGAGCCTAAAAACCAAAATGAATTAAACAGATTTGAAAGTAACCTTAAAAGATGGGATAGAAATATTCAAAAATCTATTGATTGGATGAACGAATACCAAACAGCTGATTGGACAAATTCAAAGGGCGGAGTATCTCAAGACAAAGGTCAATCAGCAGTAATAGAAAGAAGACCAACAAGAATAGCTGGAGATAAAAGAGAAGTTGCTTTACAAGAATGGGGCAATGATGCAATATTAAAATATGCTAAAGAAGCAAATCTTGAGAAGGGAGTTGACTTTAAAGTATCTTCTGATGGTGTAGTTATAGGAAAAGAAAAAGTCATTAATAAGATTTACAATATTGCAAAAGAGAACAAACTTTTACAAGAAGAAAAATTAATCGCTCAAGCAAAACCTTTTGATGACCTTACGGCCGAAATACAATCATTAAAAAAAGACGTACAAAAAATAACAGGAGAGGTAACATATCCTGAAGTTGAAAACATAGTTTTGAAGCAAAAATTATTAAACAGAAACGAGCAATCAATTCCTATTGTAAATACTTCATCAATATCTGATGTTCATAAGAATTTATTAGCATACAATTTAAGTTTACTTCCGAAATCAAGAAGTCATAGAAAAGCTGCAAATGAAACTATAGGTCTTATGAAGTATATAGAAAAAGAAAAAAAGTTTCAAGGCAAAAATATCAATGAATTATCAGCTGACCAAAAAGCAAATTTAGCAAAAGATTATATTCAAGATAAATTAGGTGTAGATATTTATGACGGAGCAGCATTAAAAAAACTTAAATTAAATGACAGGCAATTAAAAAGATTAGCTTCTGCTGCTGACAATGCAAGGGATGCGCTTGCAATTTCTTTTAGACATGGAGAACTTAAGAAAATTGTTGGAAACATAGTTGAGAATGTTGGAAAATTTAATCCTAAAGGAGAAAGAAAAGTTATAATTACTGGAGGAGCGAAGTCTTACAAAAAAATGAAAGATTTTGCTCTTACTAAAAATACACATGAATACTCAACGGGTCAAAACATTTCAGGGGAAGGAGCAAACCTTGCATTAAAAGTTGCTATAAAATTTAAAGCAAGGCCTGAAGAAATTGCTAATTTTAAAGTATCAGATATAGATGTTAATACTGGTGTTATTGGATTTAAAAGAAGTAAGAAAGAAGCCCCCACATATATTACAGATAAAAACTTAGCACAAGATTTAATAAACTATGCAGACAGTGTTGGTAAAAAAGGGGCAGTAGAATTGTTTCCATTTAAAACTGCCGCAAATTTTAGCAAATTTACAAAATATTTTACAAAGGAAATTGGAGAAGAGTTAAGAGTAGAGCATAGACTTATTGGTAAAGACTATGCATGGGAAGGAATGATTCCTGGAGAAAAGACAGTAGGGAATATAGAAATACCCGCAAGAAAAGCTTCTTATAGGCTACAAGCAGGAAGATTGTTTAGGGGCGATTATGGAGATTCTGCTATTCAAACTGGTCAAGTAAAGCAATTATCTCTTGAAAAATTAGCTGCTCAAATGGGGCACACTTCTACAAAAGCTACTCCTACTTATCTTAAGAAGTTAATTCCACCAAAATCAAAGCAAAAAGCAGCTGAAAGATTACCTGAGGAAATGGTATTTCAAAGCAAAGGCGATAAAGTTATAAGAGATAAATTTATTGACAAGGTTATGAAAAAGAACAAACTGTCAGAAGCTCAATTAAAAAGAGAAGGACTTGACAAAGGAGTTCTTGGAGAATTTGGAGAGGGAGTTATTAAACTTCAAAAAGGTTTATGGCAACCTGCTGATTTTTATCATGAAAATTTACATAGATTAAAAGCATTTGCAAGAGCATCAAATAATAAAGGATTAACAAAGTTAATTGAAAGAGGCGAAAAACTTGCTATAAATACAAAAGAATATAAAGCTTGGAAGAAAAAGAATCCTAATAGAGATGCTGAAGAATTTCTTGCTGATATTGTTGGAGGCAAAGCATCACGCATGGACTTTTCTAAAGGGATGTTAAATAAAATAGGACAATTTGTCAAGCAATTAGTTTCCAAAGTTAAAGTTGCTTTTGGTGCTGGAAACTTTAATGATATATCAAGAGTTCTTGCAAAAAGAGTTCAGAAAGGATTTTCAACGGAAGGCATTAAATTTGCAAAAGGGCAAGTCAAATACAGATTAGAACAAATGAGCCCTGAGCAATCTTTAAAATATGCCAATGATGTTTTTGACCAACTATTTAAAGAAAAATTAACAGGCTCTCAAAGAAAGGACATGATAAGATATATTGGAAGTCTTGGTCAACTTGGAGATAATTTTAAACTAGGTAAAGGCGCAGAAATTGCAGAGTTGCAACAATTTGTAGGCACAATAGGAACTCTTGATAAAAGTGCTATAAGAAACATGCCTAATTCTGTAGAAAAGTTTAGACTATTTAGAGATGTAGAAAAATTAAGATTACAAAAAAACGTAACCGAATCTGAAAGAATAACATTACTTAAAGACTTGGAAGTTAAAAATGGAGATATATTTAAAGCGAGCAATAGACAATTAAAAGATTTTATGGAAATAGTTAACACTAAAGATGATTGGGTTAAAAGTGAAACTAAATGGCTTGATGATAGAATAGCATCTCAAAACTTAAACAAAGATGTTGCAGATAGGTTTAAACTTGTTTCCAATGTAAAATGGGCGCTTCCAATTACTACTGTTCTTGAATCTGTTGGATTAAAAAGACTTGCAAATAGAATGAGGACGCATACTTCTACGGAAATAGGACATATTGGAAAATTTTCTGATTACGAAAGAAAAATGAAAGCTCTTCTTGGGAACAGAAAATGGGAAAAATATCAAGATATGACATATTTATTTGACAAAGAAAGATATTTTGAAAGACTTGAAAAAGGATATTTAAGCAAAGCAGAAAAACAATTCGTTAAAGATGCGATTGATTTAAATAAATGGAATAAAGAAAAAAAATGGACTTATAAAAATACAAAAGAAGGTAAAGTACTTGAGGGGCATAAAGAATTAATGGATTACTATAAAAATGAACTCGTTGGTAAAGACGGCATACTTAAAAACATATTGAATGATGCTGAATATGAAAAATTTATGGCTGATAAAAATATAGAGTGGCTTAAAAAAGATGTTTATGTACAAAGAAGACTTACAAAAGAATTCAAAAAACATTATAGACCAGAGCAACAACATTTTGAAAAATTAGTTGAAGCTCAAACAGAGGCGGTTGCAAAAAATCTTACTAAAAGGCATTTTGGTGATAAAAAATATACAAAAGAAGAATTTAACAATAAAATGATTGAGTTTAGAGATGATGCAAATTCAATTGCTATTAATGAATTATACGAAATGTTTAAATTTTCCCCAGGAAAATATTCTCCATCATTCTTGAAAAAAAGGCACGTAAAGCTTCCAGAAAAAATACTTATTGATGGAAAAATGATAGACGTATATGAAACTAAATTTGGATTAACAACAAAAGATTACGCGATAGGTCAAGCAAAGTTTCTTGCAAACATTGAATATTTTCCAGAATTTATTAAAATTAAAGGTTTTAATATGAAAGGAGAAAGAAAGCTTCTTGGAGAAATATCAATGAAAGATAGAGCGCTTGGAGATTGGACTGAAAAAAGAATAAAAGAACATTTAAAAATTGATAGAGAGTATACAGATTATCCAGATGGAATAAGACTTGTAAGGCACACCACATCTGTTATGGCAAAAATGCAATTATCTTTTCCAACATCTGGTCTTAAAAACTTTTTAGTAGGAAACACACAATCCTTACTTGCTTTTAGATTAAGAGATTTTTTTATGGGCTTTGTTGACATAATTAATAAAGATAATAGAGCTATGGTTAGAGCAACAGGAGCAACTGAAGTTGGATTGAGACATATATCCATGAAAGGTGTAGCTGGAGTTGTTGATAAAATAGCTGACAAAGGATTTTTTAGATTTGGTTTAATGAGACCAAGTGAAGATTTAAATAGATTTGTATCTGTTCTTGCTGGAAAAAGAGACCAAGCAAATCTTGTTAGAAGGATAAAGTTTGGAGTAGAAGGCTCAAAAAGTTACAAGAGAGCAGAAAATAGATTAAAAAGATTTTATCATTTAGATTCTAAAGAAATATCTTTATTAAAACAATTTGGTTTAAATGGAGTTAAAGGACAACCTGCTCAAATAGCAGGAAGAAATAAAAGGAATGTGGATAACTTGTATCAAAAAATGAACACATATGCTCACATAAATACTCAAGGAGCTGCAATTAATTTATTTATGCCTGATTGGGCGGGAGCACCTCTAGCTCAATCTGCATTACTATACAAAAGAATGGCTTATCATGCAACTGTAAATACTGTTAGAAATACAGCAACAGCTATACAAAACAAATCTTATTTAGCCCCTATAATGTTTGGTCTTGGAGCTTATCTTTCAGGAAATACTTTAATATATTTTTATGATAAAGTCTTAGGGCAATCTGTCCCTGGAGAAAATTCAAATGAATGGAATACTTTTAGAACCATAATGTGGAAGGGTGAATTTCTTGGTATTGTTTCTGAATATTTAAATCCTTGGAGAGACGAAGGTCTTGGAATGAGCATGTATCCAGCCGTATTATCAACAATAGGAGTTACAGCTAATGCATTACTTGGAATAGCTAAAGGTGAAAAATTTGCAGGTCAAGGAATTGAAGAAATATTAAAAGGCTCTACTTCTTTATATAACAATACATCTAAACTTTTAAAACAAGGATACTTAAATCCAGATTCTTATCCAAGTCAATCAAAAAGATTTAGAAAACTTTATTACGATATGCTTAAAGAATATGGAGATAGAGATGAAATATCAGCACAAAATAGTTTTAAAGCCGATATAAAAAGAAGTAAATATATGCAAGCATTTTGGAATGTTTTTGAGTCAGGTAAAAAAACAGACCTTATGGGAAATTCTATAGGGAAATGGTATATGATGTCATTGTTTTCAAGAGCTAACGATTATTATTATAGAGGCATAGACGAAGATGGATTGCCAATACTTAGCCACGAAGATGCTCTTAGAAAGGCAGTAAGCACAATGAAAAGAACTGTAACTGGAATGAATCCTAATAAAGCAAAAATAAATGCAAAAACTTTAAGAGGAGCAGCAAAACAGATACCAAAATCAATGCAATTTATCAAGTGGTTAGATAGAAACGAACCTCTGTCAAAAGAGCTTGCAAAACTTGAAAACCAATATGGAGCAAGAGTAAGAATGATGAACGAATCTATCGCTGAATATTTAAAATCAGCAAACCTAGAAAAAGATTTAAAACACTACGGAATATCAATAGGACAACTTTTCTTCAAATAATTCTTTTCTTGGTATTAAAGCCATTTGACTTGCATTATCATCTCCACCCATAACGATTTTTAAATTACCCTCTTTATGACGTTTTTTTATAAAAGCCTTAAGTTCATCTACAATGAATAAATATCCGCCCTTTATTTCGCCTTTATAAGCCAATAAATGTATCCATACGTTAGCCTCTGTGGTTGAAACCCCCGATGGTTCTCCTTTACATCTAATTTCAATGGCAATATTCCCAGTTGTCATCCATATATCTCTTTCTGTTTTTACTTCAACTTTTGA
>TARA_R100001594_G_scaffold27521_1_pt1 | contig 11216 bp, 10 predicted proteins | sample TARA_R100001594 | Tara Oceans TARA_R100001594 (sample SAMEA2622752) | marine metagenome | biome: marine biome (ENVO:00000447); feature: marine epipelagic mixed layer (ENVO:xxxxxxxxx); material: "saline water (ENVO:00002010), including plankton (ENVO:xxxxxxxx)" | depth 150 m | reverse complement strand
GCTTTCTCATCTTCATTCCTTCCAAAGCTACAACTGACTTGGTTCTTAATCAAATCACCAAATCCATTGTCTCTTAACCACGTAAATGCTGCTTCTTTCTTTGTATCTTTGATTGAAGCACCATAGTAGTTGGTAACTTTAAGATGTCTACCGTCTGCCAGTTTTAGCTCTGACAAACCTACTTCTGCAAATAAGTTAGGTAGAACATTTTCTGCTAAATGTTTCTTGTAATCTTTTTTCTTTTTGAGTTGCTCCTCTAAATCAGCAATCTCTTTATCAGTGTCTGCCACATCATTTGCTACAGCACCTATCTTACCCATGTTGTCCTGGGCCGTGGAGCCCGAATCTTGTTGCATTTGGGTAAGTAAATCTCTTGGATCTAAACTTGTCATATCAACCTCTCAAATCTATTTCTATGTCGTAGTATCGTTTTTCATCACGATCCCACTTCAACACTTTAAACTTGCCTCTATTCATTTCACTGACAACTGCGCCAGCTAATGCAATAATAGCAGGATCACCAATCAAAAGCAAATAGTCATCATCACAAAATGTGGATAAGTCTTTTTTTAACTTATGTGTTAGTGGTCCAGAAGATAAAACTATTTGTTTATTGTCAGGTAATAATACTTTTAAATCACCAAACTTTTCTGCTGATCTAATATTCCTACCCATTTCTTGTAGCACGTAAACTGTCATAATTTTATTTCTTGATTCTCATATAGATCATGTTATATACGAAGTCAATAGAATTAAGAATGTACAAATTTAAAACAAAGCCATATGGGCATCAAAAAGATGCATTGAAAAAGTGTTGGAATAAAGAGGCATTTGCTATCTTTGCTGAAATGGGCACAGGTAAAACTAAAATAGCATTGGATAATGCATGTATTCTATACAACAAAGGTAGAATAGATAGAGTGTTAATAGTTGCGCCAAAAGGCACATACATGAATTGGGTAGATCAAGAAATACCTACACACGTTCCTGACTACGTAGAAAAAAATGTTGTAGCTTGGAGACAATCAACCAGTTCAGAATATAAACAACAATTAAAAAACATAAAAGATGTGAGTGATTATAGATTTAAAATTATGGTAATGAATGTAGAAGCATTATCAACAAAGAAAGGCGTAGAATTTGCTAGAATATTTTTGATTGGTAAATCTATGATGATAGTTGATGAAAGCACTACAATAAAAAATCCACAAGCAAAAAGAACAAAGAATATATTATCACTTAGCAAAGAAGCAAAGTACAGAAGAATACTTACAGGATCACCAGTAACACAATCACCCATGGATTTATGGTCACAGATGGATTTTCTTGATCCAGAGATATTAGGACAACAAAGTTTCTATGCATTTAGAACTAGGTATGCTGTTGTAATCACAGCCAATGCAGCTGGTGGTACACACAAATATCAAAAGATTGTTAAGTTTAAAAATTTAGCACAGTTAGGTAATTTGGTGTCACCACACTCCTACCGTATTTTGAAAAAAGATTGTTTAGATTTACCAGAAAAAACATTTATTAAACGGGAAGTAGAACTTACAGAAGAACAAACAAAAGCATACCAGGACATGAAAACAACAGCCATGACTGTGTTAAAAGGTCAATCTTTGACTGCTGTTAATGTGTTGACACAATTGATGAGACTACATCAAATAACTTGTGGTCACATGAAAACAGATAGTGGTGATACTTTAAATCTTAAAAACAATCGTGTGGATGAATTAATGCAGATATTATCAGAGACGACAGGTAAAGCTATCATATGGGCAAATTACATACATGACATACTAAATATAGAATCAGCAATAAAAAAAGAATATGGACCTGCATCATATTGTACATACTATGGCGCAACCAAGGCAGAAGATAGACAAAAATGTATTTACGATTTTCAAAACAAACCAAATGATTGTCGTTTTTTTATAGGTAACACACAGACTGGTGGATACGGTATTACATTAACTGCAGCTAGCACAGTCATATACTATTCTAATAATTATGATTTAGAAAAAAGAATACAATCAGAGGATCGTGCACATCGTATTGGTCAAATCAACCCTGTATTATATATTGACATGGTTGCTAAAAAAACTGTAGATGAAAAAATAATTAAAGCGTTAAAAAACAAGGTAAACATTGCAAAGGAAATTAGTGGAGAAGAACTATCAGAGTGGATTTGATTTAGATTATACTTGTATTGTATGCATTCAATTTTTTCATAAATGCATTCGTTGCACGTACGAATTTTTCACCTTCTAATTCAAAACGTTGAAACGTCAAATCTCTAGAACACATTAAAACTACACCTTGTTCTATCTCTGTGTCAAACATGGCATTGTGGGCCGCGGCGTACGCTGCTAGTTGCATTAAATAATCTTGCACCCACTCACGTTTCTTTGGTCTATTTGTTTGTTTAAAATCTATTATTGTAGGTCTACCTTTGTATAATCCTACCATGTCAGTTGTACCTGCGTATTTACCTGGATTATACAAATGCACTTCTGATCCCCATATTTCTGTTATGTCTTTGAAAGCCTCATCAATTATTTTTTGTGCCATTTTTTCTGCTTGAACACCGACTTTTGTTAAGTCTTTGTATTTATCTCCGTTCACAAAACGTTCTATGTATAGGTGGAGCGCGGTTCCAATCTTAGCAGAATCACGTATTATTTTTTCTGCTTCTTCTTCACCAACTTTGGCACGCCATTTTTTTAGAAAAGATTTATCTTTTGTTTTAGATAGTATTGTGGTGACAGAGGGTAATGCTTCACCATCAGGTGTCAAGTATAGCCTTGCATCTCCTTCTTTTCTTTTTAGTTCTGCGTAATTATATTTCTGTATTAATTGCACTGCGGCATTATACCACACACTCCGACATAAGCCTAGCCATTTCTTTTGCACGATTAGGTGTTTGCTTTGCCCATCGAGAATCAAGCATTTGTGCTGACGCTTCGGCGTAATCTGGTGGATCTTGCTGAAGCGCCTGCCACATTTTTCGAAACTTGGAAACTCCTGTCCCCCCAAGCTGAAAAATCATTTCAATGATAATAATTTTTGCATCATCACTTATCTTTAATCCTTCGCATTTTAAATCGGCTTGACGTATAGCCTGTTGCAAATCTTTTTTTAATATATCCATTAAAAACTTTTCTTCGTATTCTTTTCCGTCTTCCCAAAAATCTTCTACACACAGGTGCCCGACGCCCACTGTGCGCTTGCCTAACGTATCTAGGTAGACTTTGTTTCTATATCCTTCGTGTTTTTTAACTGATTCAAGTAATTTATCGTAGTTCATTATCTATCCAATTTTTTGTTTATGTTTTTTATTTCGTTTTCTATGACAGCTATTCTAGCTTCCATTTTTGTAAACAAAATAAGTGCTTCTTCTATTCTATCAATATCACGTTCCATCGCATTAATACGCTGTGATGTCATACCCCATGTAGCACCAAGTGCTACAAATATACCAAGTATCCACATAATATCTCTAATACTCATCAGTAGTCCTTTAACTCCTTTAAAGCAAAAAAATCAAAAGGAGTATTGAAATTAAAACTTAATCCAAAATTTCCTCTATCAACATCATAGTCGTATCCATAATTAATTCCTGCTCTTTCACCTACTGGTATAAAAGCGTCTTTATAAAATCTATTATCTCCTACATCATAAGTAGGAAAAGCATTTGATAATCCTAATTCGTAAGGTCTTATAGTTAATATTCTGTTTGCTTCTGGCATGTATGATCTCATGTTTGGATCTACTCTTAACCTGTCAGCTATGCCTGTTGCAAGAAGAGCATAATTTCCTACCCTTTGTAAAAGTTCTTCTCTAGGATCACTATATGTTCTTGTGCTAATAAACCCATCACTTGTGCCTGCAGGATCTTTACCCTCTTGATATCTTATTCTTCTTTTCATTAAGTTACCAAAGATATTATGCCACCTTTTGCTGCCATACGTGGTGCCACTCTATTAGCAAGTGCCTGGTCCAAGTTTCCTTCGTACAAGGAAGCTGCAGCTGCAGGATTCATGTTAGGACTTTGTAATATAGAAGAACCAATACTTGATACTTCATCCGCAAAATAGTTTGAATCTGGTTGAGGAGGATTTTGTATTCTGTCCAATATGTTCATTGCAGGTGATTGACCTGGTGTACCCATCGTATCTTCTATTAATCCTTTACCTTTATTTAAAAGATCTTTACCAGCTTCACCAAATGTTTCTAATGCGCTTCTTGCCGGTGCCATACTTTGTCCAACTTGTTCTCTGTATCGTTGTCCTTTTTCAATTTCTGCTAGTTCACGATCAAATTCTTGCCACTCTTCAGGACGTAATCTTACGAGACGAGCGAAATTAGCAAGTCTAACTTGTTCTGGCAACGTGTCATCTAATATGTTTCTGTATGCACGAAGAGAAGGAGGGCTTGTTATAATACCACCCATGTATCTTACACCATAAGCTAAAGCTGCTGGTATTAACCAACCAGCACCAAATGTACTCAATGCACCAGCTGCTATTGTTTTTTGTTGTATACCTAGTGCAGATGTTGGTAAAGCCGAAGCAATACCGGAACGTATACCACCCATAACTGCACGACGTGCCATGAAAGTGCTTATCTCTGGTATGCCGTTGGCTGCAGCTGCAGACATGATCGTTGCAAAATCTTCTAAATCTTTTAAAGTTGGTAACTGTGCTGCTTGCTTGCCAGTTATACCTTGTGCAAACTCAAATCTTATGCCTTTTAACCCTTCGTTAAAATTAACATTGTCAAATTCTTTCACTGCACCTGTTTGACCATCACGCACAACTATTTTTGATACCTGTGGACCAGGTAATGCTTTTTCAAATAATGTTTTCAATGGATTATCTTTTCCTAAACCAAGTGCACGCTTAAATACTTCACCATCAAACAGTTCAGCACCATCTTTTTGTACGATTGAATTATTAAATACTTTGTTTAAATAAATACCTAAACCTTCATAATAAGCTTTGTCGCCAACAATATTTCTCATTGTGGCTAAATTTGTGGCAGCGTTTGCTGGATCTTTTCTAGCTATGTCAATTACAGTTTCAAATATGTTTGTTGCTTGACGATCAGGATCTATGTTAATAGCCATACCAAATCTTTCTACAGGACCGGCAACAGCCTTTCCTGCTTTTGTTGTAAACATCATCATACCGTTGCTTACAAACTTTTCATAATCACGCCATAATTTTTCTACTTCAGGTATACCTGACTTTGATAAATTACCAATGTCAGCCTCCCATGCCTTATACATGTTTAAGATATCTGCTTGACTCTCGCCATCAGCGTTCTTTAAAAATTTATTGTACAGTTTGTCCATTTGATCACGAAGACCATAGTATTGTTCTATTGTTCTAGCACCTGCAACACCAGGATCTATGATTTGACTTTTTAGAAAATTAACAAAAGGTTCTGGAACATCTTTACCAATAGTAGCTGTGCCTTCATTTGTTGGCACTATCTGTCTTTGTGCTACAGCTTTTTGATATATTCTTTTTGCTTCATTAACTAATGTAGAATCATCTACAACAGCTCCATATTTTCTAGCTGCTTCTAAAAGTAATTGTTGTTTTTCTGCAGCTGCATCTCTAAATCCTCTAGCTGCTGCACCACCTAATCCTGCTATCCTTGCACCGTGTTCACTAACGTTTAGTATGGGAGCAAAAGTTAATTTTTGTATTATGCTGCCACCAAGATCCATGTAAGCATTCATTTGATCTGCTTTGTTTCTATATATTCTTGTACCTATGACCGGTGCACGACCAAGAAGTTTCATAAAACCTGAAAGCATAGGAGAACCAACGTCTGATCTTTGAACGTCTGTGCCTACCATTTTTTGAGTTTGTGGTAGTAAATCACTAACTTGTTTTAATGGTGTTTTTAATTCTGCCGGACTTAAAAAATTAAATATAGGACTTCGTATTAATCTTGTCATTAAATTACCTATGATAGGTATATTTAATTTTACATCTTGTGTACGACCACCTATCGATGTTTCTATGAATTCTTTTGTTAATGGATCTTCCTGTAATGTTGTGGAAAATTTACCAGATCTATACAATCTTTGTTCTGCATCTAAAACTTCTTTACCAGCAGGAACTCGAGATCCTGCTCTTGGTTTAAACATACCAAACACATTGCCGCCAATAAATCTTCTTGTTGCATAATATGCAGGTCTTGCTCCAAAGAAAATACTAGATATTGCACCATCTATTGCTGCATCTTTTAACGCACCTTTAATTCTTGTTACTTGATCAGGACGATTAATGCCTTCAGGGCCAAATGTTAATCTTTCTGGTATTGCAGCTGACATCAACTCTAACATTTGATTGTCACTGTTTTTTAAAAATTTTTTAGCTGTGCCAGCTTTGTTCATTATATCTAGTTGAACCTCATAACCATAATCAGCAACACCTACACCCATGGCACCACCAAGAATAGCACCCATTGCTTTTGCCCACCAAGGTCCAGGAACTTTACCGCCACGTGCCATGCCAGCCATAAATCTAGAAGCTAATCCTTTTGTTCCATATCTATATGGATTGTTAAATGCATCTAATAAAACTGGCCCTGCTTTAAATCCTTTTAAAGCACCAATCGTGCCTGCAACCATTTCTTGTCCAGCCTCCACGACAGGATAAGGATTTGGCGTAGACGTATATAAACCAAATTCATCTTCCATAAGTAAAGTGCTTGGTGTGATTGTTGTAAAATCTTTTTGCGATAAACCCATGGATCTAATATACGCTTGTATGTCAGCGTCAAGCTCAGCTGCTTGTTGTTGATTCATGTTAGGATATTTTTCTTTTGCACGATAAATAATGTTAGCCACATTATCACGAACTGTGTCTCTTTTTTCTCTGTATGTTTTTAAATTTTGTAATTCAATAGCACGTGCTTCAAGGTCTTTTTGCGATGCAACAAAAGGATTTGATTTACCAAAAGGTTTACCAGGCAATAAAATATTACCAAGCATTTGAAATGGTGCAGAAAAAGCCTCTGCCACAGGCTCCATTGTTTTTCTGTTTTTACCAATTATTTCTTCTGCTTTTGTTAATGGCACGCCACCTTCAGTTTTACTTACAAACTTTTTATCTTTTGCATCTAGTTCTGATGCTGCTTTTTCAAACTGTTTTGTTGTTGTATCAACCATTAATTTAATCCGTATTTATCTAATATGCTTTCGTAAGTTGTATCACTTTTTTTCATATTTTCATTGTGGTCTACTTGTATATTACCTTCAAAACTTTTCATCCAATCTGCGTATCCCATGCCACCTGATATATCAAGATTAAGTGCTCGCTCTTCTGGATTGTTTGATAACCAATTGTAGTATGCATTTTCTAATTTTTTAGATCCTTCTATTGTAAAGAATTCTGGTTGTTTTTCTTTGTCGTAACCAGCAAGTGTATACGCTCCAGCCATGTTGTTATATAGTTGATTGTATATTCTTACATAGTTTTGTATAATCGCTTTGTCTGTTGTACGACCACCAATACCTGTTAGTCTTACATCTTCAAATGATCTACGTAAAACGTCTGCTAACATACGACCAGTTGGCTGTCTATCTCTTGCTAACATCAAACCTAAAGTTGTTTCAAATGTTTCTAATACAGATCGTTCACCACCAGATTGTAAAATTTTTGTAAATGTGTCTGCAACAACGTACGCTCTTGCTGGATTACCGTTGGTATCTACACCGTAATCATCACCACCTAAAGCTGTGCCGTATCTATCTTGTGTTAATCCATTACCACCATATTTGTTTTCTCTATCAATAAATACAGGTACTTCTACGCCACCTATATTCATCGTGCCGTTTGCTGTTTCACGAACAGCAAACCCTGAACCTGTAGGATCCGGAGAATCAAATTCACCTGCAATAACATTACCAGTAAATTCTTCAAATACCTGTGCCACTGGTCCTACTATTTTTCCTATTTCACCAGATGCACCAATTAAGTCTGGTCTTTCAATAATAAGTGGTATAATTTCATTTGCTAGTGGTATCAATCCACGTTTAACGTATTGTGCGTATCCTACTTGAGCATCAGAAGCTGCATCACCTTTTACGTTTATTGCATCAGCATAATTTAATCCAAATGCATCTTGACCTTCACCAGCTTCAACAAAACTAAATACATCAAAACCATACGCTTGATTGAATCCATAAAATTTACTTTCTTCTGGACTTGTTCTTTTTACTGTTAATACCTTAAGTGGTTTTTCTAATTTAATTGGTCTGCCACCTGCATCCAAAGACAAACTACCATCGTTTTCTGTTTTGTAATTTTGATATACCATAACGTATGGACCACTTCTATCCTGCATATCTTCCATTTGTTCAAAGTATAAATCTAATGCAGCAGCTCCTATTTCACGATCAGCTTTTGCTTTTTCTACACCCATTTCAAATAGTAGTGGCGCAGTTCTTTGTCCTGTTTGTCCTACCACATCAAAGAAACCTCTAAGACCTGGTTGATCTGTCCTACCTGACATTAATGAAGATCCTATTTGCATTAATAGTGCAACTTTTTGTAATTTGTCTCCAGATGAATCTCCTATAAATTGTTTAATGACATCTTTGTAATTGTTTATTCTTTGTACACTGTCATTGTCTATATAATCTGCTATCACAGGATCATTTTGTATGTCGTTTGATTGAAAATTATCTGTTTCTACACCAGCACCTTGATTAGATGTATTAGCTTGTTCGTTCTTTTGTTCTTCAATTGTTGATTCTACTTGATTATCTATTGAAACACCACTTGTGTCTACAGGTCCTTTTGGTGTAGGATCTTTAGCTGTAACATTTATTTCTGTGCTTATGTCGGATGTTACATCAGTGTCAAAATCTGCAGGAGTAAGACCACTTTGATCTGTAATTGAATCAATCATAGGAGGCATCATCCCAAGTGTAAACATTCTACCTTGTGGTGTATTAAAACCTCTAGCTGTTCTTTGAAACAAAGGTCTTAGTATTGCACTAACCATAGGACCCTAACCTTTTAACGCTTCGTATGCAGCCAATCCTTGAATACCAGTACCTACAGCTTGTGCTAATGGGTTGACCGTTGGTGAAGTGCCCATGGTTGTAGCCATACCACTTGAAGGCATGCCTTGATAAATGTCACTAACAAAACCAAGACGTTGAAACGGCTCATAAAGCTGTTGTATGTTTTCACGATATTGTGCGTCTTGTATTTGTTGTAAACGTTGCTGTTGTACTGAACCAGCTGACATAGCAGATGCAATATCCCCCTGTTGCAATGCTTGTTGTTGTGCTCCAAGTGCCCCAAGACCTTGTGATGCTTGAGCCATTCTTTGCATTTGACTTTGAAATTGTTGTTGTGCTTGTTGTTGTGCTTGTTGATAATTTTGCGCTTGCGCTTGACCAACAGCCTGTGCTTGTTGTCTACCTAATTCCGCTGCTTGCACACCTTGTCTAGCACCACCAAAGGCACCAGAACCTACAGCTTGTGCGTCTGCTTGATTTTGCATTTTTTGAAATTGTTGTTCTATACCAGCTATAACCTCATCTTGAAACGGATTCATAAAAGCTTGATATGACATGGGATCATAAGCAGCTGTGCTACCTAATAATTGTGAAGTTGCAGTATCTAGATATGGTTGAAAAGTACCAAGACCTTGACGAGTTCTGTCAAAAGCTACGTCTTGTAAGCCAGTGAAATCAACAACTTGTTGCACAGGTATATCAACAGGATCCTTTGCAAATCCTGACGCTGTGTCCATAAGCTGTAACTTACGTGCTTCAATCTGTGGTGCTTCACGTTGAAACGTCGTTTGAAACGTAGTTCCCGATGGATCGCTTCCGTCTGATAATCCTGGTATACTCAAAATACTCTCCTATAATTTGTTCCAATTTTTTCCATCCCCAAACGTTTTGCAATTTTATCAAAACTACCTACTTGTTCAGAGACACTTAATATTACCTCTTTCACTTTATTCATCTCTGACCAATCTACAAACTTTTTCATTAGTTGTATGCCAGTCATTTTACCTCGCTCCTCTGGAATTACATATAATTCCAATTGTCTACTAAAAGTGTCCTTACTATAAGGAAACTCCAATATGCATCCTATCATAAAACCTATTGGCTCTTCCTTTTTTGTAGCAATAATACCAAACATGTTTGGTTTGTTTATTGCTGCGAAGAAATAGTTTTTAACTTTTTCTTCGTTTATCTCGACCTCATTCCCCCAGTGAGATTCTTGCAAAAAGTCTTTGCTTACTTTTTGAATCCAATGAAGATCTTTCTCTTCGAAAAATCTCCAATCCATTTATACCATGGCTTCCGAAGGTTTTTCAGATTCAGGATCGAGAGAGTTCATCATCTTATACATTTTCTTTGCACCCTCCATCCTACTACCATTACCAAAGTTTTCAACAGCCTTTGCTGTCATAACAAACTCTCCATCACTTAATTTTGCATTTATTGCATCATCTTTTGGACCACCTGGGCCACTGACCTCGCCGCCTGCTTCATAAGGTGTAAAGTCAAATCTATCAGGCACGTAACTGTAATAAGGATTTTGCATCATTTCATACATTTGTCTCATACGTCTTCTCTCTCTTTCCATTTGCATTTCTTCTGCTTGTGCATCTGTTGGCATGCCACCGACTGTACCTGCAAGCAGTGGTATACCAGCTTTAATATCAAAAGATCCTGCTGGTAAATCTGTGCCTAAGAAAGTTTTACCCGCAGTCTGTGTTCTAAATAAATCTGACAACTTCATGCCTGGTGACAATGTTCTAGTAGTTTCACCAATCATTTGTGTTTTTGGCATAACGTTCAAAGGTAAACCTTCAACGTTTGTTCTAAATCTTGGCACTGTTTGTGTAAGTGGTTGTCCACCTGGTGCCATAAGTAAATCCATTGCGCTTACATCACCACCTAGTGCATTAGCCATTGCGTTTGCTTTCATAAAAGAAAACGGTACAGCTGTTAATGCAGAATACAACGCTGCTCTTTCTGGATTTTTTTGACCCATAAGTCTTGCTAAACCATAACTTGTTAAACCAGATGTGACTGGTGCTTTGAGTAACATCGGCATTGCACCAAACTTTGAACCATAACCACTAAGCAAACTACCTAGACCTGCACCTTTGCCACCAGCTCCTAAAAATGCACCTAGTTTTGGTGCAAGATATGGTGC
>TARA_R100001594_G_scaffold636_3_pt1 | contig 11219 bp, 16 predicted proteins | sample TARA_R100001594 | Tara Oceans TARA_R100001594 (sample SAMEA2622752) | marine metagenome | biome: marine biome (ENVO:00000447); feature: marine epipelagic mixed layer (ENVO:xxxxxxxxx); material: "saline water (ENVO:00002010), including plankton (ENVO:xxxxxxxx)" | depth 150 m | reverse complement strand
AATCTCAGTCCAATCACTGATGAATTCCATACATCACATATGTTATCCTGAGTGATTGGCTCATCCGTCATCTTAGCAGTCCACCAGAACGTTGCCGCTAACATGGTATCGGAATATCTCATGTCCAAGGCATCTATATGCCTAGAGACATACTCCACCATCTTCAACACACATATCCTATAGTATTGGGATACCTCAGTATCCAACTTACCAATCAGCACTTGCGCCTTCTGAATGTGATTCTCATTTGTGAACACATGTGAGTTACGTTGATGTCTGGCTATACGCCTAGCCATCTTTGATATGTCATTCTGTCTTACCTTGGTGTATTTAGCATGGTCTTGAATATTACAAACAATTCCTGCTTCCTTCAATACATAATAGGTAAGACCAGCACACCTTCTCTCTACACTGCTTCCTCTGAATATCCTTTCACGACACAGTGTCTTGTAATACCCATGAGTCCTATGTTTGATATCCCAACCACTAGAGTAGTATGAGAGTGTAGTGTTTATTAGGAGTCTGGCCCTTCTCTCTATTTCTGTTTCAGGCTGACTTCTCACTTGTTCTCTATATAGAGCAAACTTACGGTAGCCCTTATTATAGGCATCATGTTTTGTAATGTGAGAACCCAATCTATAGCCCTTACCGAATGTGATTCCTCTGTTATCATTATCATCTAGTGAGATTACCTGTGGTGTTTCCTCAAACGGGTTGACCACTAGAACCAAACCGCAGTCATCGCATGTCCTTTCACCTAAATGCTCAATGAATGTGAAATCCTTGCAACCACATTCCTTACACATGTCACCCGTAGTTGTCAGGTTCATCTGTATAACGCTCCTTCTTGTGGGTCATCTCTAGGGTCTGGTTGGTTAGGGTTCACATACGGATGTTCTCTGTAGAAATCCCTTCTATATCTCTCAGCAACAGTAGGCGGATACGGGTATGTTTTAGCAACATTTTTCTTGTCCTTAATAGAGCGGTAGGGCGTTAGTTGTGTTCTATCGAACCTATGCTTTCCATCCCATTTCGCTGATAGTGGTTCAAGACTGCGTAGCGTGTATATCATGTCACCAGCCTGTCTATCATTTAGAAGCATCATAGCCCTAGCCGCTAGTTGGTCACCAATGCTAGAGTTGACATGTAGGTTGTCTATGCATATCGGGCCACTCCAGTCCTTACCACTCCAAAAGTATGTGTTCACCTTCTGGTGGTTCTGCTTCATCCCCCTCTCAGCATCAGCGATAATCCAATCAGCATCCTTACCTCTCACGAATAGTGCCATGTATCCCTCATGTAGAACTAGTTCTATGTTATCATACTCTGACGATAAGTCCTGTAGGAGTTCCTTCGCTCTAGTCTCCACCATATCTTGTGTTCTGTTCTGCATCAACCATGCTATCATCAACTTGAGTTGGCTTTCTGTAGGCTCTTCACCCATTAGTCTAGTCCACAGTTTCTTCGGTGTTATCCTATACCAAGTCTTAGACCTTGATAGGTTAAGACCGAATGTATTGATGAAGGTATTCAAATCACTAACGCTTATCTCACCCCATATGCCTTCTGAAATCTCAAGCACCGCAGTCTTCTCACCTATCAGTGATGTATTGATTCTAACATCTATCTTAGTCCCGTCATCCCAGAACTGATACGGTGTCCTGTTCTCAAGAGCATACAATACATTAGCAGGGTAAGTTACAACAGTATCAATATAGTTCTCAAGGCTTTCAGCACTTCTATCAAAACAACTCTTGAAGATGACCTTCGCAATAGCCCTCGATATGTCCTCAAGATTCATTCTCTGACTGTTGAGAGTATAGACCGAGTTGTTCTTTTGTATCCATAGCATAGCATCCCCATCATCCCTCTTGAAGGTAATAATGGCAGTCCACCTATCCCAAGGGGTCACATCTATGTAGCGATATTTAGTGCTAGGAGCCTTTGGTATCAGATAGTTTCTCACACTAGTAGCGAGCATCTCGTTAGCAGGGTCTAGTTTCTTACTTTCCCTTGAGGCAATGGATAGTTTTGAACTCTGAACAACCTTCTCACCTAAGTGATTGGTTCTCCTTCCTAACTTATGCTGAACGCCAGTTACTCTCATCAAAAAAGTAGTTTCGTATAGTTCCCCTGAGTCATCAGGTCTTGGTATGCAGTATCGTATTTTCATAATAATCACCGTATTCATCTTTATTCATTGTATAGTATTCTTTTTTCTCGTAGAGGTCTAATAGTTCCTCATAATTCTTGAAGGTTGAGTAACCTCCTTTAATCAATCGCATTATGCCATACTTCATTTCTGCGAATGATGTTCTCTTCCTTTCATATAGGTGAAAGGCCAATCTCGCTGATTCCTTAGCACCAGCATTTGACATTGAGGAGACAATCTCCTCTTCAATAAGTAGCCATGCCTTCGGATTAGATTTCACAACTTCCACCTGCACAGGCAACTTCGCCTTGCAGATTTGTATTGTCATTGTATTCTAACACTTCGGTTAGGTCTATTTGTTTTAATTTGGCGAACATATCATTATATTGTTCTTCTTCTATTGCTTCAAATGGTGCTTGTGTATATACACCATTGTCGAATGGTATAACAGATATCCCATTGTAGAAATGCCTGTTATCCCACATCCATTCTTTCACTTCATCCCACTCTTCATCCCTTACGTTGACTGTGGCTGAAACGTTGTGCGAGTTAACGCCAGACACATGCCCAGCACGAACCCAATTGACTGAGAACTTCTTCAATCTATTCAACATTGACAGAGCAGACTCCTCTCTAGTGATTATATCACCAGATGGAGCCTTCTGTGGTATTGCTAGTATTGCTTGGTTCTCATCCCACTCGTCATCCTCGACCAACTCTGGGAGTTTGTCTTTCAGATACAAGTAAATGGCTTCGGTTTTCAATACCCGAATCCTACGAATGTAATAATTGGAATACCATGCATGTATTCCTGATGATGTGCCTAACACACAACTGGTTGTTCCAGCAGGTTTGACACACGTTGTCCTTGCGGCAACATTGATTCCCAATAGTTTAGCATAGACATTGTTCTCAGCCATAACTTCGTTTGCCGCCGCTTGAAGGTCTAGTTCCTTCAGTTTGTTGCTTGCTATACCTGTCATTGATATCCCAATCAATGCCTCCTTCTCAGTGGTAGTCTTCCAAGACTGCCTCAGATAATGGAAATCAGTGTAGGCCGCTTGTAGTGTTCCGAGGAAAGTTGCCGCTCTTACTCTCTCTTCCAAGTCCTCTTGACTAGTGACAGTTGATACGTTGACTTCACACAAGTTGCAGAACTGATGATTTTTCAAACTTATCTCTGCACAGGGGTTCGTTCCCCAATCCTTGTCATTGGAGAAGAATATACCCGGCTCACCAGTCTTGTTGGCTCTGGTTCTATTCCACAAGCCATCGAAGAACTCCTTCTCGCACTTCTCTCTAATGAGAACTGCTGAGTTGTTCGCTCTTGCTCTTTGTGGATTAGTATCCCAATACTCACCGTTCTTAGCGTTAATCATATCATTGTCATCAGCGTTGAACAGACTAATCATAGCCGCTCTTCTAATACCACCAGCGAGAACCGCATCAGCAATGTGACACATAACGTCATGTGCTTCTATTGGTTTCATCTGGTAGTCATCTTCCATATTAAGCAACATGTTCTCGATAGTGACAATACACTTCCTCAATGGAGCAGGGCCGGGAGCCTTACCACCACTAGTCTTCAATGGTGAACCCTTTGGCCTTACATCCGAATAGTCGAAACGTGGTGTTGTCGTTCTAACACCCGTATATGCCTCCATTAGAACCTTAACGGCATCAGCCCATCCCTCAATGGAATCAGCAACTAGATGTCGATAGGTTCTATCAGCATTGGGCTTCAATATACGAGGCAATTGCTCTACATGGTGTCTCTGAACAGAATACCCAACCCCTGTGCCGCCCAGCAACAGGAACATGGCTTCTGAAAATGACTCTATAGAGTCAATCGCCATGTATGCACAGTTGTATATTCTGTTCGGAGACAATTCAATTGATTTACCTGCGAACTGCATAGAACGCATGGAAGGCAGAACCTTCTTGTCCAATACGAATTCATAGGCCCAATCTATGACTTCGGGAAATCCGTGTAGGTGAGAGAACTTCTTCTTGTGCATTTCCTTATTTCTATTACAAATCTCTTCCCAAGATTCTCTCCTGAAATTCAATTCGTCATATTTAGCATACTTCATGTGTGAAGTTATTTCCGATAGTATCTCTTGTTGTAGTTCCATAGATTTCACTCTCTTTTTGATTTCTGTCAGGCTTCCCACCTGACTGACAACTATATCCCGTTGCTGGGTTTTTTGCGTTATTCAGACCGCATATAATGCTTAGGCAATATTAACAGAGTTGCACTTAAGCATTGCTGATTTTGGAAGATGATAGGTTCAGAGAGAACCTCCGACCATAGCCGGAATCAGGTTGACTGAATCAACCCCGTCCCAACTAACTGCCGAAATATTCTCCCTTGAAACCATCTCACCATTCACGAATACCCAATGTGTAGGGTGGTCGTTTATCTGGTCGATAACTTCACTGGCGGTAACTTGTAGTTCCGTGTGTCCTGTATCATTCATTATTCTCAATAGCATTTTTATTCCTTCCTTGTTTCTTCCATAATCTTGAGGCCTATGAAGCCTCCGGTCTGTTCTGCTGGTTTAGTTGCTCCACAAGCCTCTGTTGCTCCTGTAGCCTACCAGTGAGGATGTTGATTGTCTGCTCATAGTGCTTGCAGAGTGCAATATACTGTTGCAACTGGTTCGCAAGGTTCTGTGCAGTTCCCTGTAGGTTCAGAGCGTTCTGTTGCAATTCTGCAAGAGCCGTCTGAGCCTCTTCCTCATCTTTCTTCGTTGTTTTCTTCGTTGTTTTCTTCTCAGTCATTTCTTTCACCTTTCAATTCATCAATTAATATTGAAATCTCTCTATTTGTATTGGGTATTTCCCCTTCGTATCCTAATGCTTTGACGTATGACTTTTGGGCATCAGAGGCCGATTTGTCATTACGCCTGACGATTTTATTTAAAGTCTGGGCTTGTCTCTCTGTTGGGTCAGCCCCATTAGAGAGCCTTCTCCTCATATCACGGAGGAAACTCTTCTCCCAATCATTCATCCCATCATCCTCTGTGAATACGCGGAAGCCGAAGTAGTCACAAACCGTCTTGAACTTGGCTTCTTCCTTCTCCTTACGAGCAGAGCGTAGTAGAGCATTCTTCTCTACCATTGCTATTCTCCTTGCTTCCTTCTGAGCATCCAAGTCATTGAGTTCCTCAATCCTCTTGGCAACCATCTCATCTTCCTTGGCTACCTTCTCCTTGTGTTCCTCAATGAAAGCCCAGAACATAACTAGGTCATCCCATAGTTTGTCGTTGGGATATCCCCTTGTGTTTATCTGTGCCTTCGCATTGTCAGGATGATTCCATCTCCATACGATAGAAGCCATCTCATAATCGGTATCACCGAATGAGCCTGTTCCCTTCTTGCGTATAGCAGTAACAGGAACAGTAGTTCTGAGTGTTTCATCGTAGCGATATTTGCCCTTCTTCTGCCTGACGTTCAATCTCAGGTCTAGTTCCTTGATGTCATCGAACATCTCAGTGAAATCCTCACCGTGAACATTCCACCAAGCAGTCTGCTTCAGTGCTTCCACACGAACATTAATCCACTGCTCAATCATCTCTTCAGAAATCTCACCAGCCTTCAAACCAGTCTCCTCATGAATAGCCCTGAGAATCAGATACGAGTTGATGTGGTCTGAACCTACGGCTCTCCTCACATCAGTCTCAGTATTGTGTATCTCAAAGTGATATGTGATATTGTGTCCACACATACAGTAGCCTAGAGTCCTAACCCAATCGGGTTTTTCGCCTAGTGTTCTCCACCATACGTTACCTGTCGCAATCCACTCATGCTTGGCTTCATCGTAGTTGTCTGCCTTGGATAGGTCAACCATGTTCTGCTTCAGTTTCCTATCCCAATGACCATCACCGAGTTCTCTTTTTCTCCTTACTTCTTGCATTTCTAATCCATCCTCTCATACGCACGTTGTTCTTGTAGATGAGCAGTGAGCAGTTCGTCTATCTTCTCATACAAAGCCTCGGCACACCCACCAATCGTCTTGCGATATAGTGAGAGCCAAATCTTGTGTTCCGAATTCAGAACCACCTTTGGTTCATCTCTATCGTTCATCGTTATTACAATAGGTGGCATTTCCTCATCGTTAACCAACCTAAATTCTACATTTATTTCTTTCTTCATTTTCATTCCTCCAATTTCCTTTTCATTTCTTTAGTCATCTTCAATACATTGTGATAGTAGTTCCTAATCATATCACCAACGTCCTTACGTCCTTGCATGTCGAATATCTCTGCAAGACCTATACTCTTTGAGTAAGACGGGCGAGAGTTAGCATTACCTGCCTTCCCTGTCACATATCTAAAGTTCCACATTGGGATGTCTCCATGAACTCCCTTTACTGCATAACCATATCTACTGAGAACAACATATACCGGGTCAAAGCCATGTCTTTTGATGGCTCTTCTCTTCTTAGCATCACTTTCTTGTCGATACTCTAAGTAGGTAGTTGCGTTACCGTTGTAGCAAAGGGGTATTCTACTTTCCCAATTACTCCCATCCCATCGCTCCACACCATGAGTCTTATCGATATAATGGTAGTCTCCTTGCCCCTCTATTATGAGGTTTAATGCTCTACAAAACCCATCAACCTTCATTTCTTTTCCTGAATGAGCATACTTGGCATACCTGCCAGTTCTAGTTGGTATAAACAAAGTCTCATAATACTCATAATCATAACCATAATGGTTCAACACTCTTTCAATCATATCATTCATTCTCTTCTCTGTGACTTTCATCCTATTCCAGAGATTTTTCTCCAACTTATAGTTAGGCCATAGAAACTTAACTAATTTCCTTATTCCAAGAACCTGTCTCTTCTTTTTCTTAGTATATTTCACACAAACCTTTCCACTACCACGCACTTTGTTTATCATATCCGCCGTGATAGAGATTACTTGTTGGAGTTCATGATTACTACTATTTTCTGGGAAGGTATCTTGGTCTATCATAATAGAATATTCCTCACATAGATAGTTGAAGAACCAATATCTACAATCTTCATCAGTTAATGCTCTCTTTCCATGATATTCATTTACTCGTATCTTGTAGTCTTCTTCCTTAAACACAAACTCGTCTTCAGAGTAATGTTCCTGAAAGGCAGATATGAATTCCCACATATCATTGAAAGGAGTATGGTCACGATACAGTAGTTTACTTCTTACTGGTAGCCAAGGAACCTTCTTAGTCAATTCTCTATACTCAGTCCCATTAGCGAAGAGTTCCAATTCATCGATAGTGGGTTGTCTCCCATCAAACAAGTCCTCTATAATCTTATCAAATAGTCCGGGTAGGTGTGTTGTCACTCTATAATGTCCCTTAACTCCCCATTTCTTCAATGTTCGCGGAACACTAGAGTTTAACAACCAAAGAGGCCATTCACTAACTTCATCAGGATACATGAGAGAAACTACTTCTATGAAATTAGAACACCTCAATACACCATCGCGCATCATCTGATAATTTCGATAAAATCCTTCGTTTCTATCTAAAGACCTACAATACTCATACAGTTTGCGAGTTTCATCGCAACGTAGTATGGTATAGGGACGTTGGTTCTGCTTAGATAACAAGAGACACGTTTCCCAACCATCAAAGGTAGACTCCGTGTCTGACTCCGATAGTCCCAATGATTCACGAACCGCAATGAGTAATTGCTTCATGTGATTCCTGTCTAATTTCAATTCATTGACTACTTCTTTACTTCTATCTGCTATTTACTGTCCCACCATCCTCTAATCACCTCTCGGTGTTCTATCTTGCTTAACTTGGTCAACTGCGTAGGTGATATTCTTGGGAGGCTTATCCTCGTAGTCCCAAGTCTCCTTCATCAGTTCATCGTAGTTGTCCTCATCCACGAATGGTGAACAACACAGGTCATCATCCTGTAGCCAACTGACTCCTCTCCTGTATCTCAGGATAGCCAGTTCATCTAACGCTATCAGAAGCAATGACTTCAAATCATTATTACTAAACGTGTATAGTTTAGTCTTCTTCACGAATATCGGTGCGAAGTTCCTTCCTCGCATCAATATTATTCCCTCTTCTTTCCATAGTTTCTCTTCTGCTAACATCTTTCTCACTTGTTATATTTTGGTAGTTGTTTGCTTGCGAACTCAATTGTTGTCTCCACTGGATTCTCATTGAACTCCTCAAGTCTTTCCTTCACTTCATCGATTGTCCCACCACGAAGTGCGTCCTTTATTTCGTCACCCCACAATGTGAGCAACGACCAGCCATATGCCGGAATCAATAGTTGCATTGCCATCTGTTCTCCAAGGAATTCTTGAATCACATACCACGTTGCAACCATCGAAGTCAATAGAGTGGAAGTTAATCCACTCGCTACTAATTTAATTATCATATTATTCATTTTAATCATCTCTTCATTATACATTCATTTTATTGCCTCTTCTTGTAGGAAAAGACAGACACAACTGTTGTGTCTTCATTTATTTTTAATCTCTTTTTTTGTAGGAAGGTGACACGTTCCTTGTGACCTCGATTTGTGGTCACGGGTGACCCCTGTGAAATTTCACGGGTGAAACGCCTCGCGCTTCCTCATCCTTTATTCTAGGTTATTTATTTCTAATCCAGACATAATTCCGTGAGGAAAATAGTCTAGAAAAAAATCGCTATTTGTTGGGGAATCAGGTTCGTGCTGACAGAAGAGAAAGAACTGGCACTATTCCAGAAATGTGTGAACATTGCATAACCTTTTCCTGATATTATTTGGCAAACCCCGTAGTATCGCTAACTATCATCCATTGGGTAAATAGTTAGTGAGCGGTAATGTGCGTCATCGTTGGGTGTGTCTGAGAGTCTCTCTGTTGGACACATCTCATACACAACCTCAACCTTCTTCTTATTGGACTTTGGGTCTACAGTTGTCCATGTTATCTGCTTCGGTTTATCGTCTAAGAACTTAGCAAGTTCAATAGCGATATTCCCGTTACCCTTCTCGTCCTCAAATGACGCGACTTCCTCTCCGTCTACTCTGACAGAGAAGTGTGAGTCGTAGAGCGGATGCTTCTTCATTGCTCCACCAAGCCCCATTGCGACTGTGCCATTCTCAAGCATCCACTTCATGTCTGCGATGTTACTAGTTTCCCTGCTCCATACAGGTTGCACCTTCTCCATCGCATCGATAGCATATCTAAGTGCTTGGCCTAGTATATACTGGCCCCTGAAACTATTGATGAACTCAATAGCATCGCTTTCTAAAAATAAATCATCTTCTAAATCCATTATCAATCACCCCTGAGTCTCTAACAGTCTCTTCAATAAAATTCAACAAATCCTGCGCGTGAAGTTTCTTCACCGTTGGATATGATGTCAACTCAAGGATATAGGCCTTAACCTTGTGCCATCCCTTGAGTTCTTCATACATATCTTCTATTGCATTCCAATTGTCAAAATTCATGTGTTCACCTCACATCCATTATGCGGGTAGTAGAAACTACCATCAGTGTTCTTCCATAGTCTCCATCCACAGTCTTTACAGAACAATACACCATCTCCTTTCTTCATTCACTCTCCTCCTCTATTGCTTCCATTACATCATTCGCTTCCATGAAGAATCCCTGATTCACAAGGTTCCCCATCACTTTCTTCATAGTATTCATCCTATCATCCAACCCCTTGAGTCGGTTGATAATCTGCCAATACTCAGCCAATGACATAACCATGAGAACTTCATCCTCATCATATTCGTCAAAGGCTCCACCATTTCTTACTGCTATTCCTGTCATACTATTACCTCCATTCTAAACTTACACTGAGGACATCTATTTATCAAATCGTCAATACTGTTCCCGACATCCACCTTGGCATTGAAATGCTCATCAGGCAAATACGAGAAATCTGGTAGTGTTGGTAAAGGTGACTTATGGTTCATGCCTCTACGCAACATCTCTTCTGCTAGTTCATCATGCCTCTCCTGATACGAGGAGAGTTCTATCTGAACCACAGGTTCTATTCTATTGGTAACGCTATACTTCTTATGGAAACTAGGAATGAACTTATGCAGTTCTCCATGCTCTCCTAACAAGTGTTGGTTACACATCATCTTTGGGTCTATCATCCACATTCTCATTTTAATCACTTATTTTATTTTACAGAGAAACAATCGTTCTATGCCGATGTGTAGCGAGGGGAACGGATTCCTATGACTCGGCTAGGAAAGGATTTACCAACTACCTTTCAATCCACAAATAATTTTACCAACCTAACATAACCTGCATTCCCTTTCGGGTTTTATAGCGCAATGCCCAACGGCTTACCTAACCGTTAGATGCTTTCTCAACCGTTACCTGTTACCGGATTCTCGCCCGATTCATTAACGTCTTGGGTTGAACTCTATCTCTTCTTGTTTTTTACTTTACCAAACTCTGTTTTAACAGACTACTTGTGTAGTAATGACTTCCCCCGCTAAGGTTTATCGCCACTCTAGTCAATCACGTTTTCATCTGAGTCGCACCGAAGTGCTAGTCCTGTCTCCCTTGAGAGACTAGGAGTAATACGAGATACCCAATCAAATCCTTGATGATATCATCGTCACTCTCCATTGAATCATTACCCAACATTAGGCGATTCAACTTGTCGTCAATTCTGACCTTGATTTGCTCGTCCGTAGATGCCTTGGAGAAGATACGATTAGGACTCAAAGCCGAGTCTCCATACTGTTCATTCTTCGCCAATAACAACTTCTTGACTTCCTCTAATACTGCTTCTATTTCTTCCTGACTATTTGCCATTTTCTTCCACTTCCTACTACTCTTCGCCAATCCCTCAAATGGGTTGTCACCCACATGAGCCTTGTTCCCTAGAGTGCTAGGGACATACTCCTCAAGATGGTTATCCTTCGCCATCTCATGATATTCGTCAATTGTCTTCTTTACATCTTTTTCTACTTTCTTCCATGCCATGTTTCTCACACCTTTCTCATCGAATGAGAGATATTATTCTTCCCCTCTCCGCCATCCAGTCTTCCGATTTCCGACTGACGTTTCTCATTTCTCACGTTTATCATACC
>TARA_R100001594_G_scaffold67564_3_pt1 | contig 11231 bp, 8 predicted proteins | sample TARA_R100001594 | Tara Oceans TARA_R100001594 (sample SAMEA2622752) | marine metagenome | biome: marine biome (ENVO:00000447); feature: marine epipelagic mixed layer (ENVO:xxxxxxxxx); material: "saline water (ENVO:00002010), including plankton (ENVO:xxxxxxxx)" | depth 150 m | reverse complement strand
GCATATGCGTACAATGAGTTTGAACTTGTTTGCGAAAACCCACGTTGCCAAGGACGAGAAGAGGACATCCGAGTCCCTGCTGGTCTCATTGCAACTTAATGAGTTGGGGGGTTTAGGCCCCCCTCCTTTTAAGGAGGAAATATGAGTTTTCAAAAAGCACACCAAATTTCAAATGAACTAGGTGAAATTATTGTTCAAACCGGAGCATCGCAAGTTTTAAATGGTGGGGCCGCAGATGTGGCGTTTTTGTTTCAGCCTTTAATTAAGAGCTATAGAGTTCTTGAGCTTGGGGTTGTTTCAATAAACAACACCACTTGCACAGCAGCAGAGGTTAAATTTGGTCTTACCACTGGAGGAGATGAATTTGTTACGGATTCAGAAGCATTTGCTTTTACAACAGGTGCTGCTGGAGAAATCCACAGCACTTCAAACAGTTTGAGTTTTAACTCAGCTGGTAGCGGTTTGGATGCTGACGGAGTTCCTGTTCTTGAAAAAGGACAATCTTTAACTTTTAGGTCTGAAGGGACTGCCTCCGCAGGAACAAGAGTTATTGCTTTTGCGCGACTTGCGCCAATCATTGAATATAAGGATTAAGGTGAATTAAAATGGCGAATGATAATTTAAGAAGCGGCCCACTAGGGGCCACCGCTCAAGCCTCAAAACTTGGGCATCGTATTGTTCAGATGGTTCCAGCATACAATGCTGCTTTTGCTACAGCATACCAAGACACTCTTTCAAACTCTATTGACCAGAGCCGAAACAATCTATTTGTTAAGGCGACAGCTAATGGGTATGCTTTGACACTGCCAAGTTACACTAAGGATTTGTTTGGTGGGGAGTGGGTTGTCGAAAAGTTCTTGGCAATTGTGCATACAAACCTTGCGTCAAATCCTTTGAACTTTGATGTTGGTGTTTACGCATTTGATGGGTCTTCTACTTTTACTCCCGTTGACGCGGATGGGATTGTAGATGGGTACCAAATTGCTGTAGGCGCTGCGACAGGTAATGTCGGGGTCATTCACGACATTCCGCTTAACGGCGCAGGTGGGGCTGCTGAATCTTATACTACTGCTGCTGGAAATGTTGTTTCCATGAAAATTGGTAGTGGTGTTGGGCAGTTTACTGCTGCTGATGCGTCTGTAGCAGGTCAAGATCAGTTCTTGGTTGTTACAAACACTGATGCTGGAGGTTCTGGCGGTGCTGGCCAAGTTGCTTTTTATGCGGTTCTTAAGCCTGTTGGTGGATCTGACTTCAAAAAGTAAAGGATGGCTATGCTTCCTATGATGGAAAACAGGGATGATCTAATTCGTGCTGAAATGGATTATTTCCGTAACATAGTCAGGAATGGTACTGCTGCTCCCCATGCTGAGTGGGAGCGGCAGGCCAATCTTTTGGATGGTTTGCTTCCTGACGAAGAGTTTTATCTGAGATTCATTGAAAAGAACTTCGATGGCTCTCCGATTAATAAGTGGGTTTTGTTTGGGCAGAAACCAAACACACCTATGTATCGTGGCGAAAAGCCTATCTTTACGATTATGACTATCGAGAAGATTGGGCAGGCAGGTACTTATGATACCCCTCACGATTCACACTTAGATGGCTTACGGATGCTTGTTTTAGACTGGCGCGAAGGGCGACATGCTGCGCTAGAAAGAATGGAACGAGAGAAAGAAAAAGCTAACGACATGAAGATGAAAGATGCTATCAATGAAGCTCAAGGGCGCGTTGATGACATGTTCTGGATTTGGAAACGGGCCATGGGTGAGGACATGAACTTTACCCTGGGCGCTGACGGGAAGGGTCCGAACCATGGTGGCAAGCACTTTGGTGCTGTCTTTGATAGAAACAAAACTGCCTCTGGGATTATATTGCCATGAAAGTAAAGGAAGCTGTTCGCCGTCTCAATGGTTATTTGCAACGCCGTGGAAAGGTGGATGGTTCCGGCGGTTGGACAGAACAGTACTTGCTCGACATACTCACAGATGCAAACCTGGATATGTACCACAGGGTAGTTAATTACGGCCCTGAGATATTCCAGCTTGCTGATCGTTTCACTTACGACGCAAACGCTTCTTCTATAGACTTAAACTCAAAGTTAAGTGGTTTGCCTATGGCAATCTGGTACATTGGTGTTTTAAATAAAGACGAGGATATTAGCGCTAGCAATATACCTATACCAATACAGATGCTAAGAAGGACCAATATGGACTCTGCGTCTGCTGGGTCTTCAGTTAATTCTACCACTGGGTTCTCCACGCCTTACGGAAACATAGACCTACCAGGTTCTTTTCCTTTGGGTCGAGGATCAGAGTACTCTACATATCAGGGGTATTACTTAGGTAAGGAGCTTAGTATCAGGCCAATACCAACGCAAGATGTGTTTATGCAGATAAGGTGGACTCCTGATGAGCTTGCTCCTTTGGTCGATGAAGACCAAGATCTTCTAAATGGCTTCCTGCCGCAGTTCCATCCTGCGATTGTGTACAAGGCTGCAATACAGGCAAAGAGCGCTAAAGGCGAAGAGACAGGGCAGCTGGTTTCTCTATACCAAGAAATCATTGGTCAGTTTGACTCAAACCTTAAGATGGGTTGCCGACAAAGACAAAGGCAGCAGCCGCAACAAAGAGACTCGATGCGATGGGAGTACTAGATGCGAGCATCATCACCTCCAATAGCAATATACAAAACACCTTTAAAAGGAATGGACACCAGAGAGGTTAAGCCCCAAGACGCTCCTAACCTTTTGTTTAATGTTGATTTATCTAACAAAGGTTTCTGGAAAGAGCGCCCAGGCGTTCGTTTGTTTGCTAACACTAATGTTTCAAACAAGGTTATGGGGTTATACGCAAAGTCTGTAGGCGGGTCTTTTTGTGTGTTTGTTGTATACGCTGACTCTTCAACTAACGAGATGAGGCTTTTTGTCTACGATGGTGTTGGCACGGTTTTGTTTTCAGCTATAGCGCTTTCTGATTATGGAGACGCTCCTTTAGATAAAATTAATTATTTTAATTTTGTAAGCGCTGGCGACTTTGTTTATTTTTGCAATGGCACTAGCTCTTGGTTTGAGTTAAAAAGAGTATCAAGCAGCTTTACTTTAAAAAGAATAGACTTTGAAGAAGGCATAACTCCCTTGCAGTTTTCTTATGTAGAGGAAAACTTAAAGCCAAAGTCTTTTACATATTTTTATGACCAAATAGTTGTCTCTGGGTTTTTAAATAATGTCACATGCCCTTTGTCTATACCGAGTGAGTTTTTAAAAAACAAAAACAACCCCCCTCGAGATCTTTTAAATTTAGAAAGGGATGCAATCCAAATTGGCCCAAGCATTGTTTTGGCTGGAGAGCCAGCGCTTTGGAGAAGTTATCCTGTTAACGACCCAAGTGGTTTGTTTTGGATATACAACGAAGATGTTTTATGTACTGCTGGGATTAATTTTGAGCTGTTGGTCTTTGGAACAAAAAGGCTTTACAAAATACAAAACTTTGGAACCGAGCAGCCTAGGAGAGTCAGAATAGGAGATACTCCTGCGGTTAGTACAAGGGGGGTATGTTATTTTGACAGGTATGTTTTCTTTATTTCTACAGATGGTTGTTATATCACAGACGGAACTGTAGTCAGAAAGATTTCTTTTGAAATGGATGCTTTGTGGTTTTCAAGAGAAGAGCCTCAAACAACCAGGTACGTTGAGCAGCAGCTTCAAAAAGGAGCTTATCCTTTTCATGTAAACACAAGGGCGCTCAAGGGCGCGTGTTGCGTAAACGACCACAACAGGCAGCAGGTAATGGTCTGCCTTCCTGCAAACGACTCGCCTGTTAACAACATGGTTTGGGTTTACAACTACTCAGACTTAATAGATGGGTCTGGCCAAGGTAAGTGGTCTATATGGGGAAGCGATGAGGAGCCAACCTTTTCAGGAACAGCGCTGTCTGGCTCTTCTTTCCCAACAAACCCGTCAGCCCCGACACAGTCAAACACAACTTATAACTTGTTTCATTGGACGGCTGTAGCGGAAGAGTTTGAAAACGGAAAGCAAAGAGTTTTTGTGGGCAATGACTTAGGTGCCATATATGAGTTTGGGATATCCAGGCAGGACTTGAGATTGCTTGCAACTTACGCTGCGGATGGCACTCGTTCTGGCGCTGACACCCCTGTTCATTTTCCTGTGGCAATTAGCCTGGGAAGAATAGGTAGAGTAGATTCTGACGGCAGAATAATTTGCACTGACGTTGCTGTTAGGAGAAAACAACTTTCAAAGAATGTTGAGGACTCCTCTACTGCGACAAAGCTTCAAACAATTGTTCGCTCTGAGGGAGAGGGCCTTAAGCACTTTGATGTTTCTGAAACAGATGTTGAGTTTGCTGACACAATTCTTAATGCTCAACAAGGAGTTAGCGAGAACACAAACTCAGTGTTAAACACAATGAAGCTTGGAGCCTCTCCTGCAGGCAGTAACGCGCCTCTTATGAACTCCGAGTACTTTGAGGCGTACGCTAGGGTGAATGTCCCTGACGAGGAAGGTAGGGCTGCTTACGTAGATCTTTACTCTATGCCAACAGCCGAGCCTCACAGAATGCAGATATCTGAGGTTCGGGTACATGCAAATATAAAAGGTGGTTCACAAAGAGAGCAGTCTTAAGTAGGATGTTTTAAGGAGGATAGTTATGGGTTTTATAACTCTTACGGGAGATAGCGACGGTGACCTGCATACCGCAGCCTTGCACAACAATAAGTTTGGCGCGATTGCTAGTGTTTTAAACGGAAATGTAGACCGAGATAATTTAGCAGCGCCACAGTCTATTTTTAACTGGAGCTTTGGCACTGGGTTTGGTTATGCTATTGTTGGGACTGACCAAGTTGATACTAATGTTTTGCAGATAGCTTCAGAGACCGGCAGCATAAATGTTGCAGGCTGGGGCAATCTTAACAGCACAAACGCGCACTTTATGTTACTAGATTCCGTAAAGAAAGCTCCGGCTGCTTTAAGGCTTGTTTCTGTTGATGCTGTTATTTATAAGGAGCCCGCTGGATCCATAGCTGATAATTACGTTCTTAAATTGCAAAAATCAGCTAGCGTTGATGGGACTTACGCTAATATAGCAACTGGTAATTTTGTTTTAAACACAGGGGCTTCACACATAACTCCAGCGGCAATAACAATGAGTATTACTGATGGGGTTATGGATCAAGACCAATACTTTAGAGCTGTTTTTTATGTACCTAACAGCCCAGGGTCATATGTCCCAGACTACCCACAGATACATGTTAACTGCACTTGGAAAGCATACCACGTAGCATAGGTGAATTATGGCTATTAATTACAAGACGGGTCAGGTTCCAAAGGGGCCAAGCAATTCAAACCAAATGGCGAGTACACCTGGTACGCAGCAGACTGCATTACAAAATGTCGGAGGGCTAAACCTTAATCCGAATATGCCTGCTGGCCCTCAGATGCAAAAGCAACAGCGTAGCAGCTTTCAGCAATCTGTCACACCTCCTGCTCCTGGACAAGGGCCAAGGCCATCGCCTGCTGTAGCGCGGCAAAGAATGCCTGCCGGACGCCCTGTTGTAAGCCGTGGGATGCCTATGGACCAAGGTCGAGGGTATAATGTTTTTTCTGGTATGGATGCAGGTCAAATATCAGAAATGAACAGAACGATGGGAATGTCTAATTTAACAGCATTGCCTAACATGGCTTCTGTTGCTCCTGTAAGACCGTCTATGCCAGACCCAGGGCTTTTGGCTGCTGAAGGGCCAATGCAAAGACAGGTTCTTAGTTCAGGGGGTTCTGCGAGAGCTAGCGATGATAGTTTTGTATATACCTTGAATGATGACGGGACCGTCACGGTGACTGACGAGAATGGCAACAGCATAGATTATGGCGGTGAAAAGTTTTTTGATTCTTATTCGGCTGCTGCTGCTTTGTCCGGGGGCGCTAGTGAGGAAATGGAGGCGTTTTTAACCGAAGTTGAAGAAGCCAACAAGCAAGGTGGTTACGATAAGCCTCCATCAATAATAGATGAAGGAGAGCCTGATCCAACAACTTATGAAGACACTGTTTATAGCATGTTTGAAGACCCCTACTCAGGAGTAGAGGAGCAACTTGATGAGAAGTATGCATTGCAGCTTCAATCCGTTCTGGCTGGCTTAGATAGACAGGCGGCAATGATGGGGATGCTTGGGTCTCCAGCGCACACAAACATGATAAACACGGCTATATCTGGAGTGTTAGAAGATATGGCAGAACAATACGCTGATCTTTCTGTTCTGAAAGAAGACAAAAAGCTTATGCTTGCTGAGCAAATTAGGGCGATGGAAGATCCTTTAGGAAACTTTGCTGCAGACTTCCAGATGAGCAGCGACTTCTTTGACACTCTCTATGCAGACGCTTCAACCCAGATTGCAGGGTTTAAAAACGAAAACATCCGATCAGAGCTTTATGCTATCATGTCTTCTCTTCAAAGCAGGTTTAGGGATGCGTTTATGTCTGCCGAAAACGGAGACCAAGCAATTCAAGCTGTTGACATTTTTGAGCAAGTTGCAGACAAGTTCATGACCATATTAAATGAAATTGAACAACAAAGCGGGGGCGATAAAAATAGCTTTGGAATCAATGCAGACATTAAAGAGTTGTTTGATCTTGCTGGAGCGCCTCCAGGATTTGCAAGCCAGCAAGGCTTTGAGATTCAATTTATATAGGAGTTTAAAATGGTTCAGTCTAAAGGATTTATTGACAGAGATTACGCCCTTCAAAAAGAAAGAGAAAGGCTGGCCGAAAGACAGCTCCAATTGCAAAACAGTCCGTCTCAAATCTTTTTAAGGTCTTTTGCCCAAACTGTGCCACAGCAACTTACTAGGGGCTTGGTTGAAATGGGTCTAGGCGCCGGAGATTACTATTTGTTGGGGGGTCAGCGAAAGCAAATGGCCGATGAGGCGCTACAGTTTCCAGACGCCCGAGACCCCTTCTTTAAAAAGTACCACAGAGATGTCTACGACAAAGCCATGGAAGCTCGACAAAGGGCAAAAACGCCACCATCGCAGCAAGCCAGGTCGGCCCAGAGATCTTTAGACTTAGGGCAAAAAAAAGAACCGCGAAAAGAACAACCTAAAAAAATAATAACGCTTCCAGCAAAGGGCGCTTTGGCCGATCTTGATGAAAAAGAAAGACGAGCTGTTGAGGTTGTTAATCCAGGGCCAGGCAACCGGCCTGATATCTTTTTTAATTCTAAAGGTTATAAGTTAGTAAAAGATGAAAAAAAAGAAAAGCCTTCGCCTGAAACCCGTAAGGGTTCGGACGCTTTACGTACTCGGTCTTTTGGAGACGGAAGAATAGGAGTCAGGGTGGACATGGATTTGTCCCAGCACGAAGGCACTCCAGATGAATTAGATGAGAAATTGCGCCGACAAGGAATAGTCCTTATTGATGGAATTCCGTACAGGGTTCTCAATCAAGAGCAGTCTGCTAGGTATGTTGCCAGTGAAAGAAAATCACAGCTTACCCGTCCTACCATGGCTCCCGTGCCAGATATACCTCCACCCGTTTACATTGCGCCTGGGTCTTTTGCGTCAACCGCAGAGGTTCAACAAGCAACAGAGCTAAGGCAAAAAGACTACCAGGAAGCTTTAAGCAGAAGCCAAGCAATTGCAGAAAAAGAATTTGGCGAGCAAATGAAGACCGGCAGAAAAAAACTGGACAAACTTAATGAAATGCTAAAAGTCAGGGTGCAAGCGGCTAGGCAGTATATTGGCATTAGCGGAGTTGATGACTTACGCAAATCTCAAGACAACATGCTAAACTCAATGGCTGCATCTAATGATATAGATGAAATTGATTTGTACCTTAACGCTCTCGCTGCTTTACCTACAGAAAGTGAAATTCTAAATGCTAAAGAAAAGCTTGACTCCCCAGGAGGAAGCAAGGTTGGCCAAACAGACACCAGAAAAAGAGGCGGCACTACCGTTAAAATGCCTAGCACTTATAGCTTTCAGTCGGCAGCAGAGAAGGCTCAGATTGTTGTAAACAGACTAAGGAAAGCTCTTGCGGCAGAATCCCCTGGGACTAAAAGATACAATAAAATTGCAAAAGCTCTTAAAAAAGCAGAGGCAGAAAAAAATGCAATTGTTGTCAAATCTCAAGGAAACAAAAGCAGCACAGGTCCAGTAGTTGTAGACGAAAACAGAGATGTTCTTGTTGGCAGGTCAACAGCAGAAAACTACGGTGGAGTAGGGGCTGCCCCAGGCTCTGACAGTGTCAGTGACACTCTTGTGGCTGGATCAACAGATGCTAAAAGAATTCTTAACCCACTAGCTACGTATAAAAGGCAGGGCCGGTTAACAAAAAATGCTGCGGATGCGTATGATACATACATGAGAGAAGGCAAGGAAAGCGAAAACAAAAAACCCAGCAGAGGTGCCGCTGATAATTTAGCTTTATTCTTAGATTTAGACGGACAAATTAAAAAAGAATTCTTGTTAGATCCAAAAGAAACCTTTAATGACAAGTACCCCAACCTTGCTCCTCATGGAGAAAGTTTTAAAGACAGCCGCCTGTTGAAAAAACCACAATTGCTAGAGGAATTAAATCGGCAAATTAAAGGTAAAAATGTGCCCGAAGGAGGAATGTCATCTATAATTCAGGCAGTACTTAAACAAGACTCATTAAGAGTTCGTGATGACACTAACGCAAAGGTTGTCAAGGATGCGCTAGTAGATGAAGGCATTATAAAAATAGGAAATTAATAATGGTAATGGGCGATGACTATAGCGTTTTTGATGACTCCTCTTTAGGTGTCGAGGAAGAAGAGCTTCCCAAGCCCGAAGATTTAGTAGTTGCAAAACCTGAGCAAAAAAAAGATTCACTCACGCCTGAAGGAATTGATTCTTATCTTTATGCTCTTGAAAGCGACGACCAAGACAAAATAGTCGATGCTGATGAGTCAACTGAACAAGATCTTATGGGCAGTATTGAGCTGCCGCCTCAAAAGCCAGAAGAAGAATATTCTGTTTTTAATGACCCCAGCCTTCAAGTATCCCCAGAACAAATTAAGGCCCAAGAAGACCGACTTAAAAGAGTAACTGAGCCTTATGATTTCCCTGTTTTTGGAGAGGTGTTTCCACAATTAAGGTTTAGAAAAGACAGCCCGGATGTCCAATTTGCTCCACCAATGGTGTACTCTGCAGATGAAAACCCAACAGTGCAGCAAGGGCTTGTTTTGTTTACTCCGTATGCCGGGGTCAACGCAATGTACGAAGAGTTTTCCCTAAGGCATTCATCTTCTGATGTAAATGACAAAGACAAAGAGCTTGATGAAAACAATCTAGCTGAAAACATAGTGGCTACTGTTTTCATTGATGCTACTTCAGAACTCGCTGGACGAAGAGTCTATGACAAGCTGGCTGAAAAAATAAAAGCTCCAGAGGGGTCTAGAGACTACAGAGCAACTATTGATAGTGACTTACTAACACCCCCAGGGGTTAGACCTCTAACAGACCGAGAGGATTACGCTGAGTTTGCAATTAACAGAGTAATTAAAAACTTGTTTGAAGCAAACGCCCCAAACTCTTTAATCACAAAAGTACAGAAAAACTACGAAATGATTAAGGATGACTTTGATGACCTTACGGCAGAAGACGTCCTTATGACAGGCGAGGGCATTAGAGATAGAACCGCAAGAACTTATGCTCAGATAGGGACGATGCTCCTTAATACCATACTAACTCCAGTATCTCTTGCTGTTGCGGCATTTGCAGGAAAGCCAAGAAACCCTGGTGAGCCACATGACAATCTTTCTTATTTGCAGTCAGCCACGGAAAACGATACCGGAATTCTTAACAGAGAGGTTAATGCTTCAAGGGTTAAGCCTGCAGAGAGAATTGCAGCAAGGTCGTATCAGCCTCAACCTGACCCCAACAAAGACATCCCCGGAATTGAAGACTCCATAAAGATGACATCAAGTGACATACTGTATATGTCTCAAGACAGCGTCAGAGTGCCTTGGCAAAAGGGTCTGTTAAATCACATTAAAAAAAGACATAAAGAGATACTCAGAGAAAGAAAGCATCCGGTAGGAAGAGCTTTATTAAACAAAGATCAAATTGTATCGATGGAACGGATAGTCGACAGCAAAATGCCATCTGTAGAGCAAGTGTACTCTTTCTTAAAAAACTTCGCTTTGTACTCATATGTCGATGGTTTAGACAGCGTTTATGGGGAGTTTTTAGAGGGGTATAGCCCTGTCAAGCCTCCTCCTGGCGGCTGGGCAATAGAGCAGGCCCTAAGGGAGTCAGGGAGGGCACAGACCAAAGAATTTTCTGACCGAATGAAAAGGCAGGGCGTTAGCGCTTCTGCTTTGCCAAGCACAACCATAGAAAGGTTTTTTAGATACCACGACAACCTGCCAAAGTTTGTTGATTCTGTTAACAAAGAGAGATTAAAGGAAGAAATAAAAAAAGGTGTCCTTGGAGAAGTAGCACAGAAAAATCCTGAGACGGCGGCTAATGTCATTAACGCCGCTCAAATAAGTCCATACAGATACAATTCAGTTCTTAAGGAGTTTACCAGAGGCTTCTTAAGAATGGTGGGGCCTGAAGAAACAGGCAAGATGGCTCTTATGGCTTTGCTTGGAGCAAAGAAATACCTTGGCCCTTCTATGCTTCCTTTTGCTGAGGTTGATGGTGCTTTCAGTTTTGACGCAATAAGCGCGGAAGGCCTAGAGGGTCTTGGGATAACAGACGAAGAGGTTGAAAGGGCCTGGGAAGACATGCCCGGAGTTATGTCAATTTTTATTCCTGGCGTATTACGCGGAACAAGGAAGGTTGTTTCTCCTGTCGTAAAAGGCGCAATATCTTTAGCTAAATCAGCACCATCAATAAAGCAAACAGTTAACGACCCAACTATGACTCCTAAGCAAAAAGTTTCTGAGGTTGGGAAGATAGTTGGGGGAGAGTACGATGCTTTAGAGACTGGAGTTGTAAGGGAAAAGTCTATCCCTGAAAAGACTGCTGTAGTAAAGGTAACGGCAGATGAAGCTTTTCCGGTTGTTGATACCCCAACAGCACTTAAAAATGCAGCAAAAGAAGCAAGAAAAAAATCTCAAGAGGTTGGGCTCGATGACACCTCCCGTCGATCTCTCGAGCAGACAGCCCAGGCTTATGAAGCTGCAGGAAGGGTTGTGGATGATATCTTGCTTGAGAAGCAAAAAGAGGCTGAGGCTGGAGATAGAACATTTTCAATC
>TARA_R100001594_G_scaffold54785_1_pt1 | contig 11231 bp, 25 predicted proteins | sample TARA_R100001594 | Tara Oceans TARA_R100001594 (sample SAMEA2622752) | marine metagenome | biome: marine biome (ENVO:00000447); feature: marine epipelagic mixed layer (ENVO:xxxxxxxxx); material: "saline water (ENVO:00002010), including plankton (ENVO:xxxxxxxx)" | depth 150 m | reverse complement strand
GATCCAAATTATCCAGGCCAAGAATTTAGTATATTCAAACCAGTTACAACGGGCGAAATTAATTTTGGAACTGAGGATGAGCAAATAGAAGTTACTCAAGATTCTTCAGATACTTTTGTGTATAATATAGGAAAGACAATTTGGGGAGATGGATCGGGATCAAATACATCAACTACAATACAAGTGTTGGATGGATCTGGAGATTGGGTTTTTGTTGATGAGGCTGGAAAATGGGCAAAAGGTGTTTATACATGGGGTGGATCTTCTTTTTCTTATGCATCTCCAACTTACGATCAAACAATTTTAAAACTATTAACAACTTATATTTTATATAATCAATCTAAATCTATATTGACTTTTAATACCACATCAGCTCTCTCAGAAACCGATAAATATTATTCAGGAACAACGAAAGAAAAATTTATGAATCCTATAGCTAAATTAAATGATGTAGATGGAAAAGAATATATGATGATGAGATCAACATGGAGCTTAACAACTGATGAATGGAATGGGGATTTCGTTCAAGTAACAAGATCAACTCCAACAATAACAACTGGAACAAGAGATTTAAGAGGAGAAACAACATGATAAGTATAAATAAACCTATACAAAATATAGATAAAACAATCGAAAGTAATCGATTGAGGATTGGAAGATGTACGAAAGAGCTAAATGATGGAGATACAATTACAGCAATTGAAATCACTTCCTCTCAAATTGCTTTAGAGGGGGGAGATGTAATTATGGTTAATGGCCAATCCTTGACTATAACGGGAACAGAAGCTGTAGGATCTACAAGATTAGTTGTTGATTCAGTTACTTTATCTCAATCCATAACTTTTGGAGACTGGGTTGAAATGGATCAAGCGGATCTATTTGTTCAATATCAAAGAAAAACAGCGGGATCAGTTGCTGGATTTAGAGTTGATGCAGATGGATTAACAAAAGGAGGAATAGAGATTACGGGATGGCTTGATTCTGATACAATGAGTGGAGCTACAGCTAACAACGTACCTACAGCAGAATCAGTTAAAGCCTATGTAGATAGAAATCCAATAAATTATTCTTTTATTACTTGTACTGGAACAGCTTTAACAAGTGCTACAAATGGAGATGCAAATGCAGTTGTTGTCCCTTTTGATACAGAAAGCGATGTTTCTTCTACAAATACAATAACTCTATTAGGATCAGGGGGCGGGGGATATACAAATGGAGAATATGCTTTTTATTTAGACGCTGCGGCAAATACGGGAACTTACAATTTAAGTTGGAATATTTCAACAAATACAAACGCTGTTAATAATAGAGTTTTAGGGGGCGTAAAATTACAATCTGGAACAGAAAGTGGAGGAACAGTTACATGGAGCGATGTTAATTTTACTCACTCTTGGATTTATAATAGAGGAACGGGAGGTTTAAGATATGCTTCAATTGGTATGGAAACGACAATAAGTCAAGAGGGATCAGAAACGCAAACTTATTATAGAATAGTATTATGGAAGGAAGATGCATCAAATGCGGGAGTTAAATTAATAACGACTACAAATGGAACACAATTATTTATTAAACAATTAGATTAAAAAAAAATGAAAGATACAACTCAAGTGATTTTGGCAAATGGAGGGGCAAGTGCTTTAACAATGGTTGAGCAATGTAATGCTGTTTTAACTATGATTTCAATTAGCTTGGCTATTATATTTACTATCTATAAATTTTATAAATTATCGAAAAAATAAACAATATTAAGTTAATAACTTTATTTAAGAAAATCAAATACTTTCTTATATTTAATATATTTGTATTATGGCTTTAAAACATTTTACATATAAAGAGTTTGACTGCGACTATCTCAAGGGGAGCGGAAGGAGATGTATGAAACCTCACTTCCTTAAATTTATCGATGAGTTAAGAAGTCGATGTAAATTTCCTTTTTATATAACTTCTGGATTTAGAACAGTTCAAAAAAATAATGAATTATTGAGAGATCCAAGATATAAAGCAAGCAAAACAAGTTCTCATTTGAAAGGAATTGCTTGTGATGTAAAAATAACAGATTCAAAAAAGAGGGCTTTATTTATAGGGCATGCGATCGAATTGGCAGAAGAAAATGATTATCCTATTAGATTAGGAATTGCAAAAACATTTTGTCACATCGATTTAGATGAAGATAAAGCAACTCCCAGAATTTGGACTTATTAGCTAAAAGATGGAGCTATAATACTATCTTAAATTAAAATTAAATAAACAAATGAAAAAAGTTTTTTATACAATTATATTTAGTTGCTTGACGTTTTTTGCGTCTGCGCAATTTACAGTAGTTTCAACAGTTCAATCTCCGAATGATGATGAGAACTGGGGAATCTCAAACTTTACTCAAAATATGGGTATTGGTTATTCTATTAATGAGAGAACAATGATTGGAGCCGTTAAAAATGGGGATGATTATGATGTTTTTGCAAGATACAATATCGGTATTGGATTTGTATGTGTAGACGCTCCAACTGAGGATGCTTCTGATAACATAAAAGTTGGATATGGAATGAATATCGGTATTTGGAAAAATCTTTCTTTCACTCCTCAATATACTTTACCTCTAAATGAGGATAATAATGGAGAGAGAGAAGGGAAATTTTCAATGGGATTAACTTACAATTTATAAAATATTAATTTAAAATAAAAAAAATGAAAAATGCGTTTTTAAATATTCTTAAATCAAAGAGAGTATTAATGGGAATCAGTGGAATTATTATTCCCGTTATAATGAAAGCTTTTGATCTTGATTCTGAAACTGCGGATCGTGTATGGCAAACTTGTATCATTTTAATTGTCGGACAATCTGCTTCTGATTGGGGTAAGAATAAAAAGTAATCAATGTTAAAGAACAAATATCTTATATATAAGGATGAGATACTTGAACTCTTTGATGATGGAACTAACTACATTGAGATTTCCAGATTCCTTATTGACAAATATAATCTGGAAGTTTCAGTGGATTATCTCAGAAAGCAAGTTAAAGATTTAGTACACTATTGGATCGCTGATAAAGATATTGTTGAGTACAATATAAGGTTAGCAAAACAAAAACAGAGATTTCAGGACTTAAACAGAATAGAAAGAAAAGCTTTTAGAGAAGGAGCAAGAGAAGAAAATGCAATTGAAGAATATAATAAAGCTTTAATTGAACTACTTAAACAACAATCTTTAGACGTAAAGCCTAAAAAGATAAAACATGAAACTGAAGCTGCAATTGTTTGTCAAATTGCAGATACTCATTTTAACGAACTTGTAGAGGATCTGGAATCAAACCATTATGATTTCAATATAGCGTCTAAAAGGTTACAGAAATACGCTCATAAGGTTAAAAAATACGCTAAGTTTCACAAAGCAAACAAAATACTTATTGCAATAACTGGAGATTTATTAAATAGTGATAGAAGGAGGGACGAAATGTTAGCTATGGCAACAAATAGGGCTAAAGCTACGTTTATCTCAGTTCATCTCTTAAAACACTTTATATTGGATTTAAACGGGGTTGCAGAGGTTCAACTTTGCTGCGTTACTGGAAACGAATCCAGAGTAAACGAACATTTGGGATTCATCGATTTAGTTGCGTCTGATAACTACGACTTTACTATATACGAAATGTTAAGATTATTGTTACCAAATCTACATTTTATTAGGGGGAATGCTTTAGAACTTGTTATTGATGTAAATGGAACAAATATGTTAGTTGTTCATGGGCATCAATTAGGAAAAATGGATACAAATCAAGTTGGAAAAATAGTGTCCAAATATAGTGCTCAAGGAATTATTATTGATTTCATTATTTGTGGCCATCTCCATGAAACTATGATTCGGGATAATATTGCCAGATCATCAAGTTTAGTTGGATCAAATGCATATTCTGAAAAAGCGTTGAATTTAGCGGGTACAGCCGCTCAAAATATATATTGTTTCACTTCTGATGGAAGGCATGATATAAGAATTGATCTTCAAGATACGGATCAATGGGAAGGATATGATATAAACAATGAGTTATTTGCTTATAATGCAAAGAGTGCTCAAAAAACTCAGAAAAATGAAACCATATTTAAAATAATTATTTAGATTTGTGATGTTTTTTTATATATAGTTTTTGTTAGTTAATTTTTAAAAAGCCGTTATTCTTAGGAGTATCGGCTTTTTTACTTATTAACAATTTATTATTGATAACTCTACTTAAAATTATTGTTGTTATTGTTAAAAACTCTTATATTTGTATCAAATTAATTAATAAAAAAAAACATGAAAAAATCTAATGGTATTTTAAAAATAACAAATAAAAAATCTGGCTTCTTTCATTATTTTAATCCAAAAGAAGCTGCAACTTTTATCTCAAAAAACGGATCAAAAAACTATGATGTTAAAGAAATTAAAGAAATAAACTTTGAAGAAATATTTTATATTTCCTTATCGGCTTTATTGATTATTTCTTACTTATTTGCAACTATTTTCTTCTCATGAAAATAAATCAATTAGAAAAAAAATATAATAAGATTATGAAAAAAAGTGAAACTTTTAATAAATTATATAAAGAAAATTCTTTATCAAAAGAAGATGTGCATACAAATCCTCAAGGCTGGAAAATACTTACCAGATCAGGAATAGAAAAAATACAGTATAATAATAATATAGATGTTTCTTTTGATATTATTTCTCATGAGTTAGATAATGTAGTTATTAAAGCTACTGCATATATGAAAAATAAGAAAATGGAATCTTTTGGATCGGCTACAAAAGAGAATTGTAGAAATACATATAAAGTTGAAATGGCTGAAAAGAGAGCGTTAGCAAGAGTAATTATAAAAATAATGGGATTAACTAAAACATTGGGAGAGGATGAAATCAAATATCAAAAATAAAGAAGATTTTATGGAATATAATACTTACAATGTAAGGCTTGTATTATGTACTATGTTCAATTTAAAACAATTAGATCTTTTAGTAATGGATTCAAGAGCGGGAAATAAATGTATTGCTAGACGTTTTTATATATATTATCTCTGGAGATTTAAAAATGTAAAACATTATCATATGAAAAGATTTGTATTTGGAATACATCATGCTAGCTCTATTCATCATTGTAAAGTTATGGAAAATGATCTTTATTTATCAAACTTAAATATTAGTAAATATCAAACAATAAGAAAGCAATTTATTACTTTTTTATATTATGCAGATAGATCAGAATGGGAAAAGTTAAAAATAGATCAAGCTTTTTCAATAGAAGAGTTAGAAGATGTATATATAGATAAAAAATATGTTGATTGTCAATTAAACTTAATCATTAATTAAAATTAAAAAAATGAAAATAAAAGGAAAATTTAAAAAATTATTAAAATTAGAATCTGGACTTTCTAAGGCGGGAAAAGAATGGAAAAAACAAAGTTTTATATTAGATACTTTAAACGAATACAATCCAGATTTATGTATTGATACTTTTGGAGAAAGATTAAATGATATTCAAAACATTGAGGAAGATTCGTTAGTTGAATGTGATATAAATATAAGTTCAAGAGAATGGAATGGAAAATGGTTTACCTCAGCTTCTTTATTTAAAATAAGAAAATTAGATACACAAAACAACTCAGATGAAAAAGCTGAGGATTTGCCATTTTAATCATGCTGAAAGGATTTGAAAAATTAACAGAAGAATTAAACGAATACGAATTAAGTATTGTTCCTAATATTGTTAAAGGTATTGGAGCAAGATCAGGAAAAGAAAATGCTGTAAATTCTGAAAAAATTTGTAAAAAGATGAATATAACTCCAGTTAGATTAAGGAAAATAATTCATTTTATAAGGATAAATGGTTTGTTGTATGGACTTTGCAGTAGTTCTAAGGGATATTACACTGCAAAGGGATTAAACGAATTAGAGGACTGTATAACGTCTTTAAAACAAAGAATACGCTCTCAAGTTGATGTTTTAAATGAATTAGAGAAACAAAGAGTAATGTTCGGGGGATCTAATCAAATAACTTTATTTGAATGATAAATTTATATAATAAAGATTGTATGGAAGCTTTAAAGGAATTTAAAGATAATCAATTCGATTTATCTATTGTCGATCCTCCTTATGGTTATGGTAACAAAAAAACAAAGATTCTAAATTTTAGACAACAAGAACAACATAGAGAATGGAATATTGCACCTGATAAAAATTATTTTGATGAATTATTTAGAGTGTCTAAAAATCAAATAATATGGGGAGGAAATTATTTTTCATACATTTGGAATTTTGGAGGGAGATGTTTTATTTATTGGCATAAAGGAAATCCAGTTAATAATTTTGCTGATGGAGAATTAGCGTGGACTTCATTTGATAAAAATGCAAAACAGTTTGATTATAGATATTATGGCAATTTAGAAGGAAATACATCTACAACAAAAAAATTTCATCCAACACAAAAGCCAATATCTTTATATGAATTTTTACTAATGAATTATGCAAAAGAAGGCGATAAGATATTGGATACTCACTTAGGATCTGGCAGTATCGCAATAGCTTGCCACAATTTAGGTTTTGATTTAGAGGGATATGAATTGGACAAAGAATATTTTGAAGCGGCTTCAAAAAGATTAAAAGATCATCAATCTCAAATAAGAATTTTTTAATGGAAATAATAAGAGTAGAAAAAAATAAAAATTATTCTGTTATCTGTAATGAGATTTTTAAAAATAAAAAAATATCATTGAAAGCAAAAGGATTATTAAGTTTGATGTTATCACTTCCAGAGAATTGGAATTTAACTATTAAAGGACTTAATACGATATGTAAAGAAGGAAATTCATCTATTAGATCAACGTTAAAGGAATTGATGTTAAATGGTTATATAACAAGGGTTTGTAAACGTAACGAACAAGGAATCATTATTGGATGGGATATTACAATATATGAATCTCCAAATCCAGATGTTAATTATCCAGTTGTTGAAAATCAACTTGTGGATAATCGAACGCAATTAAATACTAAAAGAATAAAAGACTTAAATAATAAAGATAATACGTTTTTACAAAGACAAAATGATTTTATAAATGAAGTTAAAGAATTTGAAAATGAATTTGATTCAAAAGAAGAAATGAAATCTTTTATTGATTATTGGATAGAGCCTACTCAAAACAAAAATAATTTGAGAATGAGAAAAGATCTACAAAAAACATGGGATACAAAAAGAAGAATTGGAACATGGAAAAGAAATACTAAAACTTGGAATAAAAAAGAAAATAATCAATCATCTAAAGTTGATAAGCTATTACATAGTCATTTAGGAGCTTTAGATTTATTAGAAAAAAAATATGAAAATTAATAAAATATATAACGAAAATTGTTTTGAAACAATGAAACGAATGCAAAATGATTTTGTTGATATTACGATAACATCTCCTCCATATAATACAGGAGGAATAAGTTTATGTGTAGGAGATTTTTATAAAGAATATAAAGACAACTTAACAAATGATGAATATTATAATTTTATAAAAAACAACATAAATCAACTGTTAAGAGTTACAAAACATTATGTATTCTATAATTTTCAATTTTTAAGCAATAACAAAAATATATATTTTAATATAATAGGAGAATTTTCTCATAAAATAAAAGATGTTTTTATTTGGGAAAAAGCATCAGCAGTTCCTCAAATTAACAAAGGGAAAATGGCAACTGGATTTGAAGTTGTATTAATATTATCAAATAATAATAATAATATGATTTTTGATTATAATAATTTTCCTGAAAATAATTATGTTCCTAATATTAAGAAATTTAATAAATTAGAAAGTTTTAAAGGACATGGCGCTACAATGCCAATTCAAATGGCAGAATATTTTATCATGAATTTTTCAAAGAAAGGAGATTTAATATATGATTGTTTTTCTGGTATGGGAACAACTGCTTGCGCTGCTGTAAAAAATGATAGAAATTATATTGGCAGTGAGATAACAAAAGAATATATAGATTTATCAAATAAAAGATTATCAAAATATAAAAATCAAACTAAATTATTTTAATGAAAGAACTAACTAAAAAATGTATTGAGTTAATTACAAGTATCCTATTGCAATTAGGACAATCAAGATCAATGGGAGAAAAAGAAATATTTTTATTTGCTGAGATATTAGCAAAAGATTTAGTTAGAAACTATCCAAAACTTTCTTGGGATGATGTTCAAGAAGCTTTTAATAATGGAATAAGATCAGGAGATTTTCATATTTCAGTTCCAAATTATTATAAATGGTTAGATAATCAAAAGAAATTAATAGATGAAGAATTATGGAAAAAAAGGAATCAAGAAACATATACTCAGGATAAAAGATTAGAATACAGAAATAAAAAAGGAACGGGAATAAAAACAATAACAAATTTAATTAATAAAAAATTATTACAATGAAAGAAGAAAAAGAATTGAATCCAGTAAGTAAAGCTCAAAAGATTGCTGATTATATTGCTGATTACGATGTTATCTTATCGATGAAATTATTAGGGATTATTACTCATGAATTAACTTCTGATGAAATCCATAAGATATATTTAAGATTCAAATTAAACTTAAATATGTTAGATGGAGAGGGAGAAACAATTAAAGATCTATTAATACCATGATAAAAAAATTATTTGGATTTCCAGAAGATCCTTCAGATCAAGAAAATGTTAAATGTTTATTATGTAATAACTATGCTCTTAATTTAGATGAATATTGCGATGAGCATCAAAAATGTTATTATTGTAATGAAAGAGAAGAATGCGATTGTAAAGATTGTAAATGTGGAATGAGATTGGATGAAGATCATCCGATGTGTTCAATTTGTCTATCATGAAAATAAAACCGATATATAAAAAGAAAGCAATTTATAATAGCAGAGATAGATCTATATTTCATCAATTCTTAAAAGAGGAAGGATTAAGTCGTATTGATACATCTATTCATTTAGACATCTCTCCCCCAACTTTGGATAAGTATTTAGAGAATCCTTATTTATTTAATGTTAATCAATTAGATATAATTTCTGATATAACAAATGTTGATATTCCTTTTCTATTAGATTTAATCTTTCAACATAAAGAGGTTAATAACTTTAACAATAAAAGAAACAATATTTCATAATAATTAATAAATTTGAATCATGATGTTCTTTATAAAACTTATATACAATCTAATTATTTTATTTGTTACAATATTATTAATTGTTCCAGCAATAATTGTAGTTTATTTATTAATATTAATACTATCGAAAATTGAAAGCTTTTGCAAAAATAGTTAAAGGAAAGATTGTCTTTGATAATGAGTCTAAATTCTTAAATGATGTTAAAAAACTTCATGAGGGATCAAGAGTTGTAATTTCTATTAATGAGGCTGAGGATGTGAGAAGCAATCAACAAAATCGGTTATGGTGGAAGTGGATGAATATTATCGGCCAAGAATTAGGAAATAACTCTCAAGAAATAAATGATATCTTAAAATATAAATTCTTATTAAGAGAAGAAACAATTGAAGGAGAAAGGCATCAATATATTAAATCAACATCTACATTAACTAAAAAGGAGTTCTCTGAATTAGTCAATAATGTTTTTTATTGGGCTAATGATACTCTTAATATAAAACTCCCTACAAATGATTAGTGAGGATAGATTACAATCGGAAGTGGTTAAGTATATAAGATACGCTTATCCTAAGGCTCGATACTGTGCATCTCTGGGAGGAATAAGAACAACATATAAACAAGCCGTTAAAGCAAAGAATACTGGTTATGTAAAAGGATTTCCTGATCTATTTATATATGAGCCTAAAAAAGGATATCATGGATTGGCAATAGAAATTAAAACAATTAAAGGAAGGCCAACAAAAGAACAAAAGGAATGGATAGAAGCTCTTAAAGAAAGAAACTATAAGGCAGAGATAGTTAAAGGATTACCAGCTATATTAGAACTAATAGATGAATATTTGAATGAAGGTAAGTAATAAACAAAAGAAAGTAAACTCTGAATTAAAAAAGGTTTACAAAGAATTGGAGCAGGAAAGAGGCCATTATTGTTCTGGATGTGGATGTACTCATGCTTTATCTCATAGCCATATTATTCCTCGATCAAGAAGGCCAGATCTTGTAACCGATAAAAGAAACATAACGTATCACTGTCTTTCAATAGGAGATAGAAAAGGATGCCATGAGATATGGGAATCAAAAGAAAGATATAAACTATTAGATTATCATAAGAATATGGAATATATATTAGAAGTGGATACAGAATATTATTTTTTAATAAGTGAATAGATGAGTCCTAAGAAACGTAAACTAAACAGCAAGAATCCTAAATATTATAAGGACAATAAAACAAAAAAGAAATACAAAAGAGTATTAATGAAAGAAGGAAAAGATTATCGTATGTTCTTTCTATATGAAATTAAAGATAATGATTGAGGTTATAATATTATTATTTGTTTATTTAGTTGGATGTTTTACTGGCCTATATGCTGCATCTCAAATGGAAGATCATATTGATACTAATATAAAAGAGAACTATGAATCATTTGTAAAGAAACATTATAAGAAAAAGAAATGAAATATAATAACATTAAAAAGATTTTAAGACATCAAATAAAGAATCAAGTCAAAGTATTATGGACTTGGAACAAAGAGTGTAAAGAGTTTAAATGTATATATGAATTATATGATAACACTTTAACTATATACACTCCTAAACAATTACTAACTGAGATTGAGGTAGGGTAGTATTAAAAAAAATATTAATAAAAAAAATATAGACTTTATTATGCCAAAGTTACCAAAGGCGAAGGAACGGCCATGGATACCTAAGAAGCCTAAGTTCCATAGAGAGTTCGATAATGCCAGCTTTTATAACAGTAAGCGTTGGAGATCCCTAAGAAAATATTTTTTAAAAAAAAATCCTCTTTGCAAAAGATGTAAAGGTAGTACGGGGGTAGGGGCGGTAGCGGCTACAATTTGTGATCATATCATACCTATTTCTCAAGGGGGAAGTCCTATTGATTTAAAAAATTTACAAAGTTTATGTGAAAAGTGTCATAATAGGAAGTCTGCTCAAGAGGGACATCAATGGAGGAAGGGAATAAAAAAATATAAAAGGGATTAAAAATTTTTATAAAGAGATGAATATAAACAAAAATATTGCGGGAGGGGTACAAAATATCTTATATACCTTTCTCGATTACA
>TARA_R100001594_G_scaffold39478_1_pt1 | contig 11232 bp, 17 predicted proteins | sample TARA_R100001594 | Tara Oceans TARA_R100001594 (sample SAMEA2622752) | marine metagenome | biome: marine biome (ENVO:00000447); feature: marine epipelagic mixed layer (ENVO:xxxxxxxxx); material: "saline water (ENVO:00002010), including plankton (ENVO:xxxxxxxx)" | depth 150 m | reverse complement strand
GGACCGCAATGCATTTTGTTGACAAGTATCCAGTAGAAGCGGAGCGGTTTGAACAGAATCTTAGTATTTTGAGCAGTGGGCAGAATAACGTGTTTACTGATAAATGGGAAGAGATGGACGCAAATTTAACATTTGATCCTTGTGATGTACTGGTTGTTGATAATCTTTATACCAGTACGAATAAGAACGTAAGTAAGAATGATGACGTGATGGACCTGTTGCGTACGATGGTGAATTTAAAGAATAAACACAAGGTCGCTATCTTGATCGTGTCACATCATAAGAAGCTGGGAGAAGCTACTCCATTGGATGTAAGTCAAATGCTTGGTGGTAGTGCGTATACGAATCATTTGGATGGTATCGTACAGCTTGCAAGTAGTCAACGTCTTCCAGGATTAAAAGTAATGAAGATCACGAAAGTACGTAGCCAGAATGATTTACATGGCGTACCAGTTGGAGTGAAGTTACATAACGTGAGCGATGGTCCACTTTTTTTTGAGTATCTTAAACCATTACCAAAGAATGAAATGTTTTGGTATACTGATCCAAAGGAGTCGGTAGAGGAAAAAGTGCTACAAGCCATTGTGACAGATGGGCATAATTTTAGTAGAGAAATGTTTAAGGCTGCGCTGGAAGAGGTGGTTGGTTTTGGTAGCAACGCAGCAGTTACAAATTGGATCGAAAGAATGATGAAACAAGGTCTAATAAATAAGATTGGTCATGGTCAATATCGTAAAATGGAGACTGAATTGGATGGTTTAGTTGATTAGCGCGTGCAAAGAAAACGCAGAATATGCAGAATATGAAGAATTTCAAATTCTGCCATGCAGTAGAAAAAGAGAATTTGAGAAACTGGAGTTATAGAGGAGAGAGAGAGAGATATTCTTCAAATTCTTCAAATTCTGCGTCTGAGGTACTCTAGTGATTTTTGCTGAAAAATGCTCACTTTCCAGGAAAAAGGATAAATCTTGTGAATTCGTACAAATCGCTAGTGATGGTGAGCGATGTGCGCTGGTTTTGGAGTGGCACGAAGACACTAGAGTGTGCAATTTAGATAGGTGTTGGATACGAATGAAGAGTCGTGACAAATTGGCATGGCGTAATAGAATGGTTAAGAACAAAATTACCCTGAGTAAATAATATAATTTTGCAAAATTACCCTGAGTAAATAATATAATTACCCTAGCAGTATAATATAATTGAGATATATATTGGGTCAAATAATGATGAAAAATGACTAAAATCATTAAAATTTAGTTATACATAACGTTGTATGATTCATCATAAAAATTATTTGTAACAATATGTTATTCTATGTTACAATAAAAATAACTGATTTAAATAAATAGAGACAAAAAAAAACCCGCATGAAGCGGGTTTTTATTCTATCTCATCCCAAGGAATATTTAAAACTATATATAAATATATTAGTAAAATCCAGATCATTTTAATATATATGATGTTTAACCATTATGTGTAAAGCTCATCTTCGTTACTTTGAATAATGCTCACAACCTCATCGATTAAATCGGTTGTAAACAATACCTGATCATCTTTTGCCTTACAATTATTTTCATTATGATTGCATTGTACAAACTCTATTCTATTTAACCATATCCTTACCTCAAACCATTCCTCACTATCCTCTTCATAGTAACTCATTGGTGTGTATTGAAACATCTCATAATGTTGATCGCCTGAATCAGTCCACAAAAAACCGTACTCTTCAAAATGATCACAGAGTTCCTTTGCATCTTTATATTGTTTAGTCATCATTTATTTATTATTTAATCGTTTTCTTAATAGGTTTAAATTGATCTTTATTTCACTATCTATTGATGATTTATTTTCTACGTTAAAATAATTCTGCCATTTATCCATCATTTTTTCCATGATATAAAGCGCAGCATCTTCGAAAAGCATGTCATTAATTATTGTATTTTTTGCTCCATGCCATACAATGAATTGAAGTTTTTCTTGATCGAACATCAGCGCGCAATCTTGCTGGTTATTCATGATAGTATTATAAATCTCATGAGCGTTTTTAATTTCATCACAATAATATAAATTACCTTTTATGTAGTCATATTCTACGTAACCGCTTAAATCATGCTTTAATGGTGATTTAATCCATGTTACCTGATCCATTATTTCATCATATTTAGAAGCATTAGATCTGGTAATTTCTATTTTCTTATTGTATCCTTTTATTTGCATTTTATTACCTTTCTTATTTGGGTTTTTAGTTTCCATATATCCCGCGCATTATGCGCGGAATTTCATACGATAACAAATCGCGATCATCAGTATGGTTAAATCGTTTTTTTATTACTAGCGTAATATTCAACCTCGCTCTCCCTTTTTAACCTATATATTTTTTTTCCAACAACCGCGCGAATGTCTTTCGCGAATGCGATCACCTCGTAACATTCCGCTAATACCATACGCGTTTCTTGTTTTTGCGCTTCATTACCTGAGTCTTTATCATCAACCTCAATGGAATGTACGATATCATTCACAGCGCTAATCGATACAAATTGCGTATCGGTCTCAATTATGTATTCATATCCGATGATATTATGCGCTTGTGACTGATCAGGATCAAATTTATATAGTATCATTTTTACTACTCCTTTTTTTTTAGTTAACTACGAAACCGCTCTCATCATTTTTCGCGAGGCCTTTTGCGATTAAACCTACACAAGATTGTTGAGGATCTAAGAATCTTAAATCGTGCTTATCACCATCAACGACTGTTAAACCTAAATATTTTTTAGGTAGTTTGGACCTAAAAACCGCGCTAATATTTAGACCATTTTCTATCGCTTTATAAGTTTCCTTTTGATTCGCCTCCGCTCGCGAAAATGTTAAATGATAATTATCAGGTAGGTTTTTACGATTATGCAATTTGGTATAATCATAAAATTGTATCTCGTTAAAATACTTCATGATATTAAATGATTTATGATTATTTTCAAATCGCAAATCGCTTGTCCCATTTAGTCTAAATACTGGTGTCAAATCACGTTTTTTTGCCCATCTGATCCCGCTCTTGATTTCTTTTGTTAATTGTTCAAAGAATCGATCACGATCATTAAAATATAATAACGTACGATTTAACCGCGCTTCATGGATAGGATTAATTTTATTATTTTTTCTTATCCATAGCGCGCGACCGCTTACGTTTAAACATGATGCAATGCAGCCAGGCGTAGCGCCTGGACACGTATTATATCCGCTTAATTTATGCGGAGCAAGATACATTATGAAATTGGCATATCCATAATACATGCTCTTATTGGTTTTTGTTGATCCGTGCGGGTATGTTAATAATTTAATCTCTCTCATTTTTAACCTCTCTTATTTAATACGCAAATAAAATTACAATCATTATTGAACATCCCATTATTAAAGCGCATGTAAAAATGGATAGGATGCTAATAATTAAAAATTGTTCAAATCTATTCATGTTTAACCTCTCTCTTGTGATTTCATTGACATTTTAAAAAACCGAATAAATTGCACGATATTTAATATCGTAATACATACGAATACTACAGGTAGCTTAATAGTACTTAATGCGAATAATTGAAACGCAATAAATAATTGAATTGAATCTTTCATTGTTTAACCTCTCTCTTATTTTTTTAAAATACTCTTAGCGCCTCTCAAAACGCTCCTAAAATTAATTTAAAATATTGAACTTGTCAACATCTTTAAAAATAAAAAAATGATGTGTAATGAAATCAAAAAAGAATGTCGACGGCCTATGACATCGTGACATGCTTTCATATGATAAATAATTATTTAATCTTGTCATTTATCATAAGTTATTAATTTTATTGAATGTATCATTTATTTACACTTGGCCTATAATAAACATTATGTATAACTAATGGGTATACCAAGGTCAATGCATTTTTTCTTTACTTACCGCGTCTTAAAATTTTTACTTTCGTTTTTGTCAACACTTTCTTTGTAAATTCAAATAATGGAAGAGGTATGGTCTAATCTAACTGATGAAAATACAGATAAATGGCTACACGCCATCGACCGCGCAGATCGTTACCATCTCCACATGTTAGTATTCCGAAGTGGACTCATAGAACCTCATCTACGTCACCTACAAATCAGCGCACATTCATTCTATGACTTAATGTCTCCCCAGGAGCTACGTGTATTCAAGCAAAGAACATTGGGTCATACCTTTGTTGACATCGCAGTAGAGATGAATATTACTGAATCCAGCGTTAAGGAATATTGGCGCAGAACATTGAAAAAAATTAAGAGTGTCATCGAAAAGGCTAATATAGATGAAAAGTAAAGTAGACAAGGATAAGGTACGAATGCTTGCATCATTTGGATGTAACTACGTTGAGATAGGTAAATATTTCGAGTGCGGTGAAAGTAACATACGCAAAAACTTCAAGGCTGAGTATGAAGCTGGTCGCGAAGAAATGAAATTCAAACTTAGACGTGCAATGTGGGTATCTGCGATTGAGAACAATGCAATTGCAATGCAAATATTCATGGCGAAGAATTATTTAGGCATGAGTGATAAGACAGCCGTTGACATGACTGGCAACCTACAAACTGTATTACAGCAGTGTGGGTTTGAGGACAATCCAATTGATAAAGCAAATACTGAACAAGCAAAAGCTCTGGAGTCTCTTGGGGTATCACCCGACTCCACAGCAGTTGGAAGTTCATAACAGCAAAAAGCGTTGGCGCGTTTGTCTCATGGGCAGACGCAGTGGAAAATCGTTCATGGCAGCACACGAAATACTGCCCTGGTTACTCACGCCTAAAACTCGTGGCTGGATAGTAGGTCCTAATTACTCACTAGCCAATAAGATAGCGCGTGAGGTAAAGCGCGTAGTAATGACCGAGCTAAAACTGCCAATAGAAAGTAAGAAAGAAATATCTGGTGATCTGTACTACATGAAACTCGCAGGTTTGCAAAGCGAACTTGTAGTGAAATCAGCGGATGCACCAGATAGTTTGATTGGAGAAGGAATTGACTATTTAGTATGCGATGAAATGGCCTTAATACCTAGAAACACATTTGAGATGTACCTGCGCCCAACGCTATCCGATAGACAAGGCTGGGCGTTATTCTGTTCTACTCCACGTGGATTCAATTATTTACATAAACTCTACGAATTTGGATCCAGCGAAGAACACCCAGATTGGGAATCTTGGCGTTTTCCTAGTACCTTATCTCCATATTTCAAGGATGATCACGAAGAATTAAAGCGCACTCTCACGAAAGAAACCTATCTCCAGGAAATACTTTGCGAGTTTCAAAGCTACGCAGGTAAGGTTTTTCCACTTGACAGAACAACGCAGATACGAGAAGATGTGCAATACGACCCATCCAAGCCAGTATATGCAGGAATTGATTTTGGATACAGACATGCACACGCAGTGATTGTTCAATTACACAACAAAGAAAAGAATTTTGCTGATGTACATCAAATTGATGAGGTCAGCCTACAAAACACTCGCACAGAGGAGTTTGCAATGAAAATGAAGTCACTTGGCTATGAATTTACTGGTATATGGGGCGATCCTGCTGGAAGTGGTACGAATTTGCAGTCAGGAATTAGTGATATTCAGGTGTTTTCTGCGCAAGGTCTAAAAGTTAATGTAAAACGCGATGCAGTAACAAGAAACGTAGTATCTGGCGTATCTCACGTACGCAGATGGTTTGAGGATGCAAATGGAGAACCACATTTCTTTATTCATCCAAAATGCAAGAAAAGTATAGAATCATATGAGAATTATCATTATCCAGAACATCGCGAAGATCAAACCTTGCGCCATGAACCTAAAAAAGATGGTAAGTTTGATCATGCTTGTGATGCATTACGTTTTCTGTTGACCAATTTATTTCCAATGAAAAATAGACACGCTGGTGTCATCGATTTCTTTTAAAGGTAGATATGCTTACAATTCAAGATCAATCCGAAGGCGCGATACTTAGCGCATTACAAGAACAGTTAAAATACATTGAGGATGAGCGTACTCGCGAGCGTGATTATTTGATGGACTTTTATGAAGGCATCAATCTGGAGCATTATGTGAGTGACTATTTTGGTCCAGAGACTCTACGTCAGACGGTCATCCCACAAAACAATCTCACTAGAAGAGTGTGTAGTCTACGTTCGATGACATACAAACGTCCACCGCGCATTCGTACGAATGAATCGTATGTTGACATCATTGACAAACATGGACTCAATGCGCAAAGAAGAATTTTGGAGCGATTGACATTCTTACTTGGCACGATGGCATTTAGAAGTAAATGGAATGACGTGGCTCAAAAATTAGAATATGAGATATTATCACATTTCACGCCACTATTCTTGGCAGGTGATTCAAGAGACAAACCAATTGGGGTCATGTATCCAATTGAGCATCAAGGAAATGCTAGGACATCAGATGTAGTACATGCTGTATGGACCGAAGAGCGTTATGGCATACCAGGAAGACACTTCTTAGTAGATGAAGATGGGAAGGTAATTAGCGTAAATGATAATGACGTGAATCCATATGGCATACTTCCAGTAACATTTTGCCATCGTTATCCACCGATACGTGATTATCACGTAGGCAACGCAATGGATGTTGCTCAAACAGATCTTGCGGTAAATGTGGCACTTCTGGAATTAAATTTAGCGATTCGCTATGGGTGTTTGGGAATTAAATTCATCACTGGTGTCGAGGATCCAAGTCGTATTACCATTGGAACTGATAAAATTTTGTATTTACCAGAGCAGAGTAATTTTGGTGTAACCTCAAGTGGTGGTAACCTCAATGACATTGTGGACTCTACTAGATTCTTAGTGGAAACCACATTGAATAACAATCATATCCGCGCAAAATATGCTAGAGATGACTCAGGAAACGCACCAAGCGCAGCAAGTCTTAGTATTCTTGAGATGGAAAACATGGATGAGCGTTCCGCAATGACTGAAGACACCTGGAGACCATGGGAACAGCGTAGATTTCAAGTGGATAAGAAAATCATTGAGGTAGAAGCTAATGTCAACGTAGGTGATGAATATAGCGTTGATTTTCTAGAGCCAAATTATGCATTGACTCCTGAAGCAGAGGTCATGTTATGGAGTTGGAGATTTGATCGTAATCTCGCACAGCCTATTGAGTGGTTCTTGTATCACAATCCCGATGCCTCAAAAGATGACATCGCAAGGTTCGAGGAACAGCAAAACGAATTAAACGAACAAGAACCAGAGCCACAGAACAGACTACTAAATATCTTGAATGCCAACAATAGACCAAGCAGTTAACTCATATGAGAATAGTATTGAAGATGCAATCAATGGATTCCAGCAAGATGTGGAATCGCTTGAAGAGGAAGGCTTATCTACATTGGAAATATTGGGTGTTATCGCTGCGATTGATATTACGTCCTATTTTATTGAGGAGTTACGTTTTTCTACCGCAATCAACTCCTTCATGGCTGCAACTGAGGATATTCTTGCTGATTTGCCGAGTTTTGGGCGTGCAAGAGAAATCCAACTCGTGGCTCTACAGACTCTCCAACGCAAGGGAATCGAAGGAATGACCAGGCAAGTTAGTAATGTGATGCAAAATGCAATGGTATCTGGAATCAACAGTGGATTAAAAGGAGCAGAATTACAAGGAATAATGCGCAATGCAGTTCGCACGAACATTCCAAGAGTCGAAAATGTAGTTGGTACGATGCTTGGTGACTACCGTAGGTCTGTCATTGGTGCAATGGCAATTGACCTACCAGATGATACTCAATATGAATATATTGGACCAGATGATGAAAAAACGCGTCCCATTTGCAGAACTTACTTATCTAGCGATCCTCTGACACTGAAAGAGATAAGACAGATTAAATTAGATGGTTTTGAGCATGGTGGTGGAGTGAACTGTAGACATTACTGGAGTCCAATTGATGTTTAAGTTACAGAATATATTGAAATTTAAGGAGTCTGATGTAAGAAAAATGGCCGATAATGCTGTGAATCAGACTAAAAAGCAGATTGCAAGTGGAAAAGATTTTTCAAACAAACCATTTCAACCTTATTCCAGAGAGTATGCGAAGAGTAAAGGTGTAAGTAGAAGTGCAGTCAATTTAAAATTGACTGGTAAGATGTTACAGGCATTTAGAGTACAGCGTACTAAAGTAAAAAAGAACCAAGAAATACAATTTTTATATGGAATTAAGAAGAATAAGCAAGGAACGAAAATGATGGAGCATAATACAGGTGTTCCAGAAAAGAATTTACCAAGGCGTTCCATTGCTGAGAATCAAGAATTAGGCGATCAAGTAGAAAAAGGTATCGTTAGAGACTTCGCCAATATAATTGGCAAGAACCTATCACGTATGCGCAAGACACACGTTAAAATCAATATATAGGAGTGACAGCATGTCCGAAGAACAAAAAGAAGTTGCACAGCCAGTGCCTGAACCTACGGTTGAATCTGTAGAACCAGAAAAAAAAGAAGAAGAAAGCCAACCGCAACTCGAAGTTGGTAATCTCATAGCGGAAAGCAAGAAATATCGCGCTCGCGCCCAAAAAAGTGAGCAAGAACTTGCAGAATTACGCAAAGAAATCGAGGATTCTCGTGTATCTCAGTTGGAAGAACAAGAACAATGGAAAATGCTTGCCGAGGAACGCGCACAAAAGTTAGCGGAACTTGAACCCATTGTTGAAGCTGCAAAGAAGCAAGAAGCAATGCTTCGTGCTGAATTGTTAATGGAGATACCAGAAGAAGAGCATGCCACATTTGGAGAGTTACCTCTGGAAGCATTGCGTGCTATAGTAAAAAAACTAAAAAAACAACGCGTTAGTGTTTCTAATGCACCATCTGCGCCAGTCAATGCTAGTAATGTTGAATTAAAGAAGATTAAAGATGAAGATAGGCGCATGAATTGGAGCAATATATTAGATTCATATAAACGCAAATAATCGAAGGAATAAAAAATGGCAGATGGAAACGTAACCCCGACCACCGCGGCCAAGTTCATCCCTGAGTTATGGCGTGACGCAATCTTAGACTACGCAGAGCGTAAGTTTGAGTTGCGTAATCAGGTGATGGACTTTTCATCCGAACTAACTACAGGAGATACTTTACATATCCCCAAGGTTACAGAGGAAACTGCGGCTGCAAAATCCGCAGGAACTGCGGTTACATACACAAATAATACTGATGGTGAAGTTACCATTAGTGTTGACCAACATCATTATGAAGCGAAACGTATTGATGATATTGTTCGCGTCCAGGAAAGTGCCAATCTCTTTGGTGCATATGCTCAATCCATGGGTTATGCACTTGCAAAGAAGGTTGAAAGCTACTTGGCAGTAGACGTACTTCAATCAGCGACTGGAAATGATGTCACTCTTGGAACAGATAACCAAGTAACCTCTGCGCTACTACGTACTGGTTTGCAGAAGTTATTAGACGCAGGTCATGATTATGCTGATGGTGAAACATTTTTATATGCATCACCAGCTGCGTACATGTATCTCTTGAGTTTACAGGATTTCTATGATTCATCTCGTAGAGGTGATGAGCAGAATCCTAACGTCTCAGGCGGTGTTGGAATGATTTATGGTATGCCAACATACATCTCAACTGATTGGGATGATGATGGTGGTACTGGAGATGAAACTGCAACGGTATTTAAGAAAGAAGCAGTATACATGGCAATGCAGATCGCACCAAGAGTGCAGTCAGCATATGACATAGACCACCTAGCGACAAGCGTGGTTGCCGACATTTTGTTTGGCGCATCTTTGTCACACGGTGCTTCTAGTACATCACTTGGAGTGGTAAACTTCAATAATCCGTAAGGAATACTGAATGAATAATAAAAAGGCGGGTCTCTTGACCTGCCTTTTTAAAAAGGAAAAAATAAATGAAGTATTTTAAAAGAAAAGATGGTTCGGTTTTTGGCAAAAAAGAGTCCATTAGTAAAGAGCAGATTGATGCATATATTGAAGATGGGTGTGAGCCATGTAATGAAAAAGGCGAGGTCAAGAAACCTCAAAAAAAAATAAGCCTTAAAAAGAAAAAATGAAGACTAATGATTTTTTATGTCATCTTTGTGACTACAAATGGGAACAGTTATGGTCCAAAAATGATAAAATTACTTGCCCAAAATGTAAATCTGTACAGGTTCGCAAATTAATAGCAAGTCCAATCATTCACATGAAAGGAATTAGTGATGCCAAATTACGTGATCAAGGCATCATAGATTAAATAACCGAAATGCCCATGAGAGTAGTCACGCTCGGTAAGGCATTCAAGAAGGAGAAACAAGATGGCTGATCTTTCCAAACATTCAGTAGTTGAGTCGCTGAATATCAGTAGCTCTGCAAGTCATTCAGTTCAAAGCGCACAAAGCGTAACCACAGGAACAGAATATAATTTAAACGTATCATCAGTACATAGCGTCATATTACAGCCTAGTAGCGATGTTTATTATGGATTCAGCAATAGTGCCAGCGATATGATAAGTGCTTCAAATAGCTTGTATTTAGCAGGTGGAGACACTATATATGAACTCAATGTGCCACATGGTATTGGTGCAGCAGTGTATTTACACTTACTCGGTAAAGGTGCGACCTCTACGGTGCGCATTGTCTTAGCATAGGAGTATGAAATGGCATCATTTAAAAATTTAATTAGTAATACATCTGCACAAATAGCATCTGGTGGTACTATTACAGGAGACTTAGTTATCAATGGAGATCTCCAGGTTAATGGTGATGGTTCACTTTCATTTGATGAGGTAATAGAAGGTACTCAGGTTATAGACGTAACCAATACAGAAGCATTTCTTGTACGCAAGAATAGCGATGGTGGAGATGTATTTGTAGTAGATACCACCAATTCAAAGATTGGGATTAATGAATCATCTCCCGATAAGGCAATTCATGTTAAATCTTCTACATCTGGTGATGGTATTACATTAGAGCAAACCAGCACTGGTTCTAATACAATAAGATTTGAAGCAAATAGCAGTGCATTAAGAGCATTGATTGGTACTGAAGACAGTGATGGTGGTTCGATGTTTACTAATGCTTCAGGATACGCTATTTCCATTAGGTCTCAAGCAAGTATTCATCTTGGAACTGGTGGTGATAACATAAGAATGACACTTGATGACAATTCCAGAATTTCACTTTCTAATAATGATTCTGCTGGCACTGGTGGTTCAGATAGTAC
>TARA_R100001594_G_scaffold77656_1_pt1 | contig 11244 bp, 15 predicted proteins | sample TARA_R100001594 | Tara Oceans TARA_R100001594 (sample SAMEA2622752) | marine metagenome | biome: marine biome (ENVO:00000447); feature: marine epipelagic mixed layer (ENVO:xxxxxxxxx); material: "saline water (ENVO:00002010), including plankton (ENVO:xxxxxxxx)" | depth 150 m | reverse complement strand
TGTATAACTTCCTGTGCTGTCACTTGTGATAATCAAAGTGACCGTTCCACCAACTGGCAAATCTGTGATAACAAATTGTGTAGAACTTGCAAGAGTGACTTCGTGAACAGAAGCCGCTGTGCAATCAACTGTGATTGTTGATGAACTTGTTAATGTGTTTATATCTTCTTTATAATTTTTATTAAATCTAACCGTGTCATCTAAATCAAGTGTTCCTGTTCCTGATGTTGTAAGTGTAAAATCTGCATTTGAAGGTGCTGTTATTGTAGAACCTATAAATGATAAGTCTGAAGTAATATATCCTGAATCATTTGTCCATTGTGATATATTTCCTGCTTTATTTGTTAAAGTTGCTGATGAACTTGCTGTTAGATAACTTGTTAGGGTTGGACCATTAATGGTTAAAGTACCATCACTATTAGTTGCGGTTGTAATATTAGTTCCACCTTGGACATATAAAGTTCCAGCATCAGCAATTTCAATTGTTGCTGAATCATCACCAACTACTTTAATACCGTTTGAACCTGTGTCTGAATCTAATTCAAATCTTGCATTACCTGAATTATATTTTAATATTTGACTTGCTGACGGAGAATCAATATTAAACATATCAATAATTGAATTAACATTATCAACATTTTGTTTAATATCTGGTCTAGCTAATCTAGGAGAATCTGTTCCTGCATCTAGATTACCTGTTCCTGCTTTTGTTCCTGAAGGCCATGTAGCCATTATTGTTCTCCTTTTCTATATTTAATTTGTTTCAATAAAAGTTTCACCTGTTAATTCCTCTAATTTTTTAATCATTCTTTCCATATTAACTCTAACAGTCTTACCTGTTTTACTATTTTTAGAATAATATTCCCATTCACCTTCTTTATTGTGAGGTGATATCTTAGTAGCATTTCCAGCCTCGTCTTTTACATATACTTCTGAACTTGCTGAATCATCTAAAGCATATATCCAAGAGTGATTTGCAAGATTAGTTGGAGCACTTGATTGATTGATTAATTGTATTGCACCTATTCTTGATTGTGAATTTGTTCCTGCTGATGTGGCATCGTAAAAAATCCAGTTATTAGTTGCTATGGTTTGTGCCTTAGAATAGAAAGCATAATGATTTGTGCAAACTTTAGTTGCACTACCACCATATATATAACTTGTGTCAGCATAGAAATTATGACTATTTGTAATAGTCAAAGTTTTATCAGAGGCTAAATTCCCAGCATCAAAATCAGTCGCGGCACCACAAGCAATAGCATTTGTAATTGTTAAGTCACCTGAACTACCAGCTGGAACAACATAAATGTAACCAGTAAATCCTGTTGCTGTTGATAATACCGCATCATCTGCAGATGTATTAGTAATAAATGCTTGTGCATTTACGGCTTGAGCTCCTCTGTATATAGATGAGTGTGTTATAGAAGAACCATTAAGGTCTAATCCCGTATTAACAAGCAATCCTCTAAATCTTGCATTTGAACTTGCGGTATCTGAACCATCTGTTTTAAGAGATGTTTGAATAACGGAGTTATAAACTCTACCATCATCACCTGGATCGTGTGTTAAATCTTCATGATATATAACCGTGTTTTTAACATTACTTGTACTACCAAAAGCATTATTATAAAGACTACCTGGGTCATCTGTAAAATCTTCATTTCCAATATTAATTCTTCCTGTTCCGTTTGCTGATATTTCTAATTGTGCGTTTGAGGCATTTGAACTAATTGTGTTATCTGTAATAGTCACTCCATCTAAAGTTGAAGCACCTGTCACTCCTAAAGTAGTTGAAATAGTTGCCGCACCTGTCACTGCAAGTGTACTTCCATCAAATGTTAAATTAGCTTCTCCAGCCAACGCATTTGCTCCAGTCACAGTTGCTATTGTATTGTTTGTAGACCCTGATAATGATGTATGATTTTGTCCATCAACATATGCTTTTACTGATTGCTGTGATGGTGGTCTTGTAGCACTATCAGTTGACATATCATCTTCATCAATAAGGTTTACTACTGAATCAGCATATGCTTTAATTGATTGTTGTGTTGCCAATGCTGTTGCACTATTTGTGCCCATAGCATCTTCATCTAATATTGTTGTAACCGTTGCACCACCTGTTCCTATTTGTAATCCATCTAATATATTAACATTACCTGAACTATTTCCTGATAGTTCTAAGTTTGCATTACTTGAATTTGTTGAAATTGTATTTTGGTTAATTTTTACATCGCCAAATAAACTTTGTCCGTTTGTAGCATCATAAAATGCCCATTTTGTATTACCATACAAAGAACCACAATGAAATCCATATTCTGTTGTGATTGTGACACTTCCGCCTGAACCATATATACCTGGCCCTTGACCTTCATATCTATATCCATATGCAGTTGTAAGTTCAATATCACTATCATTATATTGTTCTATCCAACCTTCTGCTAAAACGCAAGTAGAAGTTGTAATGTCCATATCTTCATTACCATTTACCCAATTACCAGCAAATATGGCTGTCATTTGTCCAAGTGTTCCTTTTGTCGCGTGTGTATTAGTTGCATATGCTTCATGATAAGAAGCCATAACTCCTGCATATCTTGATGTTGAACTCACCGTTTGTTGATTCAAATCAATAGCACCTACATTTACAGCACCTCTAAATCTTGCATCTGAATCAGATGTTCCACCTGTTAATTTCCATTTACCTATTGTATTATTAACATATTCTCTATCTCCGCTACCTGTCATAGCAGAGGCATCACAAGTTTCGTTATGATATACTATATTTGTTCCGTGTTTATATCTACTATTTGTTGAATATGCATCTCCAACGGTGTCATTTGTTGGTGATATGTTAATTAAACCTGTTCCACTTCCTGCTATTCTTAAATCGTCATTACTTCTTGTTGTTTTGATAACATTATCATCCAAGGATATTGCATCTGTGGCAATTGAAGTTGTTGCTGTAATATTTCCTGTAATTGCAAGTGTTGAACCATCAAAGGTTGCGTTTGCTTCTCCAATTAGTGCATTGGAGCCTGTCACTGTTGCTATTGTATTATTTGTTGAACCAGATAATGATACACCGCTTGAAGCAGAACCAGTAATTGTTATAGTTCCATCAGAGTTTGTTGCTGTGGTAATATTATCACCACCTCTAATGTATAATGAACCACCTTCTGCTATATCTACTCCTGCACTATCGTCTCCAAATACTCTCCAACCTTGACCTGCGGTTACACCACTTACTTCTGCATCAACATATGCTTTGATTGATTGTTGTGTAGCAAGTTGTGTTGCTGAGTTAGTACCCATAGCATCTTCGTCTAATATACCTGTGACTGTGGCACCTGTTGCTAATTTTAATGATGTCTGTACATGAACTTCTCCTGTACCTGCTGGAGCAAGTTCTAATGGTTCATTTGATCTTGCTGTTTTTATTGTATTATCTTCAATTAATATACCACCAGCACCTGGACCTCCTGCACCTACATGAAGAGTTGAAGTAAGACTAACCGTTTCAGAACTGATATCAATAGTACCACTTGGTGCTGAAAGAGTCAGTGTCTGACTAGTTGGTACAGTGATTCCAAAATCACTGGTGCCAGAAGTACTAGATAAAGTCATACCTTCAACGATAACATTACCTGAACTATTTCCTGATATTTCTAAATTGGCATTTGAAGCATTTGTAGATATTGTGTTGTCTTGGATATTGACACCATCTATCTCTACTGCTTGTCCTGGTTTTGGTGTGATTTCAATACTTCCGTTATCTTCATATTCTCTTAAAGCAATCTGCGGGTAGAAACCACCTGTGTCTGCTGTTGCACCACTACTAAGATTACCTCTAAAAACTAAATCACCACCTTTTTTAATACTATGATATACATTAGTATTATGATATTCTATGTGTTTGAATAACATTTGAATAACATTACCATCACCATCTGAATTAGCATCACTGCCTTGAGCAGTCATTATAAGTGGTCTATCAGAACTACCTATACCTATAGTGCTATCAGTAAAGGTTACGTCTCCTGTTGAAGCAGAACCACCTGATGCCGCAAAAGTAATTGTATCTGTTCCAGCATTTGTAGTAATAGTCATATTACTACCTGCGGCTAAAGTTAAAGTGTCTGTGTTGGCATCTGCTACTACATCACTTTGTCCTGATACTGATATTGTTTTGAAAACATCACTTGCCGCTGATGAATTGATTGTTATTGTGCCATCTGAATTTGTTGCTGTTGTGACATTGGTTCCACCCTGTATATAGAGTGTTCCACCTGCCGCTACATCTATTGTTGCTGAATCATCACCAACGACACCAAAAGTTTGGTCTCGTAAGTTAATCATATTACTATCTAATTCTGCAAATTCTAATGCTGAACCTTTGTTAAGGTTGTCTGATGTGACTGTGGATGTTGTTGATTGTCTTGTGACTAATTTAGCTTTTGCTGGCACTCTTATCTCCTAGAATATAAAAAAAGTATCTTTTATTTTATTTATGTTGTAGTGAGATTGCTAAAATCTTAGTCTTTAATATTATGTGAATAAATTGTTCCTTGGATCATTCATTTCTTTAAGTCTTGCCTGCATAACTTCTCTGGCTTGCATCATTAGTTTCCAAATCATTTCGTTATTTCTTCTTGATTTGTTTTTATCTTTGTTTTGCCGCACAAAGAACGGTTCTCTTTCTGCTACTTCTTCTATCCATTCTTCCATTTTTAAGTCATAGAATTTGTTATCGCTGGCAAAATTCGTTAAATCACAAAGTTGTTGCTCTGTCATACTATCCACAGTCTGCCATATCCATTTGTCGTTCTTATGGGGTTCCCCTTTTAACTTAATATGCTCTTCAAATCTTTCATAGATTTCTGCCATTTTAATCATATCAGTATCTACATCTGTATCTATCATACCATACCTAACTTTCTTTTCTCTTTTAGTAGTTTGCCTTTATAACTTGCGGCATCTTGTTTTTCTTTTCTTTTCCGCTCCCATCGTTCTCTGTCCATTTTCATCCTTGCTTTTTCTTGTTCATGGATCCAATCACTCATGAACTTGGTGTGTTCTCTATTTGCCATTTTTATTCTTTTTATCCTTTGAATTGCCTATTGATTTTTTATTATACTTGTTAAATCTATTCCAATTCCTTGCTGTTTGATATGATATGCCATAGTATTCAGTCATATCGTGATAGTTTTTGAACTTTTTACCCTTAAAGATAATATCAGTGACAGTTTTATTCTTGAAAAGTTTTAGTTGATTTATTCGTAGTTGATTTTTACTTCTGGTTAGAATATGAACATTGTTTTTACTCCAGCTTTTTTTAGGATCTATTCTGCTCATACAAAGATTCCAACCTTTTGGACCTTTTCTTGCCCAACTATTGTCATCCCATATCTTATCAAACTCGTGAAATGTTATTTTCCAAGGTTCTCCTCTAAATCGTGCCTGACATCTCATTTTTAAGAAGGCTGTATTCTTATCCCTTAGGTCCTTTGCTGGACCATACTTCCACTTGTTTGGTTGTGGAACTCCTTTAGGTGCTGACATCTTCTTTTTCTACTTTCTTATTTGCTTTTGGATTAGGTGCTGGTTGTTGTTTTTGTATTTCAGTAGCCAGTGTATTATGTAGAGTACCTACAGCCTCAAGTTCATTGGCTCTAAAGGCTCCTCTTGTAGAAGCCATATCTATTATTTGACATAGTTGTTGTGCTTGTTGTAGTGTTATTTGTATCATTATTTTCTCCTTATTATATTAGTATTTATACTATTATTTATTATACTAAAAATAAGGGGATTTTGTCAAGTATTAAATGAAAAACCCCACAAGCATTACCAAATGTGGGGTCTAACACAGATCCCAATGATTAAAAACAAAACAAAAGAAAGGATCTTATCCTAATTGATAGGAATTCTATAATATCTTTATACTGACAGCCATACCTGCTATACCAATATAGCTATATTTTATTGAATTTGTTTCTTTGAACTCTTGCCAAGCCTTAAACTGGCCTTCTCTCCATCCCCAATAGTCACAATAGTCGTCAAATACTATAATGGTTCCTTTTTGAATATAAGGTTGTAAATGCTTTAGAGCAATAACGGTACTTTCATATACATCACAATCTAAATGAACAAACTTACAACCGCAATTTAATTCAGCATAATCAAAAGTTTTAGTTGTTGCTTCAAATGATCCTATAATAAGTTTGGCATTGTTTGGCTTAAAATATTTTAATTGCCATGGAATGTCTTTGAACTTAAACTTATTTCTATGACCAAAATTCCCTCCCCAAAAGCCATTGTGTGGCAGACCCTTAAAAGAGTCAAAGGCAAATACCTTGTTGCCTGCAAAATAACGACATATTTGCCTTAAACTTTCTCCCTTCCATACACCGTACTCTGCTACAAAGCCATCTAAGCCTGCCTGCTTCATAGCTTCTTCTCTGTTTGCTCTTTTAGAAAAAAATTGTTGTGGCTTGTTTTTTAATTCAAAATAATCTAGTGTGTCTTGTGTTGCCCTGTTTTGGATAGCACAATTTAATCTGTGAGGTGTACTTTTACTCATTATTGATAAAACTTTGCTGAACCTATTAATTTTCCAATATCAGACATCTCTTGAACTGATACATCAACTGGTTCATTTGGATTAAGTGTGCTGAACACTTTATCTCCCTTTTTCTTTGCTTCATCCATATTGTCAGCACGGATATGATATGTATATTGAACATCATTCCAAGTTGTATCTAATAAAGATCCTTGCTCTTCATGATATGTGCTAAATGATGCTTTGTATTGATATAGTTTATTTGTCATTGTTTTCCTTTTGTTAATACTATTATAACATTTTTTTAAGATCTGTCAACCTCTGTTTGTGTGAAAAATCACCTTTTAATTCTGCTCTTGGATGAGGTCTTAACGGATCCTGTCCTAACTTGTATCTTCTTCGTATGGCTTCTTTGCTGACACCCATTCGTCTGCCTGCTTCTGCCATTGTTATTCCATATTGTTTATAGAACGGTGTCGTTTTGGCCTTTCCGTTTGTGTATTGTATTTTAATCTTCATCGTCACGCACCGCCTTTCTCTTTGAAGATTTTTTTTATAACATTTTTATTTGGTGGAATGCTTTTATACTTGTCAAAAAAAGGAGTTTCTTCATTTACATCTATTTCAATAGCATCAGTTCCACTTTCTATATGTTCATTTTCCCATTCACCACTATCTATTTCATCTTCGTATAATTGTTCATATTTTTTCTTTGCCATATCGTGTGCAGTTTCAACATCTATTGCTTCAACTTCAACGATGTGTTCTTTAGTTTCATATACATCAATTCTTTCACCAACGGTTTTACATCTGAATTTGTATTTTTTAAGTGTCATTTTGCTTGTCCTTTATTAATTGTTCACATTGTGCTCTAAAGTGCCAATCCATTTTATCCTGCTTGGCACTATTGGTTTTACTCTGTATGGCATCATCATGGATTTTCCATTGTGCCCGTAATTGCTCCACGGTTAAATTGTGTGAGCGATAGCCATATTGTTTAGGAATCCGTTCGTAGCACTTGTTAGACCCTTTGATTCCTATTTTTGCGTTTTGTTCATATTCCATTTGCGTTTTTTTGTTTTTTGCGTAAATTATGAACCAATCTCTATAATACTCTTTTTTGCATTTAACTTGTTAATATGCTTATTATACTTTTCTAATTGGCTAACTTTATCTATACCAATGATATTCATAGACTTCTTTAGTTGTTTTGCTTTGTCTACTGACATCCTAGTATATCTAGGCCATACAACTCCGCCACATTCGTGAAGCCATTGCATAACTTCATTTGAGATTTTAACGATGCCTTTATCTTTAATACCGTTATTCGCTCTCATATCTTTGTGGAAGTGTTCATATCTATAAACTTGATTTCTACAATCCTTGTCTATAGATACCCTTCCAACAAATGGATTAGTAGGATCACCATACATCCATTCTACAATTCCTTCTTCTGATGGAACTTTGTTTAGTTCTTTTGCTATGAAGGTTTCAACTATCCCTTTTGCGTTTGACTCTGTTATTATTTGTTTTGTCATTTGTTTTTCCTTTTGTTTTTTTGTTTATAATACTATTATAGCATACTTTGTAAATGTTGTCAACCTGGTATCAACGGATATTTTTACAAGTAAGATAGGCCCAGCCTTCTTTACCATTTCAGGGGACGGCCCCCTATACACTATTACCAAACGGTTGTCAACCTGCCTCCACCGTCCCCACCGTTCACACCATGGGCCACCGTATGAATCATTTGGAAAGAAAAGGTAAGCCATGGTAGACACGGTGGCCCATATGGTTAGGCTTGGTAAGGAATGGTAAAGGAATTTCTACAATGGATGACCAATCAGGCCATGGCTATAGGATTATTAATTAATTGTAGCATATCTTTACCATTTGTCAACCTTAATCTGGGTAATAATTCTAACTCAGATTGGTCGTATGGTGGTGTATGGAGTGAACTATATGTAGTATGTGTTTGACAGGATGGCACAAAAGGTCTGGTTCCCCGTTTCTATGTGCCCTTCTATACTACCCTTTTAATAGTTCTGTAGGTTCGTATGATGCTTTCGTTCTGTGCTTAATTGCTATTCAACTCTACCCAATCTGGGTAATCAATCTGCTACCAATATGGATTACTTTTCATTATAGGCTATGTTATTAGCCTTTGAATTTGATGTCTTCGCGATATGCTTAACGCATTTCTGGGTCATTAGGCTGTCCCCTTTGGCATATAAACAGGCATATAGAATGTTTTTCTACCACCTGAGAACAAGTCTGTTGTGATAGGGAAAGCATCGTTGCTCCCACCCTTGTATGCCTTAGCTTCAATCACCGTATCAAATACAGGTAAATGATTTCCTTCGTGTTTGATATAATATGGTGAATCTGCTTCAACTTTATCTTGATCGTATGCATAGACTGGTTGATTGCCCACCAATTTAGATAGGTCTGGCACTTCTTCCATTCCCATTGTTTTAACATAAGCAGGTTTTGTCTTTGTTTTATCGTTTAACATAGTTTTAGTATAGCATGGAACGGAATGCTGTCAACCACCAAAAAAGCCGCATAAAATGGGGGTTTTTTAGCCATCTACAACCTTAAATTGTGGGGATTTTGACCAAAATCACCAAAATCACCAAGTTTGTGATGTTGTTTTTGCGTTATGATTAGATTAAATCGTTAGGACCAAGAGTATAGTGCTCTTGCATGGATTCTTTAAGGTCTGAATTAGTAAGTTCTTCTATAGTAGTAGTATCATGGCAAAGACACCACCAAGAACATTCATGATTGCTGTCTCTGATTACACGGAATATATTGGTACAATCATTAAATGTTGTATCCTGTAAATCAAATGTGGTAGCACCTTTATCAAACATAATAGAATGTGCTGGATTAAACTTATAAGAGCACGTCAAGAATTGGTCTCTGCGGGAGAGTTCTATGACAATAATCCAGCACACTAATATTTAATTAAAGTTGTAAAAGGAAGTATTTTTTTTTGGGGTGCTGACCTTTTTGAATATGGCATAAACTGAACGACCAACACCCCTTCAATGTGCATTTTTTGACTGAAGATCAAAGGGTTGCACATTTGCAATAGGAGTAAGTTTTGCAACTTACCGTGTATCTAACCTGCTCTGCAAGGAGAAGTAGATACATTTTTATTTAATCCTTGTAAAATACCTTAAACATATATGTTAAACGCACACAGACGCACACAGACACAAAAAAATTGACTTCTGGTAGCTTTGGACTATATACTATTGATTATGGCAAATTCAACAAAAAAAATAGGCACAAAAAAGGGTGTAAAGAACGCACCGTCCGTTGAAGTGACATCAACGATTATACATTAGCACACGGGGGTCCTACCCCAAGTGGTAATGCTGATGTATAGCGAGGCAGAGCAAGCCAAGGACATAAACGCCACCGCGATAAACTACCTGCTCAATCTTTGACGTTCTGGTTTCTTGACTAAAAAATCAATAACAAATAAAAGAAGATGTTTACGAGTCCTTTAGGACGAAGTAAAGACGAACTAGTTCGTCTACTCAGTGCTTCGCACTTCGTATTTCTTGACATCTTTTAGATTTCATGTTATAATGATAATATATGGAAAAAGATGAATTAAAATATCTTAAAAAATGTGGTGATAGTTGTGACTTGTATGCACATCGTACTTCCAATGATATTCATTACGCAGAAATGAGATGTAAGACTCATGGATTTCTTAAATGGTTAAGTTATGAACAGGCTTGTAATTTACCTGAACTATTTGATGACTAACCATCCTTCCATTTTCTTCTCTTATCAATTTCATATTTCTTGAAATAACTTTGATCACCTTCTGAAGCATAACGAAACATTCGTTTCTGTTCTATGTTTGGAAATCGTGGTGGAATTTTTGTAATTTGTGCTTTTATTGGAGGTTCAAATAAAAATGGACAAGAATGAATTGGATCACCTGGACATCTAATAAAAGCACCTGTCCCAGGTCTTTTAATATTCCTACATTTCCAGTAGCCATACTTTTTTAATAATTTTAAGAATTTTTCTTGTAGCACTCACTAACCTCGTTGCAGTAGTAATTATGGTAAATGCTTAAGAACGGTAAATTATGCGGCTATTGTGTGGCCTGTCACTGTGACAAAGTCACTTCTTCTGTTTAATTCATTTCTAGCACAGACACGAACATCATATGATTCACCTAAACCAACAGGAAATATAAATGTGGATACATCAGCGGTGACAACAGCCGTAGCATAGTCAGAGTCTGAAGTTTTCTTAAATTGAACAATATAGTCATCTACAAATACATCTGTCGTAGCTGTCCAACTTACTTTTAATCTTCTAATAACAGATACAGAGGTATCAACAAAATATCCTGTTGTTTCTGTACCTTGTAAATTCTGTGCGGCACCTGAAGCAAGTGTTAAACTTGTAGGTGCTATAACTTGATTTGGATTAGGTAAGTTTATAGTAGGTCTTGTTATGTCATCTGGTTTAGCAATAACGGCATAGGTCGCTGGTTGATGTTCAACAGCACCAATTGATACAGAACCATCCACATCAATTCGTATGTCAGATATTCTAAATATTCCATTCAAACTTATATGTTCATTGACAACCGTTATTAAATCTCCAACGGTTAAATTAGATGTAGCAATAGTAGTATTAAAACTTATTGTTTT
>TARA_R100001594_G_scaffold150641_1_pt1 | contig 11252 bp, 14 predicted proteins | sample TARA_R100001594 | Tara Oceans TARA_R100001594 (sample SAMEA2622752) | marine metagenome | biome: marine biome (ENVO:00000447); feature: marine epipelagic mixed layer (ENVO:xxxxxxxxx); material: "saline water (ENVO:00002010), including plankton (ENVO:xxxxxxxx)" | depth 150 m | reverse complement strand
TAGCACCAGTTGCTCCTGTACTACCATCGATACCTCCTGGTCCAACACCACCAGGTTGCTGTATAAAAACATTATTAGTATTTACTGAGGTATCGGAAGTTTGAACGACAACATGAACAATATTATCTTTTACAATAACTTTGTTTGGGTCTTTGTTGTCGTTTACTACTAGTTTAAAACTCATCTAGTTACTTCCGCATTTACCTCAAATCGTCCCCTCAAGATTCTGTCTACTGTGGTCCCTGATACCACCTCTAAGTCATATACATGATTTCCAGATGGAACATTTGACATTGTTGCTGAGTCTATAGAAATATAAATTCCGCCTGTATGTCCAGTTCCTCCAGTAGAACTAGTGTTTAACATTATTCCACCAGTACCAGTTTGTCCTTGAGTTGTCCCTGTAGTAAATTCTCCAGTAGAACCTCCGCCAGTAAGAGAACCTCTTATTCCGGGGGCAACCGAAGAACCAGTTGGACCAGAAAGAAACAATAATGCTTGGTTATCACTCACCGACCTTCTTACCTGCAAACTACCAGTATACCCTGCTAAATCTATTGCTGTGTTGGTAGAATCTTGATAATTTAACGATAAAGTAAACGATGCGCCTTGTTCTGCATATATGTCATATTCGCCTGCTGCCATATTATTTCTCCTATTTATACTATTTAGGAAAAATTATCTTCCTATCTCAGCACCGACTTGTCAAATCCTTCGTTTCTTTTACCCTTTTTTTTACTTTGGGTTGGACCTTTTTTCTTCTTTCCTTTTCTGGATTTAAAGGTTTTTGGTTTTGATTCCTTACCTTTTGACTGCTCTACGAGTTCATTCTCCCGTTTTTCGCGTTCCGCGCGTACCTTATTGACCTCATTAATCGCACCAAGATAATGATTCATATTTTCTCTTGTTCTTTGATGATGTTCTTTTGGAAAGTTTGGGTTATCTAGAAGCATTTTACATGCTGCCAGTCCTTCATCATATTTCTGAAGGTAGTATGAACTTGCCGCTATTTCATCCAGAAGTTGCCAGTCCCAAATATCATGAGAAAGGAACAAGATGTCTTGTTCTGGAAAATCTAATTGAAGTCCTTGCTTTGCAAAGAGATATCCTAATCGTGGATTACCATTTTGCCTATACAACCTTGCAATTTGCCATAAAGGTTCTGCACGACACGGACGATAACTCCATGCTTGCAAGAATGCTTCTTGAATTTCTTGCCAAGGTCTTTCTAATAAACAATTACAGATTCCCACACGATACATTGAGTAGAATACTTCTTCCTCCCAACCCCCTGCTTGCGCTCTTTTTAGATACCATTCTTTTGATAATTCATATTCACCAGAATCAAAATAACTTTGAGCGAGATAGAATAGATATCTAACATTATCAGGTTCATAGAAAGGAGAGTTTTCATTAGTTAATGCATCTAAAAGGATTTCCGCATCCTTTAAATACTTTTCTTGTGGTGTAATATCGACATTTCTACCACCTTCGGTTCTTGCTTCGATATGATACTTACCTGGTAATTTAATTGAAGTCATACCGTCATGGTCTTCGCAGGTAGCATATTCGTGTAGAACACCTTCATATCTCCAGTTCAAATCTAGGTTGAATATGTGGTTTCTATACCAAGTGAAGTCCCCCCTCTTAATCTTAAGAGTAAATGCATCGTAAACAAGTTCTGATGGAATCTCTGGTTTACCAACAACACTATCGTCTGCATCAATCATCCATGCATATTTCATTTTCTCTTTAGCAAGTTCTAGTGCTTTTGTTCTTGATTTACCGAAGCCCTCCCACGGAATATCCACCACTTCGCCAGGAATTTTCTTCTTGTCAAAAAAGTTTTGAATTACTTCTTTTGTTTTGTCGGTAGAACCCGTATCACAAATAACCCAATAATCGATATACTTGTAAATAGACTCCAAGCATCTTTCGATAACATGTTCTTCGTCTTTCACAATCATACTCAAACCAAGTTTTGCTCTGTTGTCACTCATAATTTAATCTCCACTTTATATATGGTCAATTTAATGCTTCCTGACCTTCAATTTTTTCAATTACATATTGCAGTTCTTTTTCTTTTTCATCTTGTTTGGAATTAAAAGATGTGCTTACAGAATCTGCATGAACTCTCATTATCACAGAAGGTTGTTCTATAATAATGGGTGGTCCAAATGCATTGTGTAGTCTCTTATACCATTCACAATCCATCAACCAAATTACCTTTTCGTCTAGAAGAATTAATTCTTCTGTTCTTTTTATTGCAATTACACTTGGACAACTCATTGTATTTTCTCCTCGGTGTATTGCATCGTGATATCGAGGTATCATAAAGTTACCAATGTTTCCCGACTCCTGAAAAAGATGTCCAAACCCAACAGCAACCCAACCTGCATCTGGATTATTTTCTAACGCATGTACCATTTGCTCTATGCATTCTCTTGTAAAAAGAAAATCATCAATAAACATAGGTTTTAATATATCGCCAGTTGCTAATCTCAAAGCATTGTTTGTATTTACGGTTGATTTTCTTTCCCCGTCAAATGTATGATACTTTATGTCTAATTTATCTTTCCATGCTTCACATAAATTTCTGATACCATCATCTGTGCTTTGGTCTGAAATAACAACCTCAATATTAGAATATGTTTGTGCTTCGATACACCTTAAACTATGTTCTAAATATTCGGCGCCCTTACCATTCATTTCATGGGTTGGCATACAAATTGAAACTTTACTATTCATTTGGTTGTGACTCCAATCCTAAGTGTTCTTCGATAGCATCAAAAACTCTTTTATAAAATGGTCCAGTATATTGTATAGACCTTTCATAATTTTCTTCGATTGCATCTTTTCTCTCTTCATATAATTCTGGTGTTAATGAATTACAAGCATCAATTATATCTTGTGCTTCATCGACTACTATCATACCGTCTGTGTTGAAGAATTCTTCTATGTTTGGACAACCATAATATATGGGAATGGTCTTTGACTGTAGGCAGTCTACAATCTTCTCTGTAAAGTAATTTGTTTCTCTTGTATTTTCGATTGCAATAGAAAACATATAATTGAACAGTTTTTCCTTGGAAGTTTCTTCATTTCCAATTTGTTCTATTTCTTCTGCACCGAGTAATGGGCGTCTAGAACTATTATAGAACTTCGTTGGTATTTTTATTTCATTCCTTTTCGCCCAGAATGCATGTCTTCTTTCATACCCATCCATACCTTCTATGTTTTGGTTGGTGATTAAAAAAGAAACTCCAAATTCTTTCTCGTTAGTATTTTTCGCCCAGCATGTTCCGAAGGGAAACAATACAGATTTACATGAAGTATTTTCAAGAAGTCCTGGTCTTTTGGTTAATATCAAATCCAAGTCTTTTCTTATTTTTACACTTTCTTCTGGATGACACCAAACGGAAGGTTCGGTAACATCCATATAAACATTCAGTGACTCTTTTGGTAAGTCTTGGGGTGGGAGGTCATTAATACATAAAATAACTGGCTTATTAAAAAGTCTATCTATTTTATGAATTGAATTAAATCCTGGTCTGACTAAGACACACGGTTGTACTAATGTATCATTCATTTAGAACCTTCCTTGGGCAGAACCGCGGACTTAATGTTTGCCCAATCCCAATCTTCTCTGATATTTTTATTTTGTTCCCACACAGACTTCATTACAATCGGGTTTACATCATTTTCTTCCATAGTCTGCAAGAGTGCATTTATGTCTTTTGCAAAACAGATTCCACCAAAACCAAGTTCACCATCTGGGCCGGGTACTTGAGTATGACTTATTCCAACTCTTTTGTCGGATATAACTCCTTTTCTAACACCATCCCAGTTCATGTTCATAGAATCACAGAGCAATTTCATCTCATTGAACAATATCACTTTTGATGCCAAATAGGTGTTAGCAAAATATTTTACTGCTTCCGATTCATCTGATGTCATTTTATAGATTGGTACTGTTGTTCCTTCACACCCAACAGAAATTGGAAAACATGCCTTGTATAGATTGGAAACAGATTCTACTAAATCCTTTTCTCCGCCAATTACATGTCTATCTGTGTTTAGAAAATCATATTCTGCATTTTTTGCAGTTAAGAATTCGGGGTTGTGTACTATTTTTAAATGTGGATATTTTTCACAAAGACTCTTTGTTGTTCCGATTGGAACAGTAGACTTGATTATGAATACGCCTTCTGCCGTAGTTGGTAGTTCTTCAAAGAAATCTTCTATAATTGATAGATTGCATTCTCCACCTTCTTCATCACACATAGGAGTTGGTAAACAAACAAAAACATAATCGGAAAATACAGTTTCAGTATAAGTGTGGGTTGACTTTTCTGGGTCAACATCATATATTTTAATAGAAACTTTATCGCCAGTGTAATACGAAAATCCTGCCGCTACAGCATTTCCCACAAAACCATTACCAATAACACCAATGTTCATAATATAAATCCTATCTAATAATTGTTAATAACATCAACTACTTTATTTAGGTCATCTTTAGACAACCACCACCCACAAGGAATGTTCATCATTTTTGAATCGAACTGTTCCAAACCTTCTAAGGTTTCTGTTTTGAATTTTTCAAAAACACTATATCTTAGATTACTAACATGGGCAGAATCTGTTCCTATTTCATTTTCTGTCATGTAACTTCTAAACTTTTCCTTATCGTCTACCAAAATAGTAAATAACCAAGAAGAAGAAATTCTGTCATCAAAACTATCCATTATCGTTATCTTTGGATTTCTAATGTTCTCTCTTAAATGTTTTGCATTGGAAATGTGTTTATCTATCAATCCATCAATAGTTTCCAGTTGTTTTAATCCTATTACTGCATTTACATTATTCATATGAAATTTATAACCACACTCTGGAATGTCTTGTTCCCATCTAGAGGCACATTTGAATGTTCTATCTAGTCCAAACCATCGTAATTTTCTAATTCGTTCCGCATCTTCTTTTGATTTACATATAATGGCACCACCATCAACTGTTGTTAAGTGTTTTACTGCTTGAAAAGAAAAGCAAATGTAATCTCCATGATTACCAATTAGTTTACCTTTATATGAAGAACGAAGAGCATGGGCAGCGTCTTCGATTATTTTAAGATTGTTATCATCTGCAATCTCTAGGATTTCATCCATATCGCAAGGTTGGCCTCCCCAATGAACAACGATAATTGCTTTTGTTTTGTTTGTAATCTTCTCTCTTATACTTTCAGGACAAATGTTTCCTGTTCTTGGATTTATGTCTGCAAAAACCAACTTTGCTCCTGTATGATAAAACGGTTCGTTTGTAGCCATGCATGTCATTGCAGTTGAAATTACTTCATCTTCTGAAGACAAATCTAACATGTGTGCCGCAAGATGTAAAGCACTTGTACAAGAATTTACAAGACATGTATTTTCATTTCCGATATACTCTCCAAACTTCTTTTCAAATAAGTCGGAGTATTCCCCCTCGGTAACAAAACCACTGTCGAAAACTTCCTGTATCGTTTGTCCTATGTTTTCGGGACAATGTACTTTCATCAAAGGAATCATTCCACATGTCCCCCATAATTATAACTTGATGATTTGTATGTTTCATCAACATATTCATAAGTTTTCATTATGCCATCTTCAAATGAAGTTGTTGGTTCATTTTCAAATTCCGAGACCACTTTAGAAATGTCTGCCTTTCTTCTGTTTGGTTCATCTTTTGGATAGAATGATGGATGTTCTACAACTCTGAGATTTTCTAAATCTGCATCTAGTATTTCATATGCGGTTTTACAAACATCATATGCAGACATTTCTATATCATTACTTCCGACATTATATACTTCTCCATTAGAATCTGAAAGTAGAATCTTAATCATAAGTAAGATAGCATCCGCAACATAACAGTATGTTCTTGTTTGTGTTCCATCCCCATATACAGACATGATATCGTTTTCCACAATACTCTTGCAAAGATTTGCCATCATTCTACCATCGTCTAATCTCATATGTGGACCGTACAAATTGAATGGTCGAATAACCTTTACTGGTAAATTATACTCTCTCATATAAATATCTGATAAAGTTTCAATTACTAACTTACCTACATCATAACAACTTCTACTTCCCATAGTGGGGATTTGGCCAACATATGTTTCTGGTGTTGGAATGTGTTCAGCAGGTGGGTCGCCATAAATTTCACTAGAAGAGAAAACTAATACCGATTCTGCTTGGTCTTGTAGTGCTTTGTTGAATACATTTACTGTTCCAGTATAAGAAACATCCAAAGTTTTAAAAGGTTGCTTCTTATACCATTTCGGAGAAGCAATTCCTGCACTGTTGATATAAAAATCGCAAGGCACTTCAATACCCATTTCCTTGATGGTAATGTCTAAATCTTGTGCATCTCCGTGAAATATACGACAGTGGTGTGATGATTTTTTGTATACATTGTTGTTTAAATAATTAAAGAAATCAACAAACCACTTTCCTAAAAACCCACCAGAGCCAGATATGAATATGTTCTTACCTTTGAATCGGTCTAATTCTTTTTTTGAAAGTTTTGAAACTATATTTTTTATATCATTATCAATAACACGCATTACATAATTCTCCTAATTCCTCATTGGTTAGTGGGATTGGGTCTTTTTTATATTCCCTTTCCAACAATCTTGGTTTTTCGGACACACAATTATCTATGTCTTCAAAACTCATATTTTTTAATAGCCGTAAACAAGAAACTACAAATGGTGGTGCAACAACACACAACCTTTTATATAAATCCTTTTCTGTGTCTTTTGGTAGGACTGGATATGTAATCTTATTTAATATTGGCCCAAAATCATAACTATTGGTCATTTTATGAAATGTTAATCCTTGTTCTCTTTCGCCTTCATTTAATGTGTGTCTTAGAATGTCTAAACCACCAAAGTTAGGGAGCAGACCAGTATGAACATTAAATGTTTTTTCGTTTGATTCGATTAATGAATCATATTGAACAGATATTGCCACATCATATTCACACTTTAAATCTTTCTCTTCTAAATCAATATTTCCAGAAACTGTAGACCTAATTTTATTTGGAACATAACCTATGATATTAAATTGATTTCTTTTCAGTTCATTAATAACCAATTCTGTAAGAAATGTAGAGCCTAATATTAAGATGTTGTCTGTTTTCATATAACAATCCAATTCTCACAATATAAGTCTTTAGTGTCTTTGGGGTCTTTTTCGTTTGGTATAAACCAATTGTTTGGAGCAATTACAATTTTATCTTCGGTGTTGTTTAACCAAGCACCCCACCAACTAAATGAACTGTTTGCAATTATATTGTGGTCACACTTAGACATTAAACACATATCTTGGGCTTCTGTACCACCTTCTGCGAATACACAATTATTACCCTGAAAGAGTTGTTTACATACTTCAATTTCATCCGAGAATATAATGAATACAACATCACCTTCAATTTCAGATTCAAAATGGCCGATTGCTTGTTGATAATATGGAGTCTTTATAAGAGGAACATAAATGTGTTCTAATGCTTTATAATCTCCTAATCTAACATGAATAGAAACCAGTGTTGCATCATTTGTTGCTTCTTTGATATGTTTTATCTTTTCATCACACTCTTCTTGAATTTCATCGGAGAATTTAAACTCATCTCTGATGGTAGATTCAATGTGTTTAAAATATTTTTCAGACTGGAAGTAACCATTCAAACCACAATCTTCTTTAATAGAAGAGCCAATAGCAGGAATTACAGTCTTGTCGAATGCATGGTTTGCAAAATGGTAGGTTGGTTCTTTCCATATTCTTCTTGCACCGTGTATTTGTTCCCAGTGTACCATATCATCTGCTTTTGAAATATTAAAAACTTCATGTAGAGTTGCATGAGAACCCGTTTTATTATAATCATATACGGGCGTATAACCATGCTTATCAGCAATACCAAGTAATGCAGAGTATTGAAACATTGCATTTCCTAATCTACCATAATCACCTAATCTTGGAAAACATAACATATTAAACTCCTTTTGGTCCTGAACCATAACCTGGTCCTAAAGCACCTGCTTTTTCTTCCAACATCCTCAGAGGTACTTTTGTTAAGTTCTCCCATTTATTTGCACTGTCTCTTTCATCTGCTTGATAAAAGAGAGGCAAGTGGGTTGAAAGCACATTGTACTCATGTTGGATTGTCGCACACCCCAAATCAAATGGAGTTCGTCTATTATATACAAATTCTTTAGCAATGTCAACAACTGCTTTCTTATATTTTTCAGTTAAATATAATATTGCATGTGTTGCATATACGCCTTTAATTCTTGCTAGATTATAACCAATATCTTGTGCAAAGTATCTTCCATCACCATGAGATGTTCCGAGATAAATTGCATCTGTGTTATCGGGAATGTTTTCTATAATAGAATTATACCAATCAGGAATATATTTGGCATCATCTTCTAATATAAGAAGTGGGTCACCATTCATTTCATTTTCAAGTATATCAATGTGTGATTGGGCACAACCAACATAATGGTATATTGTTTGTGGGGTTCCTGGTGGTGGTTCTATTTGTCTTGCAGATAATCTTTCATGATTTTCTATTCCCAGTTCATCGAACTGCTTTTCCATTTTTTCTGCATTTTCTGTAGCACTGTCTAGATTAATCCAACAGCACTTCACATCACGAATATCAATTTTCATTATATAAAACTCCGTATTATTTCTTTCCTATATGATATTTAGGACAAAGTTCCCATTCTTTTTTCTCTTTATGGGATAAAATTTTCAATTGTTTAATGTTTAATAATGGCTCTTCTGTCATATCTGGGTCAACAATATCACAAAGTTCCCACTCTTCCAACAGATTGGCAATTGTATTTCTTCTTGCAATGTCTTCATCTGTTAAATTTGTTGGCAGCCCGTCAAGTGCAAAAAGTTCTTTAAAGTGTACAATATAATACTTGCCTCTCTTGTGAAGAATATGGCAAGATTGGTATAGTTTCTTTTCTCTTCTTGAGGATATTCCTATTCGGGTCAATGTTTCTTTAATCTTTAAGAAGTCATCGTCTTCCAATAGTTCTATTTCAACCAAATCTTCTATATTTATTTCTATTCTCTCCATGCTCACTTCCTTTATATAATCGGCATAAGGGTTTAAAAGTATTTATGCTTTTCCGCCCTTTGAGAGTTTATTTTTGATTTGTTGAACCTGTTCTGTGGTGAGAATCTCAAGTGCTTCTTTGGCTTTTCTGTTGCTGAAATTGAAGTATTCTTTAATCACATCAATATCATCTGGTAAAGTCTCCTTAATCCAAGGACTATATCTGTTGCTCTTTCGGATAGTTCCTCTAAGAAAATCAAACTGCATCTTCTTATCAGCCTGACATCGGATGTTCATCTCGTTTGTTTGAATGATTGTATCGGGAAAAAAGGATAAACATCTATTTACAACAAACGGCACATAATCCTTCTCGATGAATTCATCTTCGGAATCCATAAGAGGTTTCTTGGTGCTGTTAATTGCTTTTAGATAGTCTCCAAGTTTCATCCTGATATCTCTGTGTCCTTATCCACCACTGCAACAATTGATTGAATTTTCACAAGAGCCAATCCTTCATAGGATTCTACTCCGTGCCTCTTGTCAAAGATTACATAGTCATCTATTTTGAAGTCTGCGGGGAAGATATTTCCCTTTGCATCTTTTTCTCCAGCGCCAATCGAAAGAACTCTACCTTTTATCCAAGGAATGTTCTTCTTTGATTCATAGATAATTCCTGCATCTGTTGTAGTTTTCTTCTCGCACATTTCGATTACTACAAAATCTCCATGTGGTTTAAATCCTGTAAGTCCGTTCATTTTAGTTCACACTCCACCATAAGTTCCGTTAAACATGCTGTAAGATTAATTTCTTGGTCTGCAACAAATGCAGACTTATATTGATAATCTGCAAGGATGAGAATTGCTCTTGGAATACTTTGTGCTTCCATAGTTTCATAGAGACCATCATAAATCTTTCGGAAGATTCGTGTTTGGTCGTTATCTAGATTTTCAACAACCCACTTACGAACATCTGTAAAATTCTTAGATTTCATTGCAGAAACCAATTCATTGATTTTGATACTGCCAACTTTAGACAGGATTCCGATGTCGATTGTTCCTGCAATAGAATATCTCTGGAGTTCGTTAATGACTCTGCGGAAGTCAGGAAAATGCCTCATGACTAATTGAGCCAGAACCTTTTCTTCGTAATCAATTCCTTCAGACTCTAGAATATATTCAATTCTCTTAAGAAAAGAAGTTGCCATTGCGGGTTTCTGTTTGTTGGGGATTCTGAATTCAATGTTGGTACATCGAGAATGCAGTGGTTCAATAATTCGATTCTTAAAATTGCAAGTAAGAATAAACCTACAGTTGTTTGCAAACTCTTCGATGAACCCACGAAGTGCCGGTTGCATACTCTGTGCATTTGCATAATCAAATTCATCAAGAATGACAACCTTGCTTCCCCCACCAATCGAAACACTACTTGCAAAGTTACGAATCTTGGTTCTCAGTGTATCGATGTTGCCATCTTCAGAACAGTTGATAATAATCCAATCAAGTCCCATCTCATTGCAGAGTGCTTTTGCAATTGTTGTCTTGCCACATCCTGCACCACCAGACAGGAGAAGATTTTGCACTTCACCCGAATCTACGATGCCTTGAAAAGTATCCTTAATGTCCTTTGGTAAAATGCAATCTTCGATTGTACTTGGACGATACTTCTCTACCCACAAAAAATCTTTTGTTGCTTCTGCAACCGTCATACTATATCCTCCAATGTTACTCCATATTCATCTTCAAGTTCATGGTCAATCATTTCATCAATCATCGATTCAAAAGAATACCTTGGTTTCCAGTTTAACTCGTTTTGGATTTTTGTGGAGTCACCTTTCAAATCTTCCAATTCTTCTGGTCTAAGATATTTCTCATCTGTCATTATATAATCTTTATAATCCATGTCAAGAACTTTAAAGGTATATTCACATAGGTCTCGTACTGTATGAGATGTGCCTGTAGAGCAAACAAAATCATCTGGACTGTGGTGTTGTAAAATCATCCACATTGCTTCTACATAATCTTTGGCGTGTCCCCAATCTCTGCTTGCATCAAGATTGCCCATGCGAAGTTCTTTTTGTTGTCCCATCTTAATTGCACAAGCACCTTTAACTACTTTACTAGTTACAAAATTAGAGCCTCTGC
>TARA_R100001594_G_scaffold58857_3_pt1 | contig 11262 bp, 20 predicted proteins | sample TARA_R100001594 | Tara Oceans TARA_R100001594 (sample SAMEA2622752) | marine metagenome | biome: marine biome (ENVO:00000447); feature: marine epipelagic mixed layer (ENVO:xxxxxxxxx); material: "saline water (ENVO:00002010), including plankton (ENVO:xxxxxxxx)" | depth 150 m | reverse complement strand
TACTCCTTGCCTTGTCTTGCCTTGCCTTGCCTTGCTTTTTAATACGGATCCTATGCAATGGATTTTAAGGTAGTAAATTTGTTCTAAGCGACCATCAAATAATTTTGGGGTTACGGGGTTATAGATGAATAAAAGTGCCTTAGAATTGATCTGACCTAGCAAATTTTTGACTTTTTAACTATTTACAATATTAACATATTAAAGTTAATAAGTTGTTAATAAAATAGATGAATATATAAAATATACATAAAATATATATGTATGTTTGCACCGAACAAAAACAAAGTAGACATGAGTAATTTAATAAATGATGATAACAAACCATCTAAACTTTCTTTAAAAGAATTTGAACGCCAAGAAAAAAAGAGAAATTTAATTTTACAAAAAAATAAAAAAATTATCGATGAAAGTGATAGAAATATTCAACTTATTATTGATAGTGCCAAAATAGATTTAGATCCATCTCAATTAGAACCAATTATTTTGTGGTTAGAACAAATGATTGAGTGGGAACAAAAAAGTTTAATATCTCGAACAATAAGTTCTTATGCAAAATACCATCAAGGAAAAATAGAGGGAAAACAATTAGCAATAAAACTTTTGAAAACAATAATTAAAAATAATAAAAACAAAAACAACCAAAATTATGGCAGATAGCACCGAACAAGAAGAAACTCTAAATGATATTAACAATTTAGAAAAAACTACTAGCACAATACCAGTAGAACCAAATTATATTAGAAATGATGCAACTACATTTTATAAAGCAGTAATTGGACATTTAAGACAATACTCTAAAGCTGAATTATTTGCAAGAGATGAAGTAATTGAGCAAATGAGAACATTATTTGAAAATTTCGATAAAAGATAATACTATGCCAAACGATAAATATAGTGTTTTATTACATTTTAGAGGAAATGACAAATTTCTTTATGAGCAAATTCGTAAAGATGCAGATGAGGAACAATTACCAGTATCTCGATATATGAGATATTTAATGAAAGCTGGTTTAAATAAAGATATAGTAATAAGAAAAAACAAAAACGAGGAAACCGAAAATCGTAAAAAAGAGTAGGTAAATTAAAAAAAGTCCAGCAAAAACTGGCAATTATCTATTATGAGTACAGAAACAAAGAAGTATGTAACAGAAGAAAAGAGAGGAACTTTACATGTTAGTAAAATCCGATCTAAAGAAAATTCTCCACATCATTTTGGAGAATGTCAAATTGATGGCAAAGTTTACAAAATATCTGGATGGAAAAATGTTAGTCAAAATGGTAATTCTTATCTAAACTTAAGATTTGAAGATAAAATTATGCCAACAGATACACCAGAAACATCAAGTACAGATGAAAATCCATTTGAATAATGTTTAAAACAAGTATGTTATTGACAATGTTAAGACCTCTCCTACCAAAATTGGAGAGGTTCTTAACTGAACAAGAAGAATTAGATAATGGAGAGAAATCTAAAATTTTATTAGATGTAATAGATGGTAAAATAAGCATCCAAATTATTGCATTAAAACAAATGCCTAAAGATAAACCTAGAAAAAAAGACGAAATAATTGTATCTCAAATCCTAAAAAATATAGATAGTAATGAATTATAAGGTAAAAAAACTTTTATTTTTCGATGCTATTGCACCTTATGAATATAATTTTAACATATTAAATGAAAAAGGTTTAGGTGCTAGTGAAAGTTATTTGTTATCCGTAGCAAATGAGTTAAAAAAAAACTTTGATGTTGATATTGCAACTGCCAAAGTTAGATATAATTATATTCAAGATGATGTAGTATTTAAAAAATTAGATCTAAAGAATTTATCTGATAAATATGATACTATTATTATACAAAGAAATCCACAAAATTTAAAAATATTAAAAAATAAATATCCAAAAGCAAATTTTATTATTTGGCTACATGATTTTTACGAAAGTAGTTTATGGGCATCTTTGCCAAATCATGATTTACAATATATTGTAGATAATGCCACTTTATTATGTGTTTCTAATTGGCATAAAAATAATTTTGAAGTAAATTTAAAGTTAAGAAAAATAAAAAATTGTGATGTAAAATATATACATTTTTTTATTGAAGATAAAAATAAAATATCTGAAAAAAAAGTAGAATATGATAAAAATAAATTATGTTTTTTTAGTGCTGGACATAAAGGATTAGATTTTACATTAAAAATATTTGAACAATTATATAAAGTAAATTCAAAATTTAAATTATATATTGGAAATCCTACTTACGATCAAAAATATGATATTGATGGAAATAATGGTTCTGTAATTTATTTAGGAAACCAAACTAGAGATCAAGTTTTATCTCACATGAAAAGTAGTTTAGCTACAATACATTTAAACAAAGACTATCCAGAAACATTTGGATGTGTAAATGCAGAAAGTAACATGGTACAAACACCAGTTTGTTGTTATGATATAGGTGCAACAAAAGAAATTTTATATAATGCAGATGACCAAATAATTCAACCTAATCCTTATAGAGTTGATTTACATGATGTTACACATATTATAGAAAAAATACTAAGATGGCAACAAGGAGAACGACCAATAGTAAAACTAAATCCTTTATTTAATAAAAAAAATATAATAGAAAAATGGAACGATCTTATTTAGAAAACAACTTAATTTCTGGAGTTTATACCAATAAAGATAAATATTTAAAAAGATTTACAGAGAATTGGAATAAATATTATGGAAATTTACCTTTAATTTATAATGTTAGAGATGGTAAAATAAATGAAAACATGGAAAAATTAAGACATGATTTTATTCAAAGTGGTAAAAGATATTGGCTATTTATGGATGATGATATTTTATTTACTCGAAATGATGTAATAGAAACTGCATTAAAACACATGCAAGAAAATGATTTATCTTTAGTTACTACCTACCAAAGTACAAATTATAATTTAGTAGAAATTGCTGATCCTAGCAATTTAACATTTGAATTTATATGTTGGGCTGCTGGATATTTTATGTTAATAGATAGTGAAAAATGTGGTTTAGTACCATTTGATTTAAATTTACCAACTACACATGGATCAAATTCGGATATTGCTTATTGTTTAGACATTATAGAGCATAATCCAGATGAAACATTAATAGGTATTGCACCAACTTTAATTTATCATGATGATGCTGGTTATAGTCCAAAAGCTGCTGAACCATTTAAAATTGATGAAAGTAATGAACAAGAAGTTAATAAAAGTGTAGAGGAATTTTTTAGAAAATTAGATAAAAAATTATTACATAATAATCCAAAAATAGAAATTGTATTTATGAATAATGGACAAATAGATTATAATGAAACTATTGGTATGCATTATTTAAAAACTAAACATCCAGATATTTTTCATGAAATAATTGCTAGAAAACATTATGATAGGGTGCATACTACTGATGGATTTTCACATCATTATTTTGGACAATGAAAATAGATTATATAATTCCTACTATAAATAGACCATCTTTAAAAAGAACATTAAAAAGTATAGAGTTAGAAAATTTAAATTATGGAGTTTTACCAACCACATTAATTTGTGATACTGGAAAATCTGCTGGAGAAAATAGAAATATATCATTAGAAAAAGTACAAGATAGTAATTGGATTGTATTTGTAGATGATGATGATTATTTAGAAAATGGTCATAGTTTAGAATTAAATAATGATTTTGATGTTGTAGTATTAACCATGCAACAAGAAAATAAAATAGTACCAAATGTTGAAAAATTTGGAAATACAAAAGCTAGTTTATCATTACAAGGAAATATTGGTATAAATTTTGCATTAAAAACATCTTTTTATTTAAAACATAATTTTAAATTTGATAATTTTGGAATTGGAGAGGATTTTAGATTTTTTACAGAGGTACTCAAAAAAACTGATAAAATAAAAATTACAGAAAAAATTTATTATCGAGCAGAAAAATCTAATCATTACAAAAAACAAGAACAAATGAAAACATTAAAAGGAGTAAAATATGGATTATTTATTGGTACACCAGTATATAGTGAAGAAGTAAAAGTACCTTACATGGATAGTATAGTAAGTTTAAGTAGAGAAATGCAAAATGCTGGTATTCCAGCAGTACGACAACACATTATGAATACATCTTTAATTACCAAAGCAAGAAATGAATGTTTAAGTAATTTTATGAATAATACAAGTTTAGATTATTTTATTTTTATAGATGCTGATATAAGTTTTGATGCATTAGATGTAATAAAACTAATGAATTATGATTTACCATTTGTGGCTGCTACTTATCCTAAAAAATCATTAAATTGGCAAGACATACAAAAATGTATTGTATATGATACACCAGAAAGTAGTAAAGAATTATTTGAAAAAACAAGTCAATACACGATTTACGAAAAAAATAGACAAAAAATAAAAGATAATTTATTAGAAGTCAATAGGGTAGGTACTGGATTTATGATGTTTAAAAGAGATTTAATAAAAAAATTAGAAAAAAAATATCCAGAATTAATGTATGAAGAAAATGGTAATAAAGGATATGGATTTTTCGAAAGTGAAATTAAAAATAAAGAACACATAAGTGAGGATTATGCTTTTTGTGAGAGAGTTAAAAGTGTAGGAGAAAAAATAATGATTGATACATCTATTAATTTAATTCATCATGGTGGTAACGTAAATTTTTATGGTAATTATAATAACTATAAAATATTTGAAAAAAATGCTAAAAAATGGCAATAAAAAATAAAGATTATGCAAAATTTGTAGTGCCAACTACTGAAGTTACAAATATAGTTACTGGAGAAATTGATGAATTAGAGTATGATTTTGCCGATGCTGAAAGTTCGGATGCTGAAAAAAAAGATGCAGAGGGAAATTTAGTATCAGTTACTAATTTAAAAGAATTAAAATCTAAAATTAAATTAGATAAAGTAAAGAGATTAAAAAAGAATAAAACTAAAAAAGATGTTTGGGGTGGTAAAGCATTAAGATTTAAAAAAGGACAAAAGGATGGTAAAGGTGGTCAAATAATGCCAAGTGAAACGGCAAATGCATTTAGAAATATAGCAAAAAAGGAAAATATATCTACTACACAAGCTATTAAAAAATATCAAAATACAAATCCAGTTGCAACAACTAAACAATCATTTGGACAACATGATTTTGACACTAAATTATATAGTAAAAATCAAAAAACTGGAGAGGAAAAATATATTACAAATAAAAATTTATTGGTAAAAGTAAAAGATAGTAGTGGTAAAACATATAGATTTAGAGGTACTGGAAAAGAAATTTATAATGATGCACAATATCAAAAATTAATTACTAGAAACTTAAATAGAGTTTATAAAGCTATTAAAAAGAAAAAATGATAACTATAAGATCAACATCGCAAGGTAAAAATGATTTTATAGATTATTTAAATGCATGTAATTATAATTTTACATTATCTACTACTACAAATTCTAGTATTATAGTTTATTCGGATAAATATCATCAATATAAAGTAGTATTTTCTGATGGGGTTTATATGAGTAAAAAAGAAATGATTTTACAAAGACAATTAAAAAAAGAAATAGAAAAAAATACTAAAGATCAAGAAATAAAATTTAGTAGTGAAAAAAAAATAAATTTCTTTGAATTTGATAGTAGTTTAAAATATATGGTCGAAACGGCTGGAGATTGTGTAGATATAAACAATGTCTTGGAAATGGATATTACTAAAGCATATTATCAAATGGCTTTTAATTTGGGTTATTTATCTAAAAAATTCTTTGAAATGACATTAACATTACCAAAAATAATTAGATTAAGATTGTTAGGATCTATTGCTACAAAGCGTATAGTGGAAACATTTAAAAATGGTAAGGTAGTAGAAATGAAAATTGTTGAAGATTTAAGAATGAGAGATATATGGTTTGAAATATGTTATAATGTAGGTAAAGTAATGAAAGAATGTAGTCAAGCTATACAAGATTTTTTTATTTTTTACTGGGTGGATGGTATTTATTTTCAACGGCATCCAAAATTTTCACAAAAAAATGATCCAACCTCACAAATAATTCAAAAAATATTTCAAAAAAATAATTTAAAATACACAATAAATCAATTAGAAAAAATATCTTTGCAAAACTTAGATAATCAAATTATGTTAAAATGCTGGAAAGATGGTAAGGTAAAAAGCAATTTTTCTGTACCTCACAAAAAAGTCAAAAAATACATTTTTAATCCAATTAATGAAAAAATATATGCTTAATTGGAATTACATACGAGAAAATTATCCAAATGCGTTAAAAGAATATTTAAGATCCGATTGGAGTTTAGAGGATTTTTGGAATGCTTATGGATTATATGTAAAATGCAGATTAATAGAGAGAGATACTGGATGTGAATTATGGGAGTGGAAAATATCCAGTAAAATTGTCATCTATTCTACTTTATGTTATAAATCTATTATAAAAGATGGTAAAAAAATAGATGTCTATTCTTATGATGAAGTAATGGAAAAAAGAATGAATGAAATATTTAAATTAATAGAAGATCAAATAAAAGATGATAATTTTTTAAATAATTAAATGAAGTGGAAAAAAAAGATCCAATAGATATTTTAGAGTTATATACTAAAAAATTAATTAATAAAGATAAACAAAAAAAATACTTAAAAAAACATCCAGAATTATGGTTAAAAAAAATGTACAAACAAAGGAAACAAAAAAAGCAAGAACAATTAACAAACAAAGCAACGAAAAAATAAAAGAAAAAATAACAAATAAAGGAGAGGACATGGTTAAAAATGAACAAATAATTGAAAAAAAAATGGGTTCAAAACGGGAACAAAAAATTAACTCCGAAATGACTAAAAAATCGGTTCAAAATGAACAAATAATAGAGGAGCAATCAAGTCCAGAACCAATAAACGAAAAACCAGCACCAGATGTATCTACTGATGATTTGGTTAAGGTATTAAAAATACCAATGAATGATGCAAAAGTAGAACCAGAACCAGTAGATGTCCATAATGCTATATTTGATAATGATACCGAAGTAGAGGAACCAGAATTTGAAGATGAGGATATAGAAGAAGAAAATTTAAATGATAAGTATTTTAATCAAGATGATCCAGAAGATTTTGATGATACTTTTTTTAGTGATAGTAAATTAATGGCAGAGATGGGTACCGAAATGATAGATATTGGAATGTCTACATTAGCACAATTTCTAGCAAAAGATTTTGATAATCCAGAAAAATATCAAATTAGTGAATATAGAAAAAATAAACTTAAAAAACCATTAGAACAATTATTAAGAAAAAGAGGTGCCAAAGTTAGTCCAGAGGTTATGTTTGGAGTTACTTTATTAGTAATTTATAGTCCAATATTAATTATAGCAATGCAAGAACGTAAAAAGAAAAAACAAGAAAGTCAACAACCACAAGATATTGCAGAGCAAATTCCAAAAAATATCCAAAGGGTAATGCCACAACCAAAACCAGTAACACCACCACCACCAGCACCACCACCAGCACAACCACCAACGGCACAACCGATGGTAGTACCTATTGAACCAAAAAAGAAAAAAGGTAGACCAAAAGGTAGTAAAGACAATAAAAAAAGAAGTACCAAAGGTTATAAAGGAAATAAAAATAATGCAAATGCTAAATAATGGGTATAAAAGCATCTAAAGAAAAATATGAAAAAAGAATTAACATTTGTAAAGAATGTCCAGATGTTAGACATAGTGTTGGAATTGGTTTAACATGTGGAGTTTTTTTAGGATATGGAAATCCTATTCCAAATACATGTGGATGCAAATTAAGTTGGAAAGCTAAATTAAATAATCAAAAATGTCCACAAGAAAAATGGTAATTTATGTATAAAATAAAAAAATTACAATATCAAAAAGCTAAAAAATTAGGGGTGGAAATAAAACCATCTAAATTAAAAGGTAAAAAAATTGATGTATTTAAGAATGGAAATAAAATTGCCAGTATTGGAGCAATAGGTTATGGAGATTTTGCTACTTATAAACAAACAAAAGGTAATGAGTTTGCATTAAAAAGACAAAAAGCATACAAAAAAAGACATCAAAAATATAGAACAAAAAAAGGTACTAACTCTTATTATGCAGATAAAATATTATGGTAATGATAAATGATTTTTACAAAAAAACTCCTAATAAATTCAAACAAGGTTATAAAAATTTTAAAAATTTTCACAATAATTATTTAAATATTATATTTCATTTTTTTACATCTGTATTACAAATATATTGGAGTTATTTATTTGTTATGGAATTTAATTTTTTGTATTTATTATTTGTTATTTTAATTCCTTATTTAACTGATGGTATTGGACATTTGATTGAAAAAAATTTTACAATAGTATTAATGATGAGCAAATTAGAAAAATCTACAAATTCTGCTGGAGTTAATGGATTTTATAATTTTTTATATAAAATTTTATTATTTATAGAAACATTTTTCTTTAAAAAAATAAACAAATGATAACATTAATAATAATTTTTACTTTAATTTTTATAATATTAGGAGCAATATTATTTCAATTTTCTAAATTTAGAAAAAGAATAAAAAAATGGAAAAAAAATCAAGGAGATGACTAATCGACAAAGTTTATTTTTTATTATAGTTGGAACCAATGGTACTGGAAAAACTACTTTATTAAATAATTTAATTAACGAAAAAGGTGGAAAATCTTTAATTATTGATCCAGATGGTTTGGAGTGGCAACATGTTCAAGAAATAAATCCAGAAAAAGCTGGAGAATTAAAAAGTGGTCAAGGAAAAATTTTAGATCCAACACCAGAGGATTTAGAATGTTTAATGGATTTTCAAAATGGTTCATTAGTATTAGATGATTGTAGATTTTATTTACGTAGTCGCATGGATGAAAGCATAAGGAGAATTTTAATTCGTAGAAGACATAATTCAATAGATGTATTTGCAGTAGCACATGGACTTTCTGAAGTACCAGCATCTTTTTATACTTTTGCTACACATTTAATATGCTTTAAAACTAATGATAGTTTAGTGAGATTAAGAAATAGTACCGATAAAGAAAAAATAAATAGATTAAAACTGGCTATTGATGAGGTAAATAAACATCCAGATCATCATCATTATAAAGTATTTAATATTTCTGATATATAAAATTTTTATTTTTAAATTATATTTTTTGTCCTTGTAATTAATATTTTATTCTCAATTTTGCCGAAAATATTTTTTATTCATGGCAGAACCAACTAAAAGTTCATCAAAACCAGAACCAATATTATCTAGTGCTGGTAGTACAGAAATAAAAGCATTAACACCAGAATATATTTATAAAACAGATCCAAATGTTGAGGATTTTAATCCAATAGGTAGACCAAAAAATGATTTAAATCCACCACCATCATTTGTAGCAACTAAACCACCAGCACCAAGACCAGATCCTACAAGACCACAAGACAAAGATTATTGTTTAAGAAATCCAGAAGATCCAAGATGTCATGATGAGCAAGATGTATATCAAGATTTAGGTTTATTTGCAGAAGAAGTAAAAGATATTTTTGATGCCGAAAAAAGATCTAAAAAAATAATTGAAAAACCAGTACAATCTTTATATGAAAGTAAAAAAGATGATACTCAATTTGATACACCACATATAATTAGACAAGAATGTAGATGTAAAGATGGTACAAAAGCATTAGGTTTTTTAAATACAAAAACAGGTCAAAGAGATTGTAGTGCATGTAATCCACGAACAAGAAAATTTAGTAATCCTAGTATATATAAGAATTACAACACAAAAAAACCACGACCAGATTTTAGTGGTAAAAAAGTACCTTTAAGAAAGCAAATTGGTGTTTCCAATTTTGGAGATGTAAATTTAAAAGGATGTCCAACTGGAAATGCTAATAGAAATATTGAAGTTACCAATCAAAAAGCAACATTAAATAATGTAATAAATATTGATACTATTGATAGTATTGGTGGTGCCAATATAACGGCAGAACAAAATACTACTGGTTTGCCAATATCATTATATGATGGATGTTCAACAAATGTTTATAAAATATAAACAATAAATTAATTTAATAATAAAAAGAGTATAATAAAATGAAAACAATAAGCAATCAAGATAGTGTAAGTGCATTTTCTGTAACATTAGACAATGCAGCTGTAAACGCTGCAAAGAAATTTAGAATTTTTGATAATGATTTAGTATTAAGAGCAATCAATGGTTCTTTAGGATCGGCAACATCTACTACTTTAGAAACTACAAATGCTGGAGCATTAGAAAATACTACAAGTGCAACACCTATCGTAATTTCTGGTTTTAACTACCAAACAACTTATGATGCTGGACAATTTTCTCAAACTTTTGATATTTCAAGAGGTTCTATTGATGGGAGAGTAGTTAAGCATCCAAATATCATTGCAAAAGCAAAACGTAACACTCAATATGATAGTAAATTATTAACTATCGATGAGAGATTTGTTATTGATGGTCAATCTGGAATTGAAGTAAATGTACAAGCATCTGAAAAGGTAATTTTAACATTCTTCGTTGAAGGATTTTTAGTTTAGTCGAGAATAACTAAATAATTTGAGTAATGAGTAATGGACAAGGTGGAAATATGAACACAAATCAAATAATTCATTTATTAGAAACAGATTTTGATTTTGGAATAAATTTTATAATAGATAATAATCCACAAGCAGTAGAAAGTAATATATCTGCCTTGTCTATTCCATTACCAGAAAATCCATCCAACCAACAATTAAGAGAGGTTATTGATACCTTATTACAAGATGGATCGGATGAAATGGCACCAGAAAAAGTAGAACAAATAGTAATGGTGCCGTATATAGATACTCAAAGCAATTATACTGGACAATTAGGACAAGAAATTGCACAACTTATGCCACCACCAGAAAATGGTGCAGCACAAAGTTCTGGAATTTGGGTAGCACTCACAAACACAATAGTACAAGGAATATCCAATATTTGGGGTGGTTATCAACAACTCCAAAGTCAAGAGTTGCAACAACAAATGTTAGAAGATCAATATCAATATGAGTTGCAACAAATTGAAAAAACAAAAATTTTAGGAATACCACAATCGGTATTTATTGCAGTTATCATCTTTTTGATGTTTGCAATGTTAATTATATATTTAAGTAATAGAAAAAATTAAAAATGACTACATATAAATTTAGACAACCAGCACAACCACCAGCAACAGATTTAG
>TARA_R100001594_G_scaffold84422_1_pt1 | contig 11279 bp, 15 predicted proteins | sample TARA_R100001594 | Tara Oceans TARA_R100001594 (sample SAMEA2622752) | marine metagenome | biome: marine biome (ENVO:00000447); feature: marine epipelagic mixed layer (ENVO:xxxxxxxxx); material: "saline water (ENVO:00002010), including plankton (ENVO:xxxxxxxx)" | depth 150 m | reverse complement strand
AAAACCTATTCGCTTGCTTAGTTTTGAACTTTCGTTCCCTACTTCGAGGAGAATCTTACGCAAAGCCGTTCCCGCCATTGAGCCAGAAATACCAGCATTCGCAAGCGTCCCGAGGATAGCCGTGGTCGACTCAACTGAAACCCCCACCTGCTTGGCTATTGGAGCGACATACGCCATAGAATTTGAAAATTTATCCATATCCAGCGCACTTTGCGAGAATGAACTCGCCATCGTATCAGTCACCCGTGACGTTTGACTGACATCTAAACCGAAAGCCCGTAATGTTTGCCCAGCTACAGCCGCAGATGTAGCCAGATCAGTACCTGTTGCAGATGCGAGAGCTGCCGTGTCTTTGGTTACTCCCCTGATTTCCTTGCTTGAAAATCCAAGTTTTGCAAATTCGACTTGCAAATTAGCAATTTCTGAAGCCGTGAAAACACTTGTGGATCCTAACTCCCTGGCGTTTCTTTCAAGGGCCTCAAGTTCTTTGCCTGTAGCTCCAGATATCGCCTCCACATTACTCATATTTTTCTCAAATTGGCGGCCTACACTAACCACACCAGACATGGCCCTCATTGTACCATAGAGAGCCGCCGTAGTTAATCCTAATTTAGCGGCAAATGCCCCCATAGATTTACCTGCCCGATTTGTTGAACCCTCCAGCCTTTTTGTCCTCGATTCCAGTTCTTTATATTGGGACTTTAGTTTCGCGATGCCTTTGGCTTGAAATTCAATGGTTTGCTTTAGGTTTGCCATGATGTTTCTTTAGCTCTCTATTTTGGTTTGTGTTAATAATTCCCCGGATAATGTAATATTTTTCAACCCATATTTGCGGAGTTTCACCATACCCACCCGGATATGCAGGCGTTGATGTTTGTTCTGCGTACATATATCGGCGAATATCATTCTGGAATTTATCACATATAAATATTGATGGGTTGCAGAAAAATGGCAATTGGGCGAAAGTGTCGATCATAGATCCATATATGTCGCCACTATTAAAGTCTAAAGATTCATCATAAACCTTTAATAAATAATCATTTAACTCCTGTAATGAATTAAATGATGTAGATTTTTCATTCTGTAATACCGATGGAGATCGATATGGAAACGCCTTGAATTCCGGCCTGCTTTCCGGCGTCCCCTTTAAACTGGCGACTACATTAAGCCCCAGTAACAGGCCATTTACTCCCCCAGAGTTTGCGCGTCTTGGATCAAGTTCATCAATTCATCTTTTTCTTCCAGATTCATCTGCTTGATTACGCTGTCTGTGGCAATCCCGTCTTTTTCTTCATAGTCCTTAAAGTCGCCACCGCCTAATCCGTACCGAATCCACTGCGTCCGGGCTTTGGATGAGTTTTTAATGGTTTTGATCGAGCCACCAGAAAAGATGACTTCAGGAATGTCAGTACATTCGTCCATTTGATCAACAGACATTGATTTTATTTGTACTTTTCGGCCTGACTTGAGTTTTTTCTCAGTCATTTATTTGTCCCTCCGTTTTAATAAGTTTATTATGACATGGTCAGCACTGCGAGACTGCCGCTTGCGGCGGCCCCTGTTGTGGCTGTCCACGGAATTTCAACGAACATTCCTTCATCGGAGAAATCGATATTATGCCCTGTCATTCTTGCCGATGGGATAGAAATGTCAAAATTAGATCCGTCATTTAATGCCAATGCGTAAGCGGCTGGTGTGTTATTTACCCAATCAGTAGAAAGTGCATCTGCCATATTTGCGTCATATTTCACTGTAATGGAGCCAGATATATCAAACAGTCCACCCCTTACATATCCATCAGTTTCAGCACTTGTACCTTGCCAGCCTACTCGGCTTGCCGGATTCGTAAACGTCATCGAGAAGTCGGAGCAAGTCACAGCGTGGCCTCCGACTGTTAAGGCGTTTGTGAAATCAAATAAACCTTTTTCATAATTAGATGCCGTTGTTGCTCCAGTAACACCAGAATCCTTAATAATAGGTTTATATCCACTCATAAACTGGCCACTGGCGTGCAGACGACCCGAATCCGTCCCCATCGACATCGAGAGCGTAAGGTTCTGAAGGACTGCCGAGTGCATTATCTGGTCATCTGAATCAAGCCCTGTCGTACTCGTAGCCGCTTCGAGTAAAATAATGCCAACATTATCAGCAGTGGTCGATCCGTGCGATAAATCTTCGTGTGCATCATGCACTGCGGCGTTTATTGTTATCGCGCTCGAGCAATCAGCCACTCCAGTGACCAAACTTAAGAGAGTTTGGAGCATAACCTCATTCTCCACCAGATAATCGAAGTCCCATGTCCATGTGCCGGAACCGTAATGACGAATAAAATCACCATCTTCATAAGCCCTGCGACCGGATCTTAATACAGTCGCCGTGGTGAAAGCACCATCGTAATTAATTCCGCTTAATTGGTTTAATCTCATAAATAAACGAGAACCTGACACAAAATCAGCATCTGCAAGGCTCCCATCTCCCCCAATCGCTAAAGCTGATACATCTTGCTTACCTACGATGACTTTATACTCTCTCCCTGACGCATTAGTTGCCATAACTATCTCCTTTAATTTTTAATAAGGTTGTTCGCAACCAAATAAACCATCTGCTTATCTGGTACACCGCTTAAATTAACCGATTCACCTTTTAAGAGTTTTTTGTGCTGTGCATCGGTTAGTGAACCCCTATTTTTCATAAACACTTTATAGTCACTTGTTGCTGAATACATTTTTTTATTTTTTGACTTTAAATCTTTTGCCATATTGATATCCCCTAATTTAATTTAAGATACTCTTGATAGTCTACATGAAAATGTGAATCTGGCAACATGGAGGCCGTCAACAGCTTCTTCACCCCCTGTAAAATCGTCGAAGGTGATCTCCCCGACCACTCCATCGTGCCACGGAAATGATGCCGCCCCATTATTGACATTATTAAATAGTAACTGATATAATCTCTCCGCGTCTGAATATAACTGCTCATAAAATCTTTCATCATTATCATCACCCATTGAATAAACTGCGATTTCTGTATTGTACAATTTTCTCCACTCCGTCGCAAATAATTCATCCGTTTCTGCACTCAGCCCCCATAATCTTATAGAATAAGATCCGTGATCGCGATATGTAGGAGATATATAAACAGTGCAAGCTCTATCGGTTGTAATAATGGAACGAACCTTTGCCAAAACATTTGTATAGAATACATTATTATATGTCGTATTGAGAACAAGGGCCATTATAATTTAAATCGCCTATGTCCAGCCCTGACATATCCGCCTTTATAACTACCTGCGCCTAAATGGGACGACCCCCGCGTCATTGTTACATTACCAGACTTGCCGATTCTAACATCTTCAGAAATCCCGTGAACTTCTATTTCCCATTCATTGTTCGCTGTCGCGGCAGTGCTGTCAGTTGCCCCTGAAAATCTTATCTCAAGACCTCCAGCGCATTCCTGAAAATCCCCGTTTATTGTTTCGGCAGTAATAATTTGATTCGCTTTTAAATCTGTTGCTGATTTCTCCCATACTGAATATGTAGCTGTCCCGATTGCCCCCGCATCAATAATTTTAACTTTCAATAAGTCGTATGTGCCAGAATAGAATCCCCGTGTCTGCACAGGCCGAACACCGCCAGACGTATATGTCACATCCCTGATAACACCATAAGATGAGTCTCCGGTCACCTGGTGAGGCAGTTGAATGTCTCCAGTTTTTAATCCGTTTAAATATTCCTCAGCCTCCTCTGTAAATGCTCCAGCTATTTCGCTCAAAGGATCATCAGATTTAATCATCATCGCCACAGCGATCAATGCTGTGGATCGTTTGATTATATATGGATAAGAACCTTCTCTATCAAGATTAATCTCAGAGGCTAAACGAGAATCCAGCTTGGATTCCACATACCTACTGGCGTTACGCCTATACCTCTGAGTAAATGTAGACGCATCCTCACCCGCTTCCATTATCATATCACTGGGGCTTGTTGCGCTATTATAATAATAAACAGCGTCCAGTGTAGACTCGTAAAACCACTCATCATTACCATTCACTACCCCACTGTTTGCTTCAGCACTGCCTAAATCCTGACCATTGGCGAATAACTGAGTAATTAAACCACAATTATCAGCTCTGTATAAATTTGAGCTGTGAGTCACCCAGCCATAAACGCGCGTCTTTGCATCCGTTGATTTTACTTGAGGATAGACATCGTATATATCTCTGTCTGTGCAATATTCGATAGTTGATGTTACTGCCATAAATTACCTCTTTTTTTTCTTTGCATAGTATGATCGAACTTGTTTTTTTGAATATGTTCGACCTGATGGGCTTTTGTATTTTCCCCTTTTTTTACCACGCTTAATTTTTTTAAACGGCATTAATGCTTATCCAGAACTTTTTTTATTTGCTCAACAAGTATATCGTCAGCTTTTGACGGCGTTAATTTTGTAACGATGCTTAGAACCCTTAAAATAAAGCCTTTTGTGCCTCTTTTTTTAATTTCTCTCTTAATATAAGAACTTAATAAGCTCATTTATTTTTCCCCGCTATTTTGTAAATAATTTTTTTTACAGAAGTCCACAATAAATCATCCCACTTTGTTGGGCTTAATGCCACCGCTTTATCGACTGCGAGCAGTCCGATGATTACATATTCCCAATTATTAATCAGCCATTGTTCCATGATAACCTCATTTTAAGTATGCTAAAAGCCCTATGAATATACTCAGGACAGAACCAACAAAGATAGTCATGCCCCTCATAAATGCGTGACCTGTTTCCAGTTTGTTAATTCTGCCCATATTATGTGATAAATTACGATCTATTGATTTCAGTTGCATTTCTATATTGTCCAACTTCTCCGTGTGAGTGGCTAACGTATGCACGACATCAGTTTGAAATTTATCGCTCAAACGGATAACGCCCTTCTATACCATCCATAAAAATATTTTTCATACTTATCTGGCCGTTTAATTGTAATAGATGCGTAGTGCATAATTCTATACGCCTGAAAACGCTCAGTCTCTAAATTCTGGACAGCTTTCAGCGTGTTCGGGCCTATACGCCCATCTATTGATATCGCCCTGCCCTTACCATTTTTATTATTTGCCGCAGATTGCAATATTTTAGTAGCTCTCGACCTCCCTTGATTGACAACAGCGTCGAAAAAAGCCTCCTGCAAGTGTTCTGGCAATCTATCGCATTTCGACGGCTCATAATAATGCTCACGATAGATTTCTATCGCTTTCCGCTTGGTCAGAGCCTTGATTTCATCGGGCGGCAACCCTGTACCCCTTTCAGAGATGCCATATTTCGTAGTTCCTCCTGTATCAACGACGATTTTAGCACCGCCCTCGCGTTCTATGACGCTGTCAATAAAATCATTGAATTTCATGCAAATACGGCCTTCCCTGCCTGTTCTGTCCTGTCGCGTAAATAACAAGCCATTAATATTGGTTCATAATTATCTGGTCTTACGCTCATCATAGGATATCGTAGTTTCACAACATTGATCCAGTGGGCAGTTTCATCGTCAGGATTTTCTGGATATAAACCGAAATAATTTTTCCATTCATTACTGCTGACCACTTCGACATCCCACCGAAATGACTGAAACACCCCGAACCATTTACCCATTTCAAGTTGGTTATCTGACTTGAGAATCGCACATTTAGCTCTTAAATACTGATATTTTCTAATGACATCAATTCGCACACCATTATTTAATGGATGGATTGAGTGCCTGTTTTGATATAATATCGATATATATTCTCCTGGGGACACTGCAATGAAAATCATATTTCATCCCCTATCGTCTTAATGACCCCGTCATCAATGGTATGAGTACCGACGACAAATCTGCCATGCACATCATCATAGTATTTTTCGCACTGCTTCGTGTATTCATCTTCTGCACTTTTCAAACTATCCGTCCTTAATACAATCGCGCCATCGGCCCAGACGACATAACTTTTGGTCGTTGACGATGGAATATCATCATCAAAGTCGTAGGGTGCAAAGAATATTTTAATGTCCTTACCCTTGTGTGATTTCCTATATAAGATTTAAACCTCCGCCTCTTTTTCTATACTTTCCGCCACATCATCATCTGCTCCAGCCTCCTTCTCAATGGATGCCTTAAATACAGGTTCGGCAACAGATTTATAGTGATCCCTTATGATAACATTATCTGCCAACGCAGTGTTTAAACGCCCTATCTCTTGATTATGATGGACAATCTTCTCACACGCAAATATTTCAGCTCCTGTCAATTCATTCGCTGTTTTAACGACCTTTACATCTCCAAAGGTCATAGTGTATTCGCGTGGTTTTTCATTATTATCCATTTTGTCCCTCTTTTTTTACATTAATTTTATTTAAGTCAGCCAGCAACAGTTCAAAATCTGCGACCTCGGAATCTACTCTGGCCTTTTCTTCTTTTTTCGCTTTCAGTTGACTTTGAATATTATTTACAGAAACAGTCTCAGCCCGATCCTCGAGAGCTTCGCCAGTCGCGGGGTCGAATTGCTTGGATATAATCTGCAATTCTTCATGCGACTTTTCAGGCTGGTGGTTCCTTAAAATATTTCCATTCTCGTCAGTGACCTCTCGGACTTCAGCCTGATCAATGACCTTCTTTTTTCGTACAGTTACCTTAGATTTTTCTTTTAATGTTTTATAGTTTTTCATTTGTCCCTCTTTTTATTCTCTTCCTTTGTTTAATTGCTTTCTAATGCTTCCACTTTTGCGGACAATTCTTGTACTGCTTTGACTAAATGAGCCACAATACCAGTAACATTAATTGACTTGCCGATGTTTCCAGCCTTTCCTTCTTCATCTGACGCTATATAATCTTCACCGCTAACATCATTTGGAAGTATTTTTTCAAGCTCTTGTGCGATAAAGCCAGAATTACTACCTTTACTTTTTTGTTTCCAATCAAAAGAGACTGGATTCATTTGGTTAACAATAGTAAGACCATCACCAATGGATTTTATATTTTCTTTTAACCCAACATCAGAAGTATCATTGAAATCACCACTCATTACTCCACTTGCGTTCATCGAAAAGCCTGTGTTCCATGTCAGTGCAGAACCAGCAGTTACTGCGCTATCGTACTGAAAAGTAAACGTATTAGTTATTTTTTGAATCATAAAATTTGAGGCATCAGACGATTTCCACGCTGACCCGTCGTGATAAGCATCGAATACAATAGAAACATCGTCATGTTGATAGTTTTGAAGCACCATCAATGGATAGTCATCGCTCGCTGTCGTGAAACTAATATTAGGCCCGGTAGCGAGGTCAGCATTAGCACCTTCGACCGACACTAATCCAACACCTACCCCACCATGAGGGACAGTAGTAGTCCCTATACCTAACCCACCGGCATAAACCTTAGCCCCACTATCCGATGCCATATATACTGCTGTAACAGAAGCGTCCCCAAGAGTGACTGAATTATCTGCAACTCCTGTAACCCCTGAGCCTATTACAGTTTGATTTGATGCGTTGTTTGCAGATGTGTCTGCACCTTTACCTATACAAGTATTATTACTCCCTGTGGTAATGACATCTCCAGCATTTGTTCCGAAGGCTGTATTATTATCCCCCGATGTAAGAACTTTCAATGTCTCTTTCCCCACTGCTGTATTTGCATCTCCATCTTCAAGCTCTTTACAAGAATTTTTTCCGATAGCAATCATTCCAGAACCAACATAATTGGCATCGCTTAAGGCATAGTATCCAATCGCAATATTGTTATAAAGATTCGAATTGACGTCAGCTTTTAAATTCAACGCATTCACCCCAATAGCTATATTATTGTCAATATTACCAGAACCTTCATCTGCCGCACCCATGCTATTATAGCCCAGAGCTACATTGAAAGATTCGGCTGATACTGCCGCCCCAAGAGTCAATGCGCCTATTGCAACATTTCCATCACCTGTTGTCATCAAAGCCGCAGAATTATAACCGGCTGATGTATTTGACTGACCTGTAGTTAAGGCTCTCGATGATTTAAACCCTAATGCAGTATTCTTACCTTGTGTGTCTGAACCTTCATAAGTAGCTAATGATTCAAAGCCGATAGCTGTATTACCATCACCATCTAAACTACCAGATAATGCCCCAGCCCCGAAAGCACAATTGTCCTCACCCGTCGTAAGTAACTTCCCTGCACCATGCCCATAGAATGTATTATCGTGACCACCCGAAGCAATTGCATTGCCGGCTAAATAACCCAGCGTGGTGTTCCCACTGGTACTGTCTAATCCACCAGTTCCACCACTATCATTATTCGATAGGCTGATTCGGGAGTTGGAATCAATAACCATTCTTGCAGTATTGGAAACTTTTACACTATAATTTAAAGCATCAAACACCATCGGTAAATAGGCACTACCACCACGATTATACGATAAAAGTACAGGGTTAGAACCTCCATGTATCTCCATACCAGAACCGGTAAGACCTGTGTCTGTACCAGCGTGTTTGACTTGAAACCTACCACTTAGCAATTCAACATTACTTTCAGCAGTCATCCTCATGGCTTCTGTCTCAGATGCGTTCCCATCAGTAGTATAAAAAACCATATCAGCACCGTTTTCACTTGCTGACCATGCGGCATCCGTAACCGCCTCAATTCTTGCACCATTAATCAAATTACTACTTGAATCTTCAGCACCAGCAAATTCAACGACTCCAAGTCTATGACCTGAACCCATAGCCGCACCATCATTAGAATATAATCTGAGCTTTGCTCCTGCATCTGCCGCACTTGCCACAGAATTTCTGACGTCTACATTTCCACCAGAGTCAATTCTTACTTTCTCTGCTAATGTACCATTTAGGCTTGTGTGAAATGCCATGTAAGAGTCTTGTGTGGATGCGGTAGCTGTGAATGATGCTTCCTTTCCAACAAGTATCTTACCGGAATCAACAGCAGTACCACCAGTATCCTCTAAGTCAAACCTCTGTGAAACAATGCCAGTCGTATCTGCGGCATCACTCTGATTCACTAAAATTGAAGCAACAAATTCAGCATCAGTATCCTTACTAATTGTCACCGCATCTCCAATAGCTACTGTACTTGCCATATCTACCGCACCGTCAATATCAACAACGTCTAAATTCGTTGTGCCGTCAACATCAAGGTCATCAGTAATAGTTACATTACCATCGGCAACAGCTAAAGCTACCTGACCATTAGTTCCTGTGATTGTGAGTTTTTCTTCACTCGAGTCCCAGATAAACGAGTCACCGGCAGTTCCAGAGTAGAAAGTAACGTCGTGACCAGACCCGTCAGTCCCCACAGTCAGCGTACCTTTCGCCGTGACCCCTGCTGTGCTGGTATTAACGATTAAAACATCACCGCCGTCACTATTGGCCCTAACAAGTAAAGCCTCTGTCCCCGTCGCGTCTATTATAGTGCTGTTTGATACAACAGATGTCAGATTGATGGACGCATCACCGCCGACGCCTAAATCGCCCGTAACAGTAAGGTCACCGGCGACAGTTCCGCCTGTTGACAGATTCGCAGATACTGATTTTCCTAAGACTGATTCTATCATGTTAGACCTCTACAATCCTGACTGCGCCAGCCGAACCCTTACCCAGATGATTGAAATATAAAGTGTCGCCGAGTCCTCGGGGGCAAGTTAAAAATACAAGCGTCGAACTGGGGATTATTAGATCATTGGCAATAGTGACATCTGTTGTTGATGCTGAAAAATTAAAATATAATTCCACGGCACTATATACACCGATCTGCGTCGTGGTTTCATCTATTGAATAGTGGATCGTGTTTGTGTTAGATGTGCCTCCGTGAGTGGCTACACTGGCGACTGTCCAAGCCCCACCCACCGAGATGTTCATTGCTTCCTGTACCGATCTCTTATGTATATCAGCCATAATTGACTCCTAATTTTTTATTAATAATCTATTCCAAACACCAGCTCGATGTCGCCAACGCTAAATGATGGTGTTGTGTTACCAGGATCGTCCTCGCTTTGCACCTTTGCCGCCACATAAACGCTTGTAGACCCAGATGCCGCCTGTAACATTAATGGTAGTTGAGGGTATGTTTTAGTCGCGCTCGTGAACGCTTTATACCCCTGCATTATCGTGTAGACCCTGCCCCCGCCCGGGTTTTGTTGTAAATTATCGCCATCTATATAAATACAACCCAAATTTTTTGCTGTCGCAAAATCGCTGTCGCTCATATTCCAAGCAGAATTCACTGTACCAGCCGATTGATTCACTTGAAAAAACCACAATGTGGCATCAAATAAGCTGGATGATTTGGAATTTATGGTTATGTTTATAAGTTTAGAAGCACCTCCAGCATAGCCTACAGCTTCAGGTATCTCTGTGGTTGTGAAAAGCACATCATTATTAGAATACTGAACGCCCGTGATCGTAGGAGTAACCCTGATCACAGCCCTTCTGGATGTGATGTTGTTTGCCTCTTGTGCAGAGTGCTTATGTAAGTCGATTGCCATTTTATCACCTTTTTGTTAGGCCGCCATTAAAGGACTTGACTTGTCCGTGAACAGGCTGATTTTTTAGGTTAAAGTCGTGCTAACAACTGCGCCTTTGAATCGCCTCTCTCGAAGTCGATATCGTTATCAGATAAATATTCACGGATGTCGTTGATCTTCCACGACTTATCTGGTTTTTTGGATTTACTTTTTTTTATTTCCAAAGCACCATTTGCCAGTAAGTCAGCACAAGTATCTTTCCCTCCATCAGTAGAATCATCAACCTGAAACGATTCCTCTTCATTTGGCCATTTAAATGTTCTCATATTAATTCCCTAATCATATTTGGGGCCGTGTTTAAACGACCCCAAATATACGTTAGCAAGGATTAACTTGCGTTAGTGAATTTGTACCCTCTTTTATTATCAGAGTCATCCAATATTTTGACACCGTAAAGCGTATGGGCTACTACTTTAGTCCCTAAGTAATCGATATCAAACTGGCTTTTCACATCAATCGAACGCTGTACAGCTATGGCACAGGCTGATTTGTGATAGATCACGCCAGAAACATTAGTTCCCCCGGCTGATAGAGAGTTGCTCATCAGAACAGGCATTCCCATTAGACGTCCCACTACACCAGTAAGTGCTGGGCTGTTTCCTGAGTTAAAGCCTGTAATGTCAGCCCTGACAAAAGAAGCCCCGAATGTGCCAGCAGGATTCAGCATATCAGCGTAGAGCGTTGGATTGACTACAAAATACACATCACCAGAAGTGTAATCGATGTCATTCTCGCCCA
>TARA_R100001594_G_scaffold45220_3_pt1 | contig 11279 bp, 12 predicted proteins | sample TARA_R100001594 | Tara Oceans TARA_R100001594 (sample SAMEA2622752) | marine metagenome | biome: marine biome (ENVO:00000447); feature: marine epipelagic mixed layer (ENVO:xxxxxxxxx); material: "saline water (ENVO:00002010), including plankton (ENVO:xxxxxxxx)" | depth 150 m | reverse complement strand
CAAATTATCGAACAGATATCTGGTGGTTATACAACACAAGCAGTAACGGATGGAGCTGATACAGATTTATCGGTTTCTGATGGATCAACAGGTGCTACTCTTGCAACAAGAGTTATAGAATTAACCGGATCATTATCCGCAGGAAGAAATGTAACAATCCCTTTAGATGTTAAAAATTTTTATATTATCAAAAACGCAACAACAGGTGGACAAGTAGTAACCTTTAAATATGTAACTGGTTCAGGAGATAGTGTTGCAATTGCTAATGGCGATACAGTACTTGTTTATGCAACAGCCAATGATGGGACGAACCCCGATATAGCTGACACTGGTTTTGCAGCTGGAGATGTCACTCTTACAGGCACCCAAACTTTAACAAACAAAACTTTAACTTCACCTAAAATTGGTACTTCAATTTTAGACACAAGTGGAAATGAATTATTAAAATTAACAGCTACGGGATCGGCAATTAATGAAATTACTTTAGCTAATGCAGCTACAGGAAATGCACCGTCAATGACGGTTTCATCTTCAAGTGATTCAAATGCAGATTTCAATATTAATCCTTTAGGAACTGGTCGAGTAACTTTAGGAGCTGGAAAAATTAAACAACTTGCAGAAACATGTACTATAGCGGCTACGGCGGCTACAGGAACTGTTAACTATGATGTGATTACTCAAGCCGTTTGGTATTTTACAACGGCAGCAGCAGCTAACTGGACTTTAAATATTAGAGGAGACGGTAGTACTACACTAGATTCTATTATGGATACTGGTGAATCAGTTACCATCGCCCATTTAGTAACTCAAACTGGAACAGCTTATTACAATAACGTTGTAACAGTAGACGGAGGAGCTAATACACCTGAATGGCAAGGTGGAAGTGCACCTTCAGAAGGAAATACAAATTCTGTGGATGTATATACATACACAGTAGTAAAAACAGGGAGTGCAGCATTTACAGTTTTTGCATCGCAAACCCAGTTTGCTTAATAGAGAGGAGATAGATTTATGCCTATAATTGCATCATTCGGAGCAGCTTCAAAAGGCGGTTTCGGACGCGGTGGTAAAAAACAATATATGGTTTCTTACTTAGTTGTTGCCGGTGGCGGCGGTGGAGCAGGAAAAGTTTCACCTGGCCCCTGGGAAAATGGCGGTGCAGGTGGCGGTGGCGGAGTTAGAGATCTGGGACCGAAAAGCTTTCCCGTATTTTTAGGAGATTCATATCCAATAACTGTTGGCTCTGGTGGAGCCGGCGGTAATCCATGGGATGGAGCTAATGGAGGATATTCTTCATTTTCAACTATTGAATCCACAGGAGGCGGTTCGGGAGGACCTTCTCCAACTACATGTCAACCTAGCGCTAATGACCCTCCTGTTGCCAGAGATGGTAAAAATGGTGGATCAGGTGGCGGAGCTTCGCGAGAAGGAGCTGGAGGAACTGGAAACTGGACACGTTGTTGCGGACCAGCAGTAAGTCCTCCACAAGGAAATCCTGGAGCAAGCACTGGACATTCAGGTTCACCGGGAGCACCCGTTGGTGGCGGTGGCGGATTTGGAGGAGCATCATCAAGTTCGAGCGGAGGACCGGGAGGAACATCTCCAGTTTATCCTGGAACTTATGCCGCTGGAGGATCCGGAGGATCCACTAGCAGTGGAGGAGCAAATACAGCTGACGGCGGTGGAGGAACACCGGGAAGTACCGGCGGATCAGGTGGCTCAGGAAGAATTGTTATTGTCAGAGCAACAGCATGTTCTTGCACAACTTCGGGTTGTAATAGTACATGTGGATCTTGTACAATTCACTTATTTAATGCTCCAGGGACATATGTCGCATAAAGCTTATGGCTCATTACGCAAAACTTTCAGATCAAAATAAAGTTCTACAAGTTCTTTCAGTAGATAATTCGGTTTTAGGAAATCCCGAAAACGAAGCATTAGGTCGAACTCATTTAGAAAATATTCATGGGTGGCCCGCTGATATGTGGAAACAATGTTCATACAATACTATGGGTGGAATCTATTATGAACAAAATGAAAATAATGAAAGAGTAGAAGGTGCTGATCAAAGCAAAGCTCTTCGAGGTAATTATCCAGGAGCGGGTTATATTTACGACCCCGTTCATGATAAATTTTATGGACCCAAACCTCATGCCTCATGGGTACTAAATCAAACTAAATGGATTTGGGAACCACCTGTCGCATGTCCAGACCCTACTCAACCATATGAATGGAACGAAAGTACCCAAAGTTGGGATGGTCCATTTACTGTTGAAAACGATCCTTACGCTTGATTACATTAATCTTTTTGTGTATAGTTATACAAAAAGATATAAATGTATAATTATTTACTAAATGGTTCATTTTACCTTCAACCTGGCTGGTTAGATTCTAAATTATTTGACCAGATTAAAGAAAAACTTCCTAAATTAAAGTATAAAGCTCTTTATCAACCTGCTGGAATCTATTATGGTAATAGATTTCAAGCATATCCTTGTTACGAGGTTAATCTTACTAAATATAACTCTATTTTTATTTCCCTTTTTGAAAAAATACTTCAAAAAAGGATAGATAAGAAAAGTTTTAAATGTCTTGTTAGAAAATCGGTCATTGAAGAGATTAAAAAATCTAAAGTAAACACTCCTTGGGGTATTGTTCATTATGATCCGGAAGAAATAGCTGCTGTTTTATATTTTGATCAAACATCAAACGGGGGAACTGCTTTTTTTGAAAATTGTGAAGACAAATACCCTGATATTTCTATTGGGGCTTATCCTAATCGCTTATTAATGTATAATGCTAAACGCTGGCATGCGATTGCAACTGATTTTACTTTTAAAGAAAGATATATTTTAGCATTTTTCTTTAATACTTTAAAAACATGAAAAGAATATTATTAAAACATGAAAGTGTATATACAGACACAGTTAAACATGTAACAATTGATAGGGTTTTTTTAAAAGAAGACCTTCTCTTTAGCTCTTTAATTATTCAGGATAGAATGGATCAACGTCCTGCCCGTCCCGGTTATCATGATTTTAAAATTAAAGGTTCTCAAGCTTTGACATGGCTAATGGATTATGTACGAGATCATTTTCGTCTCCAAACTAATAATGTGCTTTTGACCCATACTATATGGGGCAATATCTTATTACCACGAGAACATACTATAAAAAGAAATCATCAATTTGATAGAGATCCTCCTGATTATATTATGCTCTATGGTATCGATGTGGAGGACAAATCATCAGAACTTATTATTGAATATGATCGTGAAGTTAATTATAAAAATAATTTAATGAGGTTTCCTTTGAAGGATAATGTTTTTCATTTATTTCCAGCACACTTAAATTATTATATAAGTATGAATAAAGGTAATCAAATTAATTGTTTTTTAACAGTAGGATGTAAATTATAATAATGAATTTAGCAACAATGTATTGGTACTTTAAAATTGGTCTGCCTAAAAATGTTTGTGATCAAATTATCAAATTAGCTGAATTAAGAAGGAAACAAAATCAACATGCTTTAAGACAAGCTCAGGTAGGGGGAAGAGGACAAGACCTTTCTAGATTTCCTTTATCTAAAATTGAAAACGAAAAATTAATCGAAACAAGAGAATCTCAAATTCAATGGCTAGATGATCACTGGATCTATAAAGAAATACATCCTTTTTTAAGACATGCTAATAACGAAGCCAACTGGAATTTTGAATATGATTGGTCAGAACCATGTCAATTTACCACGTACACTAAGGGTCATCACTATACATGGCATTGTGATAGTTTTCCCCATCCAAAGCATAGTAAAGACCCTAATCATCATGGTAAAATAAGAAAGCTATCGCTGACGGTTCAATTATCAGAACCCACGGACTATGAGGGAGGAGAGTTTCAGTTTGATTTTAGAAACAGGGAGGATGGCGCTCCTAATATTAGAACAGTTTCAGAGGCTAAAGAGAAGGGGTCTCTTATAATATTTCCTTCTCATCTTTACCATCGCGTTTTACCTGTTACCAAGGGAAAGAGATTAAGTTTAGTAATGTGGACATTAGGTAATCCCTTTAGGTAAATTTTTTTTATGAAAAACTTTTACTATCGTCCCATAAAATATAGGAGAAATAAATGAAGAAAAGAAAGATACTAGTGTTAGGGGGAGGAACAGCCGGATGGTTCACGGCTTTATTTGCTAAAAAATATTTTCCTCATAATGAAGTTACTTTAGTTGAATCTAAAAAGATTGGTGTAATTGGAGTAGGGGAAGCAACCACTCCTCACATTGTAAGTTTTTTATTATCGGAATTAAATATTCAGCCCTTAGACGTGATAAGACATACCAAAGGTTCCGTGAAGAATGGTATTAGTTTTGAGAACTGGAATGGAGATGGTAAAAAATATTTCCATCCTTTTAGAGACCTCCATGAGTTTGATAACTTTAGTATTCCTCCTGTTTATGGATGGGATTGCTATGACTTCTATCTGAAGACTTTAGTTAAAAAAGATTTAGACTTCAACGAATATTCATTTAACACTAAACTTTCTTACATGAATAAGGTTAATCTTCAAAAAACATTTTATGCTTTACATTTTGACGCTCAGCTGGTTGTAGAAGGATTGGCCCAGGTTGCCAAGGAAAGAGGAATTATTCATATAGATGATAATTATGTGTCTGCCCTAAAACACCCTAAAGGTCCTATTACCGGAATTCGATTTAAAAAGAATGGAATAATCAAATGTGATTTTGTTTTTGATTGTTCTGGCTTTAGTAGAAATCTCATACAGAAAACTTATAAACAAAAATGGATAAGTTATAAAAAACATTTACCTTTAGACAAAGCTATTATTTGTCCAAGATCCTATAAAAAGAAGGAAGAAATATTTCCCTATACTAAATGTACTGCTTTAAAATATGGATGGATGTTTCAAATCCCTTTACAACACAGGATAGGGAGAGGCTATATTTTTGATAGTAGTTACATTACTCCTGAACAAGCTAAACAAGAAGTGGAAAAAACATTTAAAGAAAAAATTACCGTTACCAAAACTATTGATTTTGAAGCAGGTCGAATGGAAAATTTCTGGGTCCATAACTGCATGGCTGTAGGACTTTCTTCAAGTTTTATTGAACCTTTGGAATCTACTTCTATCTATTTAACGATTGGTCAGCTCACAACTTTAAAACAATTTTTTGATAATATGTTCTCTGCAGATCCAGATCTTATTAACTTATTTAATAGTAATGTGGGAGGTAGCTTTGATGATACAATGAATTTTGTTTATCTTCATTATCTAACTAAAAGAAAAGACTCTCCTTTCTGGAAAGACTTTAGAAAAAAACACCCTATGCCTGATAGTTTAAAAGAAAGATTTTCTCTCTTGGAAAAATGTCAATTAAATCCTTTTAACTTTCAGCAAAATACTGCGGCATCATTTAGTTTATATAGTTATCTACATATTGCTCGGGGATTAGAATTATTTAAACAGAAACCTAGTATGGAAAACTATCACAACTTGACACCCTCTGTTAAACAATATAAAACAATGATTGATAAAGTGACGAAAGAATCAATGACGCATAAACAGTTTTTAAAGGAGCTTAATGAACAAGGATAGACCCCCTAGTTTAGGTGAAACTAATATTTATTTTGGAAGTCCTCTTAAACGTTGGATGGCTCCCGAACTTGTAAAACCTACTAATAAAGTATGTGATCCTTATATAAAGAAGGCTAAGACTTTAACTAAGATAGCTATTAAAGAGCGTAATAAATTATATAAAAGAGATCTTAAGGATTTCGGCATGTCTCATCATTCATCCACACTCATAAGAGAACCAAAATTAGAAGAACTTAGAAAAATGATTATTGAGCAATCGTGTCGCTTTATAGAAGACACTGGCTTTAACATTGATAATCATCGTGTATTTTTTAGAGACCTATGGGTTCAGGAATTTGCAACAAAAGGAGGACACCATATTCCTCATCTTCATCCCAATACTCATGTGGGAGGATTTTTCTTTTTAAAATGTAGCGACAATACTTCAATGCCCGTTTTTTATGATCCGCGACCCGGTGCGCTAATGAACCGACTACCTGAAAGAAATTTTAATAACATTGATCCAGCCTCTTATGCTTTTCATTTTAAACCGGCGGTGGGACAATTTATAATGTTTCCCTCTTATTTATCACACGGCTTTACCGTCGACAATGGAATTGATCCTTTTAGATTTATTCATTGGAATATTGAATTTGTACCCAAACATGATTAAAAAAAATAGATATAAAGTTATACCTCAGATTCTTTCTAAAGAATTTTATACTTTCTTAGAGAATTATTTAGCGGTTAAAAGAAAAGCTCATATTGAAATGAGAAAAATAAATTATATCTCTGAATTCGATGAAAGGTTTGGAACGATGGGGGATCATCAGATTCCTAGTAAAAATACTTTTTGTTTATATGGAGATGCAGCATTTGACCTAGTGGCGGAGAATCTTAAACCCGTTTTTGAAAAACATGTAGGTAAACCTCTCTATACTACTTATACTTATACCAGACTCTATACGCCTGGAGATACTTTAAAAAAACATACGGATCGAGGTTCATGCGAAATTTCAGCTACTATTAATTTAGGGGGAGATCCGTGGCCTATTTATATGTTAAGTGGAAAGAAAAAAGTAGAAATTAATTTAAAACCAGGGGATGGACTTATTTATTATGGTTTAGAATTACCTCATTGGAGAGATGCTTTTAAAGGTAAAGAATGTTCACAGCTTTTTGTTCATTATTCTTTAAAGCAACGAGATAAATGGGATCAACGTAGATGTTTAGGAGTATTTCTTCATGTCAAATAGAGATGGAATGGAAATATTTCCCTTATTTTCAAAATTAGTAGGGATTGCTAAACTTAATCTTTCTCCTGCCGATCTAAAGAAAGCTCAAACGCTAATAAAAAAATATAAATTAAAGAGAGCTAATCTAGAAGGGACTCATATGTCTACTTCTTTATCGGTCTTAGAGGATAAAAAACTAAATTTTATAGCGCGTGCTATTGATACACAATTTCAAAAATATACCCGAGATATTATGCAGTATGTTAATTCTTTTAAGATGACGACTTCATGGATTACTAAACTGTCACCAGGTAAAAGAGGTCACGAACACCTTCATCGAAATAATATGATTAGTGGAGTTGCTTTTATTAGTTGTCTTCCTAATTGTGGTAATCTAACTTTTAATTATAAACAACAAAGTGTTTTTGAACTTCCTTTTGAAAAAATGAATATGTGGAACTCTACGGCCTATTCTTTCGAACCTCAACCAAATACAGTTGTCTTTTTTCCAACGGACATGTATCATGAAGTAGAAACTAACCAGTCTCCTGGGGATCGTTATTCAATAGCTTTTAATTATTTACCTTTAGGTGAGGCGGGTAGAGGAGACTCTAGAGTTGTTTATCTTTAATGCAGGTAAAAAAAATCAATTGTGAATTCTTTATTCAGGATGTTCCTAATCATCAAAAACATAAAAAAATATTACTAGATCTCATCGATCATATCCCTAATAATCCTTTGGGTAAGATATCTAAAACAGATTGGAACCTGCCAAAAAAATTTGAAAGAAAATATCTTGAATATTTCTATCCTAATATAGCTCAGTCTTTTATGGAGGATCTTATGATATATTATAATGCGAAGCGATGGAGAATTACAAATACATGGTTTCAACAGTATAACAGAAATTCTGAGCATGACTGGCATACCCATCCTCAAACTAATCTTACTAATGTTTATTTTGTGGAGCTCCGTGATCTTAAATTTAAAACTGCAATAAAAATAGGAAAGAAGGAATACGAGTATGAGATTAAAGAAGGTCAGATTGTAACTTTTCCTGCCCATTTACTCCATACCTCTAAACCTAATGGGAACGAAAGAAAGACCGTAATTGCTTTTAACTCAGATTTTCACTATGATACCCAAGATCGTCAACCGATTTACTAAGAATTTAATTGAAGTAAAATACCCTACACAAAATGAACACTGGAATGTAGCAGGTATTATTAAAAATAAATCGAATCAACACTTCAAGTTTGATGTAAGAGATATGTTTAAATTTCCCGATGGATTGGTAGGGAAAACGGGGCATACCAATACTAAAGCCGATAAGATGGTGTTTGAAAGTAAAAAAGAATGGATTATTTTAGATATTAAAGAAATACATAAATATTTAAGAAAGCATAAAAAACATATTATTTATCTCGATGATTTAATAGCTGAACTAGAATGGAGTATTTACCTTCCTAAATCTGATTGATATCCCACTAATCATGTAGTATAAAATCCCTATAAAAGGATCATTTTATGCTACAAAAATTAGGATTCATGCCTGGATTTAACAAACAAGTTACCCCTACAGGAGCCGAAGGACAGTGGACCGGTGGGGATAATGTCCGTTTTCGTTATGGTTCCCCTGAAAAAATAGGGGGCTGGGATCAATTGGGGGAAGATAAACTAACAGGGGCTGCTAGAGCTCTTCACCATTGGGATGATAATGCAGGAATTAAATATGCAGCCATAGGAACAAATAGAATTTTATATGTTTATTCGGGGGGTCAGTATTACGATATCCATCCCTTACGTACAACAATCTCAGGAGTTAATTTTAGTAGTGACTCAGGTACTCCAACCGTTACGGTAGTATTTCCGAGTGCGCATGGTTTACAAGATGATGATATTGTTAGATTTGATAATGTATTAAGTATTCCAGTAGGATCTAGTTTTACTAGTGCTTCTTTTGAAGATACAAAATTTATGGTTACCTCGGCTCCTAGTATTACTGAAATTACGATTACGATGGGAAGTACTGAAACAGGCACTCCTCTATCCTTTGCTGGATCAGCCGATGCTCAACTCTACGTTACCGTGGGACCTTCTCAAGAAGTAGGAGGATATGGATGGGGAACAGGAAACTGGGCAGGAACTGCGTCTGGAGCAGCTCTCACTACTTTAAAAACAGACATTGCGGATACTCTCACTACAACTTTTGTACTGGATAGCTCCACAGCTTTTCCGGCTTCAGGGGAAATTAGAGTAGGAACCGAAGATATGTCTTATACAAACAATGATACTTCCACAGGAACGTTAAGTGGAGGGACAAGACCCGTCAACGGAACGACTGCTGCTACCCACTCCGCAGGAGTAGCGGTCACTAATATTTCTGATTATGTTGCCTGGGGTGAAGCATCCTCAGCTGACTATACAATTGAACCAGGACTCTGGGTTCTCGATAACTATGGAACAAAATTAATTGCGCTTATTTATAATGGAGCTTGTTATGAATGGGATGCAGCGGCTGGTAACCCTACAGCTAATCGAGCCACTGTGATGTCTAATGCTCCTGCTAAATCTAGACATATGCTTGTATCACCCACAGATCGACACTTAATTTTTTTAGGAACTACCACTGTTACTACAGATGATTCTACTCAGGACGATATGTTTATTCGATTCTCGGATCAGGAAAGTATTAATGATACGGATTCTTATACGGTAACCGCTAATAATACCGCGGGTACACAAAGACTGGCTAATGGTTCGATGATCATGGGAGCCATTAGAGGACGAGACGCTATTTATATCTGGACTGATGCCGCTCTCTACTTAATGAGATTTGTAGGATCTCCCTTTACCTTTTCGTTTGAACAAGTAGGAACGAACTGTGGCTTGTTAGGAAAGAATGCTGCTGTCGAAGTAGATGGAACAGCGTTCTGGATGTCTGAGAATGGATTCTTTAGTTATGCCGGTCAGCTTCAGACTCTTCCATGCCTTGTGGAAGACTATGTTTATGATGATTTAAATACGGTTTCTAGAAATCTAGTTAATTGTGGATTAAATAATTTGTTTACTGAAATCAATTGGTTCTATTGTAGTAATGGTTCTAATGTAATTGATCGAGTAGTCACTTATAATTATCAAGAAACGGCTATTGCTAAAAAACCTGTCTGGACCACAGGAACTTTACCTCGTTCAGCTTGGGCTGATTCCGAAGTATTTGGAAAACCTCATGCTTGTTATTATACTACTGCAGATAATGCTTCCTTCGATGTCGTAGGCAATACCGATGGAATTACTATTTACTATGAACAGGAAACAGGGACCGATCAGGTTGATGCAGGAGGAGCTGTTACAGCCATCACCGCTAACATTATTTCAGGAGATTTTGATATTACTCAACGAAGAGGTCAGAAAGGACAAGTTATCGGGATGCCTGACATGAGAGGCGATGGAGAATTCCTTATGAAAATTAGAAGATTTATCCCTGATTTTATATCTCAAACAGGTAATACGCAGGTTACCTTATTCTTAAGAGATTATCCTAATGATGCAGCCGCGAGCTCGCCATTAGGTCCCTTTACAATTACTAGCAGCACTGCTAAAGTAGATACACGTGCCAGGGCTCGGGGAATAGCTATAAAAATAGCTAATACTGGGGCATCACAAAACTGGAAACTTGGTACATTTAGATTAGATATTCAACCGGATGGGAGAAGATAATGGCAAACTGGTGGGAAAACGCAGATAGAAGAGGATACGGAAACACTGGTATTACAGGTGTTTATCCTCCTACTAATATGGCTCCAATGGTAGGTCGTACTAATTGGGTACCTCAAAATATAACAGAAGAAACAGAAACAATATATCCTGCTGATAATGACCTCGACGCTAACTGGCAACATCAATTAAGAATGCAAGGTATAGATCGTGGAAACATTGATAATAAATGGTATAACAGAATTACAACTCCTGTCATGGGAATTATGCGAGCAATAGGTGATAAATTCCAAAGATCTCCAGAGAAGCAAGCATTTTATGATGCAGTCGTAGGTGACCGATCTCTTCAACCCGGTCAATGGACAAGGGGAGACTACGGTGGAAACCAATACGAAGTTTATCAATCTCCAACTGGATTAAAAGTTGGTTCTGATATTATTGGATGGGGACAAGGATATGAAAAGAATTTAGATTCTATGTTTGGAAGTAAGAGCATAGAAGAAATGGAAGATAAAAAAATAGAATGGGCAATGAAGCGACTTGATGCAGGCAAAAGAATTAGTCAAAGATTAAGAAACGCATTAACCGACAGAGGATATTTAGGTGGTGACCAACGTGGAGACCAACGTGGAGACCAACGTACTTATACTTATGAAGGAACAAAAGATTATGGCCCTTATACACGAACAAATGTACCAACTCACATAGGACCAACAGGCCAAGATATTCATGGTGG
>TARA_R100001594_G_scaffold15475_8_pt1 | contig 11285 bp, 14 predicted proteins | sample TARA_R100001594 | Tara Oceans TARA_R100001594 (sample SAMEA2622752) | marine metagenome | biome: marine biome (ENVO:00000447); feature: marine epipelagic mixed layer (ENVO:xxxxxxxxx); material: "saline water (ENVO:00002010), including plankton (ENVO:xxxxxxxx)" | depth 150 m | reverse complement strand
AATACAGGCTGAACAAGCAGCTACACGACAAAGAAATACCCCAACAGACATGCAAATGTTTAACTTCCTCCAAGGACAAAAGGTATTTAAGCAAAGCCAAGCGGATAGATTACGAGAATTATTGAGGCAACAAAGAAAAGATGAAAGGGAAGATCTAACATTTGGTCAATCCCAAGCGGATAGAAATATCCGTATGAACGATGCACAAGTACAGAGGGAGAGAAATGCTATAAAGTTCGAGGCTTGGACAGAAGAACAAGCTAGAAAAAAAGTAGCAAATCAAACTGCCTTACAGAAAGCCCTTGCAGATAAAATAACAGCTACTGTAACGCCTTGGGTAGAAGCTCTTGGTACGGAAAAAGATTTTATTGATTTTACTAAGGAAGAAGGTGCTCAATCTTTTGGCAACTATGATGCTATTATGCGAGATTTAGATAAAAATTATAACTTAGCTGACGATGACGATATTACGAAAAGAATGTTGGCAAATATCCACAGAGATATGAAGTTTTATTATAACTATGCTCCAACAATGGTAGAAAGTTTTTCTGAACTAGAAGAACCTAATAAATTATTTATGAAAATGTACCTAGAAGAAAGAAAGAATTTGTCAGCAGGGCCATCGGGATTCTTGGGAAACCGGACAGTAGAGTATGACCCTTCTGGAACAGGTATAGGTCTTCCTGCTGGGAATATGGCAGATATTTATAATATAACAGAAGTAAAGTAGGAATATAAAATTATGCCAACTTACGAAGTATCTTCCGCTACTACAGGAAAAACCTACAAGGTAGATACCCCTTATGATAGAACTCCTGAAGAAATTCAAGCAAGAGTTTATTATCAAGAGTTACGAGACTCAGATAACTATCGTTTTCCTCAAGGGTTAAATACTAATCAGTATACTTCGCAAGCTACGAAGGAAGATATCTCTGGTTTTCAACAATTCATGTATAACTTTGATAAGACTGATTCTGCTGTTGGATTGTTTAATACTTGGCTAGAAGCAGACATGCCGTTGTTGGATGAAACACTTGCAGTACTTCCTTTTATAGAATCAGGTGCTCAAAAATATGGTATAGATTTCTTAGGTTTATCTCCAGAAGAGAAACGTAGAAGAATTGAACAAACTAAAGAGGAAGAGTTGCGAAGAGATCACCCAGATATATACGCAGCAGGAGTGCAAGAGGAAGGAGGAGTTGCTGGTGGGATTGGTTCTTTCGTTGGTGCGCTAGCAGACCCAACAACTTTACTGCCTATCGGTGCTGCTACCAAAGTAGGTGCAATGGGGGTAGGTGCTTTCTTAGGTGGAGGCTACGGAGTACTAGATGAGAAAGCTCGTAGTACCGAAATAGATTTTGGTAACGTAGCTACAACTGCTGCTTTAGGTGCTGGTCTAGGATTAGGCGGACATGTGCTTGTCAAGGCAATACAGAATAAGTTAAAACCTAACATCACTGATAAAGAATTACAAGATGCTAGCACAGTAGTAGATGACGCTAATCAGAGGTTAGTTGATGATGCTGCTGCAGAGATCTACTCTGTTGACCAAGGTTTTGGTAGAGTAAGCAGAGATACTATGGGCGAAATTGAAATGCTTCCAGCAACTGCTAGTGCTGCGACAATAGCTAGAGCACACAGAAAGTACCAACTAACAGGACAAGCTTATCAAGTTTCTAAAGGAACTCCAGTAGATCCTAAAGTTACTAGAATAGAAACTGCAACTGGCAGAACAAAAGAAGATATAGTGGCTGCTTCTATTGACTCGAATAAGCCGATAATTCAACCAACTACTCTTGAAGTTAAAGTAACTGCTAATGTATCTAATGAAGGTATTACGCCAGTTACTCAGGCTACTAATGGTCTGCTTAGTCGCTATATCGAAAGCCTATCTACGCAAGTAGGCCGTATAAGTGAGCCTGTAAAAATGCAGTTAAGGAAAGTAGATGTGTGGACACACGCTAAAGTTTGGGAAAGGCAGCAAAGAGTTAAACCTTTTACTAAGTTTTGGAATGGCGGCATGTTTACTAAAGGAATCTCTAGTGAAGATAAAGCATTGGCTACTAAGTATATTTACAATAGGGATTTTGAAAGTGCAGAGAAAGTTATAGCGAAGTATGGAGAAGAGAATCTCAATAACTTTAGAGATGTGGGTAAGTTATATGACGAGATGTTTGATGACCTTAAGACTGGATATAAAAATATAGACAAGTTAGATAACTACTGGCATAGATCTATAAAAGATTGGGACGGATTACAGCAAGCTCTAGGTAAAGAAGAAAGAAATATCTTTGAAGAGTTGTTACAGAGAGAAGCTGCTAGATTACGTTCTGCAGGTCGGCTAGGGGCAGACGAAACTCTGCCTGAGAAAGAACGTATAAGAGTTTTTAATAACTATTTTAGAGGAGATATGGGTAGGCTTATACGGGAAAGAACCTTAACAGCTTCGCAAAAAAGAAGGCTTGAAACTTTAGACGACGAGCTACTTAAATACTACGATGACCCTATAATAGCTTTGCATAAGTATATTGATGAGGGAACGTATGACCACGCTCGTAAAGTTTTCTTTGGTAAAGCAGGTCACGTTGTAGGTGATGGTACTTTTTCTACAGAAAAATCAGTAGGAGCTTTGACTAATGCTCTAGTACAGAATAAACAGATTACGCCCCAACAAGCAGATGAGCTTGCAGAGTTATTGAAGATACGTTTTGTTAATGGAGAGCGAAGTGCGTCTAACCTAGTACAAGGTTTTAGAAATGCAGGGTACTTAACTACTCTAGCAAACCCATTCTCTGCTGCCATACAGTTGGCCGATATAGGGGTATCTGCATACACTAACGGTTTAAGAAATACTTTAGCATCTATGGTTAGCCCGAAACAGATTAGTATGAAGGAGCTTGGGTTAGATAGAGTACTAGCTGAAGAGTTTAGAAATGAGAAGTTTATGGCAAAGACTTTACATACAGCATTTACGGCTTCTGGCTTTCGGCACATAGACAGGTTTGGTAAAGATGTAGTACTTAATGCTTCTTTGCGTAAAGGAAGATTAGGTTCTCTAAAGAGAGACTCTAAGTTTGGTAAACAACTAGATACGAAATATAAAGCAGCTTTTGGAGATGAGTATGAAGCTTTATTGAACGATTTACGCACAGGACAAATGACTGATAGAGTTAAAACATACTTGTGGAGTGAGCTTGCCGATGTTCAGCCAATAGCTTTATCTGAAATGCCAGTAAAATATCTGGAAATGAAGAATGGAAGACTTTTCTATATGTTAAAGACTTGGACTGCCAAACAGCTTGACCTAATGCGTAGAGATATACGCGATCAATGGGCAAATGGAAATAAAAAACAAGCAGTCTCTAATGCTGTTTCTTATAGCTTGATAGTTCCTAGTTTCGGAGTAAGTGCAAGCTATGTAAAAGATTCTATGTTGGGTCGTGATCCCGGCTTGGACGAGATAGAACCAAGGTACATAGATGCTGGTTTAAAAATGTTTGGTGCTAGTGAATACCTGTTACAAAAAACTTTAGAAGAGCAAAAGGTAGGTGATAAACTAACAACCGCTGCATTAGCATTTCTTCCTCCATATAAACACATAACAGATACTGCAACTGAGTTGGGCAAAGCTTTAGACAAAGATGACCCAGAGTGGGGCAGAGTTATACGACATGCTCCTATAGTAGGTAGATATTATTATAACTTTCACGGTGGAGGATTAGAAAATTATAAGGAATTTAAAGATGCTAGAGAATGAGAGGTACTTATGGAAACATTTATTCAGACGTTTGATAACGTCATTAACGAGGATGTGCTTAAAAGAATAATAAAAAGATTCGATGAGATAGAAGAAGGCGCATCCTTTTCAGGAGAACAACAGTTCAAGACTGCTATAGGAAGAAAAGATAGGTCTATAATGATTGAAGATCACGCACCAGAACTGGCGCAAGAGATTCAAGGAGTATTACAGAACTACTTAGATCAGTATGTACAGACCTTTACAGGAGCTACTGAACTAAAGCTTATAGGGTATAACGTCAAGATGCAAAAGACCTGTCCCGGAGGAGGGTATCACGTTTGGCACTGTGAACAAGGGGAAACAATCAACGCTATGCGTCAACTAGTTTGGATGATATATATGAATGACATATCAGAAGGAGGAGAGACAGAGTTCCTTAACCAAGCTACTAGAGTACAGCCTAAAGCAGGTAGACTAGTTATATGGCCCGCAGCTTGGCCTTGGCAGCATAGAGGTAATCCACCTTTGAAAGAAGATAAGTACGTCTGTACTGGTTGGTGGTTTACTACATAAAAAGAAGGGGAGTTACCTCCCCTCTAATATCGAACCTCTCGTTGGCCCCCTTAACCGGGGGTCTTCTTTTTAGTTTCCTTGTTTTAAAACTTCTGCAAAAGAGGAAGACGACTTCTCTTTCAGTTCTAGATTTTCTTTTGTTAGTCTTTCATTCTCCTTTCTTAGTAAGTTAATCTGCTTTATTAATTCATCTAGAATATAATTACCTGCGCTTGCCATCTTGTCTTCCTCATAGTATTTATCTGGGAACTCTCTACGCCACTCCATCAAGTGGCTTGCTGTATACCAAAGTTAATTTTGGTTTTTCTCTTTCTTGTTTCTTAGGTTGGGCATTAGCTTCCCTTTCCTCTGCTAGAGTAACTTGAGTTAAAGCAGCTTTAAAGGCTTCTAGTAGTGGATCTCTTTGCATAGTATCTATCTCCTTGTAGATAAATTAAGATATATTGTTCTTTACCCAAGATCGAATCTCTTCGTCAGACTCCGCAGACTCCTGCTCCACAGGGGTCGTTCTCTTCATAGACAACTCCCTTATGTTTAATAGCTTCTTCATAGTTGACAGACGTAATTGGTTGACCTCCTCTGCTTCCGTCTGGGTAGCATGTGAATCCTCTGAGCCTTTCCCCATATCTTGCAAGGACTTTTGCAAACTTAGTGACATCGTTCTCTGTAGTGTCTTTAGCATTGGGTAAGTTAATGGTAGAGGAGATACTTTGGTCAACGTAGTCTTGTATGTCTGCTTGGAATTTGATTCTTTGTTCTGGTTTAGAAGATAACGCATGAGCCGAGTCAATGTTGGAAGGGTTGATTCCAAGTTTGTCAATGAGGGTTTGGGCAGTACCGTCAACACAGAACTCATACTTCCATCTAGTTCCATCTGTGAGGTATCTTCTCTTATAAGCGACTGCAAATACTGGTTCAATGCCTGTCGTAGTACCTGCGAGGATACCAATCGTGCCAGTAGGTGCGATTGCTCTGTAGGCGATAGGCTTTGAAAGATACAATCTATCGCAGTGTTCATCAGCAGATTTTTTTGATTCATGTTTATATACCCTTAACCAACGGTGTAATTCTGGTGTAACTTCATACTTAGAGTTTTTCTTTAGAAGCCACTCATGTATGCCCATAAGTCCTAGTCCTAGTCTTCTATTCTTTTCTCTCACCTCCTTTACTTTCTCATAAGGTAGGTCTGCTCTGTAGGTTCCACAAACAAGGAACTTACTAGCTAGTCTTACCACATCTTTAAACTCTTCTATGCTTTCTATATTCCCTAAGTTGATGCTGCCCAAGTTACAGACATCCGAGTCGTCTTCGCTTGTCACTTCAGTACAGGCATTTCTTAGTGTTTCGTTAGCCATATCTCCAAAGTTAAAGCTGAATCCCGGCTCACCTGTAGTGAGTGCTTGTCTGCAGTTAGCAAGGAAGATAGGATCTTTCCACTTGTCATCTCCAAGGTTAAGCCACTCATCTGAATAGTTAACAGAGATATTAGTCTGGTCTAGTGGTGCAGGAAAGTTAAAATTATTCTCCTTTGCTTGAGCTATAGATACTTCAGGTGTTATAGGCATATCATGCCAGTTCTTAGCTATAAGAAACTGTTCTATATCCTCGTGCTCTCTGTCTAGTGAAGCATAGATTGCAGATCTCCTACTACCACCCTGCATTACATTCCTTCCTATCTCATTAATCATGTACATGAGGGGGAGGGGGCCGCTAGACACCCCTCCTGTACGGGATAGGGAGCGTCCTGCAGGACGTAGCCGAGAGTAGTCTATACCTATCCCCCCTCCTAACATGAGACACGAGTTAGCTCTCCATATGAGGTTTGACCACTCCTCCCTCGTGTCTTCTTCTGCTCTCAACAAGAAGCAGTTGTTCCAAGCGTGTAGTTTTCTACCTGCATAGTACAGATACCTACCTCCCGGAATGAACTTCATGTTGTATATAAAGTCTACAAGCTGTGATCTCTCATCCTCGTGCATAATAGGGTGAGTGCCGTTTCTCATGTCGCCACATACATCCTGCACACAGCGTCTAGCTAGATTTTTCCAAGTATCCTCCGGGCCTTGTGCATACTTAGTACGAAATACATTCTCTCCAAGAGAGGTTCTGAAAGGGCTTACTGCCATGTGTCTGCTTCCTCGTATAGTTGTTTCATTTTTGAATAGGTTAAAGGAAAACTTCCTGTATCTACTTCCCTGCCAAGTCTAGTGCAGATATTACTAGCTGCCTCAAAGATCACTGTCGCCAAGAAAATCGTGTCTTTGTTTGAGGAAGCCATGCTTTTCTTTCGCACGACTGTACTCTTTCTTTTTGTTTGACTCGACCCTTTGGCGGTACTTCGGGGTTCTGACTTCTTTTGCATAGGGGTTATACCTCTTCTCTTGTTTCTTCGTATTCATCCTCATCTTTAAACTTCTCACGTTGTTCAATGAATTCATCCATGAAAGCTTCGAGTATTTGTGCGCTAGTTAGCCCCAGTATTTCAACTATGAAGTCGGGGTCATAGCGTTCAGCTACTCGTTCACTAAGCTCTCTTGGGGTTAATGTCACGACTAATGTTCCTTCAGTAAGTAGGACATACTGACTTCCATTAAGTCATAGTCTCCCTTACTTACCTCGTGCTTCATTAGTATACCTGACCAACTCTGTAGGTTCTTCTGTGGCCCAAGGTAGTCGTGATGTTCTTGATAGAACCTTCCACACACTAGACCTCTGCGTCTTTCTCCTGTACAGGTGAAGATTTCTCCTGCTTGCTTGTGTTGCTGGTGTCCCATAGTAAAGCTGTGGCCTAGATTTTTTAGTTTGTTCTCTATTGTACCACCTATAGGGTTTGCAAACAAGCTTGTTGGGTTGACAAAGTAGTGTGAGTAGCAGATTCCGTCTAGTGTAAAAATCTCTAGAAAGCTGTGCGTACAAACTTCTAACTGTCTTAAAGGTTCTAGTATCTGTTCTTCCAAGTCCAGAAAGGAACTCATCATACGCATCTCTCCACTGTTAGCGACACGGCTAATCCTGTCCTCGTGGTTGCCTACAGCAAAGTGTACTTCTGGATCATATCGGGATGTTCTGACTGTGGATAAGAACTTCTTCATAGCCTTCCAACCGCAAGCATAGTCTGCTTTGACATCCTTATCTTCCCACCCCTTGTCTCCTGCTTTATCATAGCTGGATAGGCTAGGCATATCCCACCAATCCCCTATAATAATTATCCTATCGGGCTTGTGCTTCTTAATATACTTAGCTGCAGATACTATATGCTCTGTATTAGAGCTAGGAAATATCTGGGTATCTGGTATCATTACATGCTTCATGGTTAATTCCTTTAGCTAACCTCTATGTCCGGGCCAATCATCTATATCATAGAAATGACCCATTCCAGAAGGATCAAATGCTAGAGAATTTTCAATACTCTCTTTCTCTAACTCATCTACCGTTGTTATAGTTACTTCCTTTAGGTACTCATCTCCGTACATCTCTTTTACTTTGCGTACTTGTGCTTCAGTAGCAAATATACGGATAGCATCTAGAGATTCTCGTGCTTCTTTGCTGATAAGAAACGTATCTATCCAGACTTTCATTAGAATGGTGGCCCATTATCTTCTATAGATAGTTCTGTTATCCTGCCTTGTTCAACTTCTAAAAGGAATTGCAGATAGTGTTGCGCTTTTTCCAAGTCTTGTATACCTCCTTTATCTTTATATCTACAGATATATTTAATGATATTTCCTTCTAGAAAACTGAGTTTGTTAGCTAGTACAAATTCTATAGGTTCTATTGTACAGTTTTTGTAGTGCTTTGGGCCTATATCTAAAGCCTTCATTTAATCCACTCCTCTGGTATAGTCTTTCCTACTGCTGCAATTATACCTTCCTTCTCACACCAATCTAGGTAGGTCTGGTTGTGCTTCTTTGTTAACCAGTTGTCATACTGGAATAACATTCTGAAGTTATCTCTCCTTATGGCCCCGGAGGTAGTAATAATTGCGAGTGTCTTGGTTCTTCCTTTGCTGTCCCACTTTCCTTTGGATTCGATCCATAGTCTATAATCAGGTAAGTAAAAATCAGGGGTATACATAGCGCGGCGGCCCACATCAGAGCCAGAGCAGCTTTTGCATAGTCCATTCCTAATAGGGTAGAGATATTCAACTCTTCGAGTTTCGTACTCAAATTCAATCCCTTGTTCTTTGAGGTTTTGGGCGACTTCGTACTCATAGTAGCTGCTGTACGGGGCTATCGAAACCTTCCGCGCCTTCTTGTACCTTGAACGGGCACTCGTCTGGGATTGTCCTCCATATCCATAAGAGGTCAGCGTTTTTGTTGAATCTTTCTTTCCAGTTTTTGAACTCTTTTTTGTAGTATTTGATGACGAACTCCTTCGCTTTTTCATTAGTTGTGCCATTAGGTATATACCTCGCAGCTTTCTTTTCCCCTATACCACTGATACCTATAATGTTATCAGCAGAGTCTCCTTGTAACATCTGTCTCCAGAAGAAAGCTTCTGCTTCTATGTCTGTTACATGGTGGAAGATTTGTTTAACAGGATTGTAGTGTAGTCCTTCTATTTGTTTGAGATCTTTATCTACAGATACGATGACTGCTGTTTTGTTTTCCTTCTTCGCATCCTTACAGGCATGGCCGAAGAAGTCATCAGCTTCACATCCCTCTGTAGCATAAGCGTTATGGTGATCCAGTAGGTACTCGTGCAAATCATCCAGATATGTGGGCTTATGGCTAGTATCTCTATTACCCTTATAGTCTTTGTCTATCTCCTTTCTAAAGTTTGCTTTCTCTTTGTTGCCAGATATAAAGGTTCGATACTGCAGGTCTATCGCTTCTTGTGGATTAGTCTCTGCGAAGTAATGTCTTATATCTTCCATAGCGTTGTTGATTAAACTCTTTGCATTTTGCAGAGCGTGTTCCAGAGGTTCCAAGTTTCTACCTTTGCCTAAGTATTCTCTCGGAAAGTCCATAGGAACTTCAGCTTTATAGGGCCAGACAGTACCCCCCTCACCGGGGGGCTGTCTAACATCATAGTAATAGCTTTTCTCTGCTGCAAATCCCGCCCTGTATGCAATGATGTCTCCATCAAATAGAGCGATGACTTCCATAGATTATCTCCTTTAACTCGCTGCCTTTAGTTTGGAAGCTGCCTCTTCCCAATTAGGGGAATCATCTGTAGTTTCAGCATCTGCATCACCAGAGGTGTATGCTTCAAACTGACGGGCTATCTTAAGCACTTCATCTACAGAGACATCTCCTGTTCCTGTAAAGTTAACCGCATTAGTCAGTGCGTTCTGACGGAGAATCAACCTCTGCCTGTCTAGCTCTGGCAGGCCCTTTGTCGGGTAGGATTGCTTGTTGCTCGACGCAGAGCCTATGAAGGTTGGTTGTCCTCCACCTGCACCTTTCTCTAATACTACTACGTTACCCTCTAGGTTCTTGAACGTACCGTTCATGGTATAATTGACAGTTACCTTGTCTCCTTTAGAGACACCCTCGATAAGAGCCTTGCTCTTTCCATTGTACCAGTTGCCATCTACACAGATTGAACCAGTTTCCTGTTTCAACTTGTCGTTCCACTTTGAAGAAGTGGCAGTAGCAATTCCAGTAATAGATTCTAAAGTTTTTTCCATAAGATAATCCTTATTTATATATTTTATAAAATAATATCTATCATATGATATTATAGATAATAGTATATCATACTAATAGAACACTGTCAAACAACTAGGCTTTCTTTTTTACCTCCGTCAATGTATACCCAGTAGAGTAGTCTACCGGGAAATCTATAGGGCTATCCACCCCATAATTCTTCTTCAATTCCTCTGGAACTGTGCTTAGAATGTCGGCTATCTTCTGCAATAATCCTTGATGTTCGCCGTTCTTGCTGTCAGTAATCTCACACAACACGCTATCATGTACGGTGTTAATCAACCAAGCAGAGGTATGCCTAATCTCTCTGGATAACTTGTTCAACATCATCAGCATAATATCTGCTCCTGCCCCCTGTATAGGGTAGTTCTTTACCTGAGTAGGAGGAGGATAGGGCCTACCTTTCTTAGACAAGCTACCGATAACCGCATACTGAGTCAAAGGTTTGCCTTCTTCATCCTTCCAGATAGATGGAACGTAGTATCTTGGTACTGAGACACCATCTCTCCTGTCACCCATGTGTATAAGTGTGTCTGAGGCTGCTTGTGCTGCCCTCTGCTGGTACTTCTTGATCTTAGGGTATCTTTGGTAGTACTCCTCTATAAAAGCCTCTGTAAGGGACACAGGAACGCCCCAACGCTTTGCCATATTCTCTGCTCCACCACCATATTGTAGCTCAAAAGAGAAAGTCTTAGCTGTTCTCCTCTCTGTCTTAGTAATCTCCTCCTCTGGTTTGTCAAAGATTTTACTAGCAAATACTGTGTGCATATCTCTACCTGAGTTTATGTCCTCAATGAGCTGGTCATCCCCCGATGCAAGAGCTAGAATCCTAATCTCTAACTGTGCATAGTCATACTCTGCTAAGATGCCTTCTCCAGTAGGTAGGTTAGATGCTATGAGGTGGTCTTGTATACTCATCCTTATTCCTTTCCTGATATGTTTTGCATGTTGGGCTTGTTACTACTAAGTCTACCTGTTGCTGTACCACAATGATTATAAGTTGGGTGTATCCTCACCATATCCCTAGTTTGCTGTGGTATTGCGAAGTTTATGTAGGGGTCATAGTAAGTAGATATTTCCTTTTGGAAGTGCCGTAGTGTCAGTATATCATAAGCAAAGTAACTAGCCGGAGTAGTCTCCTCTTTTTCCTGAACCTTCTTTAGTACATCTATACCTGACTTTAACTCTATACCCTCTCTTAGGAACTCTTCTCTGGTTTCTCTCTTGGCTAGACGCTCTACCCTAACGGTTACATCTGCTGCCCTATACTTTAGCTCACCCTTAGACTTACCAGACTTATACCTAACGTGCTCTCCATTCTC
>TARA_R100001594_G_scaffold25862_1_pt1 | contig 11324 bp, 4 predicted proteins | sample TARA_R100001594 | Tara Oceans TARA_R100001594 (sample SAMEA2622752) | marine metagenome | biome: marine biome (ENVO:00000447); feature: marine epipelagic mixed layer (ENVO:xxxxxxxxx); material: "saline water (ENVO:00002010), including plankton (ENVO:xxxxxxxx)" | depth 150 m | reverse complement strand
GAACGACCTTCTATTGATGTACCATCTACTCTAAGGAAATCATTATCGACAACACTAGCATTCGCTACCAATACATTTCCATTGGATATACCGGTAGATAGGGTAGCTGTAGTTGTTATTGGTGTACCATTTAATGTCATAGCATCAGCCTCTAATGTACCATCAACATCGACATCACCGGATACACCTAAAGAACTAATATTAGGATTGGCTCCTGATCCGGCTAGAGTTGCCATGTCTGCAATTACAGAACTGGTAGCTAATAAGTTAAGGTCTTCAACAATGGCAGAGGTTGCCAAGGTATTCATATCGCTTACAATGTCACTTGTTGCCAGGGTATTAAGGTCTGAGACTATATCTGACGTTGCCAAGGTATTTAAATCTGAAACGATATCACTGGTGGCTAGAGTGTTAAGATCAGAAACAAAGTCACTTGTTATTAAACTAGCTTTCCCGGCAACTGTCGTAATGTTTGAGGCTATATCAGCCAGTGTGTTCATATTGGTTACATTGGAACTTGTAGCTAGGGTATTCATATCTGATACTGCATCAGAGGTACCCAATAGATTAATTGATGTTGTTACAGCCGATAAAGATTGAACAGCCGTTATTGTAGGCCCTGCCTCTGGATTACCGGATGTAGCATTAAAACCTAATACTGTTCCTTTCCTGGTATCTTTAGCCGGGAGTGTCATTGATATCGTATCAATATCATATTCCGGGGCAACTAAGGCTCTATCCAGTTTCTTATCAATTTGCTGTTGAACCATTAAGGTTGTATCAAAGTCAGTCTCCAGGGCAGAGGCTGTGAAGGGTCCACCAGTTGAGTATACTGACGTTCTCGCTAGGGGAACATTTGATACAATCGTTATTGTTTGTGAAGAGGTTGGAAAATTACTAGAGGTAAATCGTACCCTTCCGGTACCATCTGTATTTATCTTTGAGGTTTCAGAGCTAGAGTTCTCTACATTGTAATGACTACCGGCTGTTTTAAGCGTACTATCAACATATACCTTTACCTCAGTATAGGCATTAATCTGGAAGGCAAACTCAAATGGCCCGGCTGATCCGTTCCCGGTGTAACTCTTCCATCTTACTGTTGATGTTATGTTTGTCATTCTATCAGTCCCTTCTAGGTTTTATAACACTATTGTGTCATCATATCTACATTTTTTAGGTCAATAAGTCGTTGATTGGATTTAAACAAATTGTCTCTAGCTAAACTTCTTTTGTTAGAAAGAACATCATTAAAGAGTTCATACTTTTCCTCATCATTAGGGGCTAGAAAATATATTTCGTTTTCTTTAGTGCCAGGCTCCATAAAACTTGTTAATTTATTCAAAAGTGTTTGTTTGACATTATACCCTTGGTCTTCTGGCATATTACCATTGTCATCAATGTTGTTTACGAGTTGAACATACCTTAGGTACTCTTCATTAAATAGTCTGTAGCCTCCTTGAGATCTGCCATGATAGTTAAACGTACCGGCTCCACCTATTGATAATCTCATAAGCTCTTTGTCTAAAGGAGTATATTTTCCGTTTTGTATTCTAAAAGGGTTGAAAGCCGACCCTACCTTTCCTAACTTTTGGAGTTTGTTTGGATCTAATTGATATACCGGCTCTCCCCAAAAATTTACATCGCTAGGCAACTCTTTAGAAAAAAATGAAGATCGTGACCTTGCCTGGTTCATCGTTTCGTAAAAGGCTTTCCAAAATGGACTTACTTCTTCTATACGAAAACCGGTGATTTGATCTGGAGCAAGCATTGTATTTGATTTTGTCGGATCACTAATTCTTTCTAAAGTTGCCATGAGACTGTTTGATCCAATAAAGGGATAATCAACTCCAAGTTTTCTGAGTAAAGAGCCTCCACCTAATGAAGTAAATGTCTCGGCTTGACCACCTACATTTGATGCTACACCTGCTGTTCTTGATCCTAACCAAGTTAATAGTCTTGTTCCTCTGCTATCACCAGTTTCAAAACGATCAAAGGCAATGTTTTGAAGTTCAGCAATACCTTGGAGAAAAGGGGCTGTTTGGGCATATTCTGTTATTGCCATTGTAAGAGAGTTTGATAGTTTTTCTGTCCAATGACTGTTAGGATGGTACTCAGCAAAGTTGACATAATCAGCAGTTGCAATAAGTAGCATCGATATTGGATCGAACCGGTTAAAAGATATAAACTCATAAGAGCCATCTTCTTGTTTTATTCCAATGCTTGTAGGCGGTATATTAGCCCCCTTGTTTATAATGTCTCTTGCTTTTGCATCTCCCGGCCCTGTTCCGGTTATAATAATATCGTCCCCATAGTATCCGCTAACCAAAGCAGTCATTGTAGTCATAACACCCCAACCGGTAACGAGCTTGGCAAATGCCTCATCAAACTCTCTACCTTTACCCTCTCGCAACGCTTTTACAGTCGGGTAAAAATTAAGTGTTCTATCACCAATTTCTTTAATTATGTTTGTTGGTGTTTTATAGAAAGGCACTCCTAAAAACTTTACAAGAGGATGACTAAATGCTTTAGACCACGCTTCTCCGGTAGGAGATTGGAATGTTTCTTTTAACGCTATCTGTGTCATTCTTTCTCTTACTTCTTTTGATGGATTAGTTAAAACTTGATGATATATGGCAGTGCCATATTCTTGAGCCTCTTCTAATGAAAACCCTGCCTGTACTCTTTTTTGTATTTCTATAGCTGATGCTCTATAAGCCTCTTGATACTGAACTCGTTTTTTTATCATTACCTTAAAATACTCATCTTCCATTGCAAGAAAACGGCCAGGTAATCGAGTGGCAATACCCATTGTATTTAAAAACGCACCACCAAGTTCACCTCTAGAGGCTTGTTCCATTACTTCAACAATGTTGTTTGTTGTTTGTACAGTTATGTTGCCATCTTTATCAAACTTAGTTTTCGGGCCAATACCTATTCTTTCAAGGTCTATCTTGCCAAACTTTGCCGTAATATCGCCACTTTCTCCAGTAATAGCTGTTTTGAGCATTAGTTTAAAAGCATCTTTTTGAGCCATAAGAGATCCGTGCATAAACGCATGACTTTCAATAAGCATAGTTTGATCTTCTGCGTTAACTTTTAATCCCATATTTTTTTTAATAAACTGCCGAGTGTTGCCAATAACTCCTGCCAACCCGGTTTCTAGAAATCGAGTGCCTTGAAAAACAGCATTACCGGCTATGTTTACAGTGTGGGTAGTAGGTGATGAAAGAAGAGCATTAATATACATCTCCATAATTATATCGACACCTTTCTTAATTGGTGCGTTTTGAACGTAATCTTGCCTTGCCCTAAAATCTAAAGCTGAAAGAACTTGCAACTCATATACAATTTTGTTTCGTCCATTCTGTCCTATAATGTCATCGACTGTTGTCTGAGCTAGATTATCAAATTTTTCATCTATTGTTCTGAAATCAACATCAAGTACCTGCTCTAATTTAGATACAAGGCCAAGCCCTCGACCAAATTCACTTACTCCACCGGATAACTGAGCCGACAGTGTTTTAGACATTTCAATTAATCTTTGAATCTTTGCATAATCTTCCAGTATTTCTTTGTCAGAGAATGCGTTTGGATTTATATCACCAGTTAGAGTTTCACCAACATTTAACTTACCTTGCAATTTATCAATGCCGTACATAAGCTCCTGGTCTAGCTTTTGAAGGATTAGCAACCCACCAAACACCTCTTCTGGTTTTAACATATCACCTGGTTTTCTAAGCATTAGCTTGTGAGAAATATTATTAAAGCCTATTTTGCCGGCATCTTGAGCAATCTCTTGAAGGGTTTTAGTGCCTCTTCTAGCCTCTTCAAAAAGTTCAGCATTCATAGCTTTTAGATTTTGTAGGAGATCACCCGGTTTGCCGACAATATTTACTAACTGATTATCTAAAGCATCAAAGTTTTTATCAAAGATATCCCCTAGTTTTCCAAATTTCATGCCTTTACTTTTGCCCTTGGGGACAAAGATGTTTAGGATGGCATCTATATTATCTTTACTTTCGGGGACAACAACCTTGTTTCCCATGCGTTCTATTTTTTCGGGAAGATCTCCACCATAAATGTCTGTTTCTTCTTTCTCACCAAACTTGTTTAGAATATCAAAGACCTTATCAAATCTACCCATCATCACCCTCCATAGTCATAGCCGTAGTTCCTGCCACTACTGGCAAGGCAAAAAGAGATTGCCCTTTTTTAACACCTTCTTTGAGTTTGTTGGTGATGCGTACAGTGAAAGGTTGGAGTACCTGATCTTTTGTGAAGTCATAATGCTTACCTTCCCCTGAATGTTTTTTAGTATCGTTTAATGCTCTTTCTTTAATAGCGTCTAAATCCATATCGTCTAAATGTATAAATGGGAATCTTCCAAAACCATCTCTTTTTCTGTTTGGTTGCACCATACCCATTTGCTCATTTCCGGCACCAAATGCAGTGTCATCTAACTTATCTACTATCTTCGTAACTCTCTTAACAAGGATATCATCGTAATATTTAAGAAGACCTTTCTCTCTCCATCTCATGTTTTGAATATAGCCGGGGCTAAACGACACCATGTCATACCCTTCTTCAACTGCTTTGGCTAAAATTCTTTTAACCATTAGATCTGTCCACTTAGGTGTATTCTCCACAAACGGCCCTTTGATTACTTTTCTATCATTACTTAATTTCCACCACAGCCGGCTTATCGATGCAAGGACAAATTCTTGTGTTTCACTTAGGTAGTTTGATGCCTCATTTGCCTCATCTAGTTCTTTTCCTTCTAGGTCTTTTCCGGTTTTCTTAACTTGTTCAGTGTATTTATCAACTAATGCTTGAGCCTCTTTTCTTTTTTGTGAAATCACCTGCATTTCTTCTTCAGATTTTTTAAAACCCTTATCTCTGCCTTTCTGGCCCCAATCGCTTTGAATTTCATCAATGTATAAAACTCTTGCCCCATTCATTGTTTCTCTATCTGACGTTCTAAAATGGCCTATAATATTCTCTTCTTCAAAGTGATCACCAGAATAAGGCACTCCCTCTTGAGATTTATTAGAGGTAATGACGAACTCTCTGTAGTTCTCTCCCCCTCCTAGTCTGTAACTATCATCGCTAAACCTAACCATTCCCTCATCACCAAAGCCCATTAATCCCTCATCTTGTGCAATCTGTTGAGCTTGTACTTTTGCCTCTGATAAGCTGTATATTTCTCCAGATTTAAAAGCATTTTTGATTGCACCTTCGCCTTTTGTGCTTTGAATATCAGGGTAGATACTGTAGCCGGTGCTGTCGTTACCAAGAATAACCATGCCAGTATTTTCATCTTCTATCCGGACAAATGGGTCATCATAGAACTCTGCCAAAGCATCGGCTCTAGCTTGTTCTATTGTATAATTTTCTGGATCAAGTACTCTCTTATCATTAAATAATTCATCGGCTCGTTCATCTATATAGTTAGAGCCAAAAACTTCCTCCGGTGTCATAAGATTTTCGGGACGAACATTTGATGATGTACTGCTAATCTTTTCTCCCTCTTTCAGTTCATCGGCTGACTTTCGATAATTAATACTTGTTCTGTAAGGTTGTTCCCAACTCATTCGTGTCTCTTCTGGCATTTTGTCTTTTACAACTTCTCTAATTTCAAGGTTGTTATTTCTTAATTGTTCCTCTATTTCAGCTTTTGTTACTTTCTTTTTGTTAAGAATGATATCCAGTCCTGCCCACTCTATCTCATCCTTAGATACTCCATTTTTTAAAAGCATTTGTTTAAATTGCTCTCCAGAGCCTTTGTTTTGCTTGATCTTCTTTGTTTCCTCTAAGGCTTTAGAATAAAACCCTAATTCACCTGTTGACCCTATTAATTCTGGCCCTTGTGGTTTGTTTACCATTTCATCAAGAGCTTTAGTGCCTTCAGCGACTATCCTAGGAATATCTGTGGAGCCTAGTGTGGTACCCCCACCATCTTTGTCTAAAAACTCCCTAGCTGTATTGCCAAGGTTTGAGATACCGCCTTTGAGTTCTTGCTTAATACTTTCTAGCTTTGGGCTGTTCTTAATGTATTTGTAGAGAGTACCAACACCTCTGACAGCTTTATCTAACTGCTCACCAACTACACCGCCAACAAAGAAATTCTCCGGGGCCTTTTGTAGTTTCTGCATAAAGATCGACTGATCCTCATCCGACTTCAAACTCTCTAGTATTGCGGTTGTAATCTGGCTGTCTGGTGCAAGATAATCTATTCCCATGCTCAGTAAGCCTTGTTCTTCTACCGGAACTGCAATAACCTCTGCCGTGCCGTATCCAAGGACGTTAGCCAGAAAACGATTTCCTATCCCGACACTTTTTGCAACACCCCCTATAGCACCGCCAGTAACACCAAACTCTCCTAGAGGTTCCCCAATAAACCCACCGCCTATCTCCTGTGCCTTGTTCTTGTATTCAAATATATCACTTACAAAATTATTTAATGATTTAAGACCTGGGATATTTTCTTGTAGAAAGGGGACTACGTTTTCTTCATATCCCGGTAAAAATGTTTTGTTAAATTCTTTGGCAAAATTACTTAGACCTATTGGCACTCCCTTTGCGACACCAGTTACTGCATCAACACCCGTACTAACTCCCTCTGCAATAGCACTACCCATACCCGACAGATCTAAACTTGGATTTAAGCTCTTAGCTACTTTCATCGTTTGATTTTGTAAATCTAAAGAAGGCTGATTAATTGTGACATTTCCACCCTCAATAGAATATGAATAGTCCTCATCCATTCTGAGTTCGTTAGACTTCAAGACTTCTGAAATTAAATCACTCATCTCCAATCAACCTTATTTGATCTTTTAAATTTTGAATGTAGATGTCAACACTGTCTCTAGTTAAAGCAAATGCAGTAAGGACTGCATTATTAGTTCTGTTTGATGAAAGAAATTGTACAAAGTAGTTACCAAATTCTGCAAGATCTGCAATTTCCGGAACGTCATCTACGTTTATGCCAAACTTTTCAGCATTATCAGGATTTGTCAGTTTAATTGATGAGCTTAATAGTAAATTTTTAAATAGTTTTTTTCTTTCTGTTTTTAATGCTTTTTGTAAATCCTGGTCAACATTTTGCGTAAGTGTTTCTGCTAATTCTCTTAAATTTATTTCTGTATTGTTTCGTTTTGCATTGTCTCTTAACGACATAAGTTGTTCTTTAACATTGAGAAACGCTTGTTCTTTTAACTTAGTGGTTTTATCCAGTGCTTTGATTTTTAAATCTGTTGCATTAAACACAAGGTTTTTTGCTACAATAGCCATTGCCCCTTTAAAATCTACATCAACATTTGCATCAATAGTTTTATCTAACTGAATAATATCTTGCATACTTAGCTTATTTTCTTCAATTAATGTGTTCAGCATATCGTATGTAGCATTGTCAGGATTTGCTAATATAGCCCGAACATTATCATCTGTAAGATCACTTTCTAGTCGAACACCTCCTTCAGCCGAGTTGAGAGTTTTTCTAAGTTTTAAACCTTCATCAGCATCTATATTCATCATTTTCCGTATAGTTACTTCGGCCTTTTCATAGTTGATAAGACCATCCTCCCCATAAGTGTTTTTGGCAAATTCCTTTTTTAATTTCTCAATATTGTTTTTGTCATTATTTTCTTTTAACAAGTCATTATTGTTTTCCTCGGCTCTTTTATTTCTGAGTATTTGTAATAGATCGTCTGCAATTTTTTTTCTAAAATCACTGTCGCTTGCTCTTAGTTTTAAGAACTTATTAAGTTTTTCATTAGAGGTTGTTGCGTTTCTAATTTTTTGTATTTCTTCATAGGCACTGCCACCGGAATCATTAATATGCTCAAACGCTTTGTCTTTTATAAAAGAGGTAAGAGTCTCCTCAAACATATTTCTAAAATCTTTTTTGCCTTGTGTTTTAAGTCCATAAGTGGGGCTATCAAGTTCTGCAAGCCAAACCTCTCGTTGGGCATCTACAGCACTTTGTTCAACTCTATCAAAGTTCCATAACGCATGAAATTTACCTTTTTCAACATCAAGTTTTGTGATTAATCCAATAAGAGATTTTGCTTGTAGGTTTCCCGTTGTTGATTTTGCATGGGCTGATCGGTAACTATCATATAGTCTCGCTCCGTTCATTTGCAAAGAAGCTGATATTTTTTTTGCTAAGATTGGGGCTGATGGTGCTAGAGCATTTACATACCCTAAGATAGTGGCATTTATTTGATTATTCAAAACAGTTGGACTTGTTAAGTTTGTTTCTGCTTTAAAAACTAAATCGTTAAGATTTTTTGTTGCCTCTATTAGTGTTTCGTTTTCTAATATTGTTAAAGCTGATCTTCTTGCTGATTTGCCAAAAACTGTATTACCGAACTCTGGTAAATCAAATATATTTTCATTATTCTGGTTAGCCTCTCGTAACTTTTTTAATGACATAAACTCTACACCAAATCGTTCACCCTCTATTTCGGCTTCAACTCTCGCTTGACGAAAAGCAAACTCCGACATCCTATTCAATCCCTGGGATAGAACCTGCATAGTCCTAGAGGCCTCCTGTGCCTCGGCTCCCTGGGGCAAATTAAGCTGATTTAAGGCTACCCCCTGTGATTGATATGGACGAAAAGTTTGAGCCATTATCTAAACCATTTTGTAAGTGTTGGAGCAATACCATCTTTTCCACCTATAGAACCGGCTGTTGCAAAAGCCATAGACATTGTACTAAAGGCTCCAATCTGTCCTTGCAGTCGTGCCTGATCTCCGGCTCTGCTTAGATCATCAGCCCTCATCTGACCGGTGAGTAGAGACATTGAGGCATTAAAGGCAGTAGTGCTAAAATCTTCAGAGGCCGGACGTTGAACCAGAAAGACCCCTCTGTCCTGTACTGTACCGGATCGTAATGCTAATCCCTGTTTGGGGGAACCGGCTATAATTGAGGCTAAATTTCTATTTGTTTCTTTTAATACTTGAACTCCTCTTTTTCTGGCATTCACCGCCTCAACTCTGGATCGGAGCTTTTCGTTTTTAGCTCGTTCCTCATAAGCCTCTTTTGCCCTTTCACCGGCTGACATCTGAGCCATTGCACTCATTGCTGACATGGCTATTGCTACTGTTTGCATATTATGCTCCTGTTGATAGTTTGTACTCTACCGCCAGAACTGTAGCGAATAGAGGTTTGGTCATAGTAAATGTTAATTGAGCCTCGTTAGAATATCCCAAGATCGGAGAAATACGCTTTCGCCCGGTAAAGGATGTGGAGGAGGCACCGGCATTAAGAGGTAAAAGAGAGAAGGGGACTTCTACTGCATTAATAGCCAGGTTCTGTGTGCTGTCCATAATTGGAGTTGCCTCAACAATACGTCTTTTTCTGGAGGCTACAAAGCCACTTGGCATCCTGGGTTCAGCCGGCATTGTCTTGACTTCAACGTCATAGGATAATCCAACCTCGACATAGGTTGTGGGTGCCTGGTCAATCGTTATAGCACTCGATACCACAGTTTTTCCGGTAATCACTAAATCATCCCGGACAACATCAACCGGATATCGTTCTAAATGTCCTAATGAGGAGCAAGTGGTATTTGTCGGTAAACTCTGATCCGGAGAGGTTGCCCCGGAGAAATACTGAATAGCACTATCGGTTGTTCTGTCATCATCAAATACTTCCAAATAAAACTTACTCGTTCCCTCGGTTACCTGGGTTACAGCCAGTCTTGTTGTATCCGAACTTGTCACTGTACGATTATCATTGCCATAATCATCTCTGGTAACTGTCACTACATTAGAGGCAGGGTTGGATACTGTGAACCCCGATATCGCATTGATAGCGGTATAGATATTATCAGCCGTTGTATTATTATCCGTATAGGCTCTGACGTAATGCGTATTACCAGAACTGGAACTAGGAGCAGATCCACTTGAAGCCTCAAATTGCAGGGTCATTTCAGTACCATCATGCTTTGAAAATACAATCGTGGAACCAACAGCAATATTTGCGTAATCGGTTACTGTGATTGTAAAGGTTGCCTGGGTTGGGAGCTTTCTATTTACAATGGTATAGATATCCTCAATATCAACAGCTACATCCTCAAAGGTTCCATCGGTTATAAACTCTGAAGGAGCAACCACATTCTGAGGTCTAAGTATAGAATAGACAGCCATTGAGCCATCGCTTCCATTCGTGATCATCAGGAGGTCCCCATCATCTGTGGATGTGGCAGTGCGTAGAGCCATTTTTGTAGGAGACTTTAGAAGATGAGAAGACAATAGAGATACGTTCTCTGAATTGTAGTTGAGGTCTGTATCAGAAAAGATTAATTCCCTTAATGCCTTACCGGATCGCTGAATATAAAGAGTACCGGCCTCGGCTGATACCGGCTTAATCCCTTCCTTCATACCTCGTTTTGTTGCTGTTTTCAGCACAATGTTTGAGGGAGTAATAGGATCTAGAGAGGATTGGGGAATAAAAAACTCACCCGATGATGTGAATATCTGTAAGTCTCTGCCGGATCTGACTGCGTTTATTGCGTTAAGACTATCACTACTTATCGTGGCAAATAAGGCATCATCATCCAGAGCCTCATCTGATTTAAAGTTATAGAAATCGGCAACCTTAGATCCAAATAATGTATTGGGTAATGACTTACTGCCACCAAAAAAGAGCCGTCCTTCGTGAAATGTACAGGTTCTAGGATAACCCCTGGTGGAACTAAACACATCCTCATAGCCATATTCTATTTCATAACTACCGGAGGCAACAGCTACTGAAGCCTCAAAGAAGGGAACATCGACCATACACTTCACTACTGTATCGCTGTTTCTCTCAATAATTCTGGCCCGACCAAATCCATTGGTTACATTGATATACTGATGCGTATGATCACTTGTGGTAAATACGGAGTCACTAGCCGGTTGTGTAGTCCATGCTGTAGCAACTGTGGCTACTTTTGTTGAACCAACATAATCCGAGATAAAGTTTACCTGACCCGAACCGGTGCCACTGGTAATTGTGATTTTTAATCCATTATATAGATCATTGGTAGAGGATGCAGAGCTATCAAGGGTTATGGTACTCGCTCCACCGGCTTGAGCCGTTGCCGACCTGGAGGCAGGGAATGTAGCCCCAGAAGCTGTTACCTTTACTGTACCATCTACGGCATCAGGAGTAACTGTAGCACTTGGACTTGTTGTGCCTGTTGTGAAGTTATAAGTGGGAGAGGTGAGGGAGATAGTTGCCTCAGTCCAGGTAGCATTTGTTGATCCTCGGACAATACTGCGTGGAGCTAAATCCTCATGCGTTAATATTAATGTATCGGCTGATTGTGTGAAATATA
>TARA_R100001594_G_scaffold46944_1_pt1 | contig 11352 bp, 11 predicted proteins | sample TARA_R100001594 | Tara Oceans TARA_R100001594 (sample SAMEA2622752) | marine metagenome | biome: marine biome (ENVO:00000447); feature: marine epipelagic mixed layer (ENVO:xxxxxxxxx); material: "saline water (ENVO:00002010), including plankton (ENVO:xxxxxxxx)" | depth 150 m | reverse complement strand
AGGCTGCGAGAAATTGCACTAGTTTCTCCATTCTCGAGTGCAGATGTGGTATTAATTTGTGTTGATCCTATTTCTTCATAAGCATGTCCTACATACACTTCTTCATCAACCTTAACAACTGCTTTAATAACAACAATTCCATCTTTAAATTGTATTATCTCAGTTATTATAGATTTCTTATTATCTTTGAATCTCTCATGAAATGTTGCCAATCTCTCAGCACAAGTTGTATAATCTTTACCATGTATTTTTACTGGCATAACTTCTCCTTTAACTATTTATTAGTTTATTTTTATTGATTATTATGTATGGATTTGCTGGATCAAAACCAATAAGCTCCAACAATGCAGCACACAATTCTTTACTCATTTTTTTCTTACCATTTAAATATGCAGATAAGTTACTAGGCTTTATACCTAACTCACTAGCATAATAATTTTGCTTATAACTACCATACTTGATTAAGGCTTTAATCAGCATAGGTGTATGCTCATCTACCCTTATATAAAAACTTGCCATAAAACCCCCTTTAAATGCTCCAAACCACTAGATTCAGATAAAATACTATTATCATTAAAATAAAACCTAGTATGTCTTTAATATCTCTTTTTGTGTAATAATTCATTATTTCTTCTCCTTTCTATAACCTATTATTTTACCATTTGGACTTACAATAGCCTTGCCACTTTGTATATCTCTCATTTGTTGTGCAAGATTATCTATCTTTTTTACAAGTTTATCTAAACTTTCTAAAGTAATTTTTTCTGTTGTTTTTATCTTATTCATTAAATTCTTTTAAACCATTATTTAAATCTATTAATTCTAATATAAGATCTTCATTGATACTATCTAAAGATTGTTTATTAAATATGTCAACCATACATTTTTGTGCATGTGAGTAGGATATTCCATACTCCCTTGACACCAATGAACAATAATTACTAATCACAAAAGTTCTCATTTTCTTTTTGTTTTCTGTTTTTGCTATAGCTATTGAATTTAGGTAGTCTTGTTCTGAAAAATCTCCATATATGAAATGCCTCCAGAGGTTTATTCCATAATCTGATAGTTTGTTACAAAAATGCCCTCTTTGAAATAAATCATTTTTAATTTGCTCTTTAACCATTTTTAACCTCCTTAACCTTATTTATTTAATTGCTTTTAATATTAAATCAATCACATCTTTAGAAACAGTTATATAATCTCCATCAGTTCCTAATATACTAACACCATCTCTAGTCTTTATAACATCTTTTGCTGTTAGATTGTTATAGCCATTTTTATTTGTCATTTTTATTGTATTCATTTTAATCTCCTATTATTTTTTAACCTTCAACCTTAACCTAAGTTAATATAGTTTATATAACTTTTCCAAACATTTTTATATCTTTTTTTTATTTATAGAGGAGAAATAAATATAATAAATATATAATATATACAAAAAAGGCTCAATTAAGAGCCTCTTTTGTCGCTGTATGTCGATTCTATTTAAAAGACCTCAGTCAAAACTAAGGAGGTTGAAAACAAGTTGTTAGCCACTTGTTTGAAGGTAGGTTTGTTAGTTATTACACACTTTGCAAACTCTAAATTGTCTGCATCTTTATCAGGACAAAAAAGAAAGGGAATCTGTCCATCAAATGTAAGTCCAAAAAAACTTCCTAGACTTGTATCAAAAGTGTGCAAGTTAGTATCAATATCATAAGTAAAAAATTGGTTTTCATTGTTGTGTTTATTAAACATATTTTCATCTTGTACATAACTTAGGCTCACTCTCCAAGTTCTTCTGCCTGTATGACTAACAGGTTTATAATCAACACCTGCTTGTTTGCCTAGTGTCCATGCAGGTAAATCACCCCATGATTCAGATCCTAAATAATTAACATTAATAAGTGTATTACCACCAACAGTTAGATTTCTTTTAATACCATCAGTATTTTTTATAATAGTAGCTTGTAAATCAAAACTATGTTCAGGCTCAAACCATCTACCAAAACTTACAGCACCTATATCTATATTTTTATATTCACCTTCTTCTTCACCTATAGGATTGCTAGTTTCAAAAGACATACCAAATTTATTTATATTTTGATATATATCATGTGGACTAAAAGAATCTATCTCCCACAAAGAATATCCATTATATTCAGGAACACCTAATTTATAGTTAATTATCTCAGTAGTATCTTCTTGAGAAAATACCTCCCCATCTTCTTGTCCAAAAGTCAAATTAACTTTTTCTATGTTTTCAATGTTATTATCAAATAAATTTTTAGTATTATGTCCTAATATACCTGCATATAATCCTGTGCTTGTAGATTCAGGAACAGTATCAAGTAATAATTTTTTTACCTCTATATTGTTTTGTCCTTCATCTAAAAACTTAAACCAAAACTTAAAATTAGAAGTATTAGGATCAATTTCAAAAGTCTGCAAACCTATGGGGTCTAAATTCCACACTAAGTCTGTATCTTCAATATTATAAATTCCATCAGATTCACTTTCATAAAAAGATTTTAATTTTAAATAACTGCCTAAGTCTGCATAAAATCTTGGTTTGCCTATTGTTCTCTTAGCCATGCTTTCTCCTAAATCTTTGACTTGTATATTTTTCTATGTATAATTTTATTATTTTCAATTTCTTCAGGCTTTCTGCCATCACTATTCCAATTACCATCACTCTTTTTCCAACTACTCTTATCTATACTTGATACTGCTGCAACATAAGATTCCCCTTCCCAATTAGCAAAAATAGCATTTGTTATTTCTAAGCTACCTATATAATTAAATAATTTTTCACTTATAGGTGTTTGTGCCAAGCTCCATATAATTATTTTATTTCTACCTGTTTTCATATCCCAACCCTCAGATAGACAATTTACAGCTTTAAAGTTTCCTGTATATTTGATTTCAAATGCTGCTACTTCACCATTACCTTCAAAATAAACAGCACCATCTCCATATTTAATTTTAGCTCTTTTTGCATTTGTAATGTTATTTATGTCAATCTTATCTTGCATATATCCCTTTAGTTTCCAAGTATGTACTGCACCATTGCCACTACATCTAAAATATCAACAGCACTATCTTGGTTATAGTCTGCTTGATTAAAATAATCTACCTCTCCACCTTCTTCATCTAATATCATATTTATTAAAATAAGCACATCTAAAACATTTATATAGCCATCTCCATCAACATCTCCTGCTATAATAGGTGGTAAAATGTCTTTTACAGCAGAATAATTCCAACCTCTCCAAGTTAGGTCTTGTGTGCCTATATGATGTAGCTGTGTAGCCTCTATTTGTACATCATTAAGGCTCTTTTTTATATTATTTACAATAAAGATAGGCAATATATATTGTCCACATCTAATAGGCATATCTTCTTTTTTTTCTAAAACATAGCTTTCATTGTATATCTTTTTATTTAATATCATTTTGTCAAATTCAATCAAATCACCAAGCTCTAAATTATAATATTTCAATGGTAATGTAAGCCTTACCTTATTATGTACATTATATTTCCAACCCAACATAAACTCTGCACTTTTTTGTGCTGTTTGCTCTTTTCTAATATAGTCATTTTCTATCACCTCTGTTGTGTCACTATGGTCAATAGCTAATGTGTTTTTATTAAATTTTAATCCATAATAGTTAATTTTATCTTCATAGGTATATTGGAAATCAGCAAGTTCTCCAAAACTTCTTGTCACATAGTATGGATATATAGAATCTGATTTAATTTCAAGGTTATCAGAATGTTTTTCAAGATTATAATCTATTTTATATTTATAGTCTAGCTTAGTTTTAACATCATCAATAGGTGTTCTTGAAAATGAGTATTTTAATACATCCTTTTCTTTTATTAATGCAATCTGCTCAGATCCATCATAAGTATCTTTGACATTAAAAAATGAAAATGTATCATTGGCAAATATAGGAACAGATTTAGAAGCTAAAGATATTTCTGAAAGCAAATCTTTTCCCTCTATTGTTTCATTAACAGAAAAACCTAACTTCCATTGGTTGTGGTTATATCTAGCTTCATCAATCTTATCTGAATTTACAGGTCTATTATATCCAACCTCTTGCTCTGATAGGTGGAACATCACATCTATTGGGTTTTCTATCATTACATTAGATGGATCATAATCAGAGCCTGTTGCAGGTGGACTATATTCTTCATCAATATCAGCATCAGGTATAATTTGCCTCACATTATTAATAGCACAATCCTTTGCTATATACCACTTACCCCATTCTTCTAAACTATTAAAAAATTCCACCCAATACTCAGGCATACTATTGTCAATTTGCTGATACACAACATAGATTGTAAAAGATTCCTGCCCTGTGTTGACAGGTGTGTATGAAAAATTAACATTAATAGTTTCCCCTTGCCCTACTTGAACTTGTTTGCCATATAAACTTGGATTGTCAAAATCAACTACTCCATAATTTGCACAATCATCTATATAATTAAATCCAATTAAATCTAATGTAGATAATAATGATTGTAGATTTTGATCTTCTTCATCAGGGTTACCATCTACATCAAAGTCCTGCCTATCAAAAACCCATATTGATACAACACCTGCAAAATCACCAAATGTCAGATCTATATTCCCCCTTGCAATATCTTCTAATTCAACTTCATCTTGAAAATTATATGAAGATATAGTAGGTATTAATGACATAGATCCAGAGTTGCCAACCCTTAGTCCTGTTTGTATATTAATCCTTGAGCCATCAAAATAATCTGTTGTGAAATCACCTGCTAGTACATTGTGGTCAGGTTGTATTGATATAGAAAATCCAACACCAATCTCTCTACCATATAAAATAGGTTGTGGAATTTGCAGTATAGAAGCATCATTTTCAATCAATGGATATGGAGAGTTACCCCAACCTGTACCACCTGTTATGGTGTTTACATAGCTAAATTGTTCATAATAAGGATTTTGCTCTGTGTTAGATAAAAACCCATCTTGTGTGCTTAAATCTAAATTTAAATACCCCAATTCTTCATCACCCTTTACAAATAAATTTCCCCAAACATCATTATCTAAATTTAAAATAACATATTCAACAAGATTTGTGTCAGGGTCAAGTGAGTATTCTATTGCATTGCTACTAGGTATTTGTATTTTATAGCTATTTCCACTAACTATTTCTTCATGGTTACTCATTCCTGCATAGCCTTTAAATCCATAAGGTATAGTGTCCATAGTGTTTGCAGAATGAGACCCTGTGCCTAATTGGACAAATTTTCCACCATCATATATAGCACTAGCATTATAATAGTATGGTGATGGATTTACATCACCATGAGTAAACCCTGCATAACCAAACAAACCTGCCTCTTGAGCTAATCCCCAATCATCATAACCTGTTTGAGTGTTTGAAGAATTAGACCCTGTGCCTAAAATAAAAGCAAAATCATAAAGTCTTATAGAACTACCACCTTGCTCTACTATATTTACTAATAATTGAGAAATATCAGATGTTGGTGTATATCCATCTTTAAAGCTGATTTTTAGTAAGTTGTCACCAAATGGACTTATTATATTAGTGGGTACATATTGCCCATTCTCTTGCTTTACCCATTCTAGTTGTAATTGACTAGCCATTAATAGCCTCCACCCTTACCTTGTGTTGGTTGTTTTGTTTTTACAGGCAATTTTCTTTTTGTGCTTGACTTTGTTCCTCTTGCTTGTGTTTTTTGTGTCATCTTAGGAGCTTCAGCTTTAATTGTAACTGCCCTTCCCTGTGTAGTTTGTGTTGTTATGCTAGTTGTATATCTTAAATCAGAGCTGTCAACCCTACCATACACATGAGCATATAAATCATATTTTTGAAAATCCTTTAATATCATTTTTCTAAAATGTTCAAAAACATCAAATTTCATCCATTTTAATGACCCTCCTGCAAAAGATGGCATTAAAAAAGATGTTGCTCCTGATTCAGTAGTAGAGCCTTCAGGTAACCAATTCCTATAATAGCTACTTATAGAGTGGTCAGGGTTACCCACCTCTGAATCCAAACTTTCATATTCTCTAAAGTGTTCACCATCAATAGCTATATAGTTTCCATCTTCAGTAGGATTGTTTTGAAAAAAATTATCAGGATTGTTATTATCCCAACCTGTTTCAGCAACAACTTGAGATGAGGTATCAGGCATATGTATATTCATTTTTAATTCTGTAGGTGATCCCAACTGCCCATGAGCAAAATCTCCTTCAACTAGATGGTCAAAAAACCCACCATGAACACAAAATGTAGTTTTTTGATACCAAGCAACTTTGCAAGGTGTAATATTTTTAGGCTCTTCATAGTAATACTCAGTAGGAGATAAAAAAGACCTTTTTAGCTCATAAGCAACATTGTCATCATTAGGTAATGTTTCTGCTAGTTGCAGATTCAACCATGACTGACCCCAATATCTATATTCATCACCCATATAGTCATAGTCACTATGCACTAACCAATGCTCATCATGTGCCAGAGAATCATGTATAGTACCAAAATCCCTAACATCTAAGTATCCTTCATGCAAATATTCAACATCTTCAGAATCATCATCTATTCCTTTATATAGTCCAATCCTAGCAGCACCATAAGTAATTGGATCTTCATAATATCTTGAGCTATAGTTTCCATTGATATATTTAAGAAATGAATTATAATAGACTTGAACAAATCCATATCTTAAAGGCGAACATTCACCAAGATATGTTTCAGTAGCCTCAGATATTGTAGGATCTTCCAAATCAACAGTTTTATCTATCAGTATTTCATTGTTATCATTTATTGTGTATTGATTAGCTCTAGCCTTTTCAAAAAGAGTTCCCTCTGCTTCTTCTTCAAATAAATCAGGCTCTTCCATAATTTCAAAATAACCTTCATTGTCCTGCAATAGAAATTTTGTAACTTCTTTTATATGAAAATCATCTGAAATTAATTTATGATTTACTCTATCTTCTACTTGATAGACAAGTGGACTTCTATCTACTTCACCATAAACAATAGGAATAGGTATATTCCCATACTTTTCCTCTAGTCCTTCTGTTGGTGTAAATCTTTGTGGTATTTCTTTTCCTAGAGCCTGTTCTGTTTTATCTTCACAATCAATACTAATAAAATCTTTATTTTCTTCTATGTTTTTTATATAACCTGAATAAACTTTAAGACAATCATCTAATGTTTTGCAATTTTGAGATTTAAAATATACCTCTAATGTTGTATTAAAAGCCTCCTGCCTCAATATTGCATCTAATAGTTTTTTATCTCCATAATTATAATTATAAAAATCTAATTTCAAATTTGATATTTTATACTTTCTTCTATCAAATTCAACACCCTCAGTTATTTTCCCCATCTTGTGTAAGAATGGGTGATATAATGTTTTGTCTAATTTTGTCTTTTGTGTGGATAAATATAATCTATTATTTAATACAACTAAGGGAACAAGATTTGTAGTATTGCCCTGTATATCATTTCTAAATATTTCAGGTAGTTCTATCATTAAATACTATGCCCTCTCCTAAGTGCCTCTTTAATCATTGGAATAGCCTCATCTTCAATAAAGTCTTTACTTAGCACATTGCCTTGAAAAACTATTTGTCCACCACCACCCATACCTGCACCTTCATTTTGTGTAGGCTCAATATTAACATACTCTGCACCTTCTTCACCTGCAAGAATTAATGTAGGCTCTGTTACAACTTCATCCATACCTGTTGCTGCTGCTTTTACAGATTGTATTCCCTGCATCATTAAACTACCTACCATTGCTGATGTTGCAACCGCTGCCATACCAACCCAAAAATTACCCTCAGGTTTAGCAAAAGCTGATGCTAATCTTGATGCCAATGCTTTTTGTATTTCTGCAATAATATAAACACCTGCTGCATCTGCTGCTGCTTGTCCTACATGAGTGCTAGCTGCACCTAAAGCCATTGCTGCATCTACATTTTGTTTCATTATGTCTAACAATTTCTTTTTTTCATCAGCTTGTTCTTTATCTGCTGCTGCTTGGTCTTTAGAATCCTGTATCTCTTGAAGTTGTAGTGAATGTTTTAATCCCATTTGTTCTGCTAACTCAGGGTACATTATAACAAGATGGTCTATCATATCTTGTTGTAATTGTTGTGCATCTAAAGAATCTTGTTGTTGTTGTGCAAATATTTCAAAATTTTCATTAAATGTCATTTGTGATGAATCTAACATACCAAGAGCTAATGCTGCTTCTCTATGATTTTCTATGAATTGTTGCATCCATATATCATTTACTTTCAATGTATCTACAGCATTAAGTTGTTCATCTATCCATAGTTGTTGTTCAGTTACACTTTCTCCTACCACACCTGTTGCAATTTCTATCTGTCTTTTGTATCCCTCCATTTCCTCTTTTGCTTTTTCTATAGCCTTTACAGATTCATCATATTCACCTCTTAATTTTCTTTGCTGATCAATCATATCAGCTATTTTTTCAGGAACTTCTTCCTGCATGGTGTTTAAATCTTCTTGCCACAAAGTATAATCTTGAAAATCTTTTATGCCTTGTTCCATATTCTTGTGCAACCCAAAAAAACTTGTTTTACTCATTAATAGTAGTTCAGCTCGCCTTTTTTCACTAGGAATTGATATTCCTAATTCTGTATTCCAATATTCTTGAGATTTGGTTGCCATTTGTTGTATAACAAGTAAATCATCATAGGTAATTTTAGTTATATCTAATGCACCAACATAATCTGACCACTCATTTGTCAATAAAGAAATAATCTGCTTTTGTTGTTCTGAGGCATCTGTAATTTCACCAATTTCCTTAACTCTACCCCTTCCTTTATCAAAATCTGACATCTCAGGAACATTTGAAGACATACCAAATAAATCACTAATAAAGTTCATCACCTCAACTGCTGCATTGGCTATATCTGTTAGCATTGGCAATAGGAATCTTCCCAAAGAAGCACTAAAATCATCTGCTGCTGCTTGGAATTTTGCAAAAGTATCTGCACTTGTTTCATTTTCTGCTCCCAATACTGAAACCTTTTCTTGTGCTGCTTCTAATGCTGCATTATTAAATGCTTGTTTTTTCTCTGCCTCTGTCAATGCTCTATCTACAATACCCATTTGTTCAGCATAATCTTCATTAGCCTTTGTAACATCTACAATAATACCTAAGTTATCAAGCATTAAAATAGATTGTCTACCCATACCTGTAACAAGGGAATCAAGAGCTGATACAGTATCTACACCAAGTGATTTACCTAGTCTTTGAGCAGTATCAAATAAATCTGCCATAGCTACATCTGAATCTACAATCCCTAATGTCATTGCTTGGTTTGCAACTTTCATTAGCTCTACTTCAGACATAGTATCATTTGTAGCATCTTTTAGCTTCTGCATAGAATTAGATGTAAATCCTATTTCTGCACCCAATTTATTAAATGCAGGTGCTAAATTCTCAACTTTTAAAGCACTACTTACAAAGTTCTGTGTGGCATTAATACTACCTTTAGCAGCATAAAAAGCAGCACCTATCTTAGCTGCATCTTTAGCTACACCTTGTAATCCTTTTTGTACTTTTTTAGAATCAGAAGCAACCTTACCTGCTCCTTTCATTATAACTTCTATGATTTGTCTAAATCTATTTCCTGCCATTTAACTTTCCTTCATATTTGGGTTATTTAATTCATTCTTAATTATTAGAAAATAATCTACTAACTCAGCAGGTGTATCTTGTAGGCTAGGGTAGGGTGGACAATTAAAGGAATCACAGAATATATATTTTTTCATAAGATTTTGACAATCTTGATCATAAACATGGACTGGGTCTGTAAAAAAGAATAACTGATTATAGAGTGCCTCTCCTAAATCATATCCTTTTTCTGTTGCTTCATCATGACATTGCATTAGTATCCTGTTTACATCCTCTTTGTTTTCAATAACTTCTTCTTTCTGTGTAACAGGATTTAAAGCCTTATAAGGAAATTCTTTTGTTTGCTCTAAAGATGGTTTCTTAACTGACAACCAAATATTAAGCAACAAAGCTATTTCTTGAATTTTTTTTTATTTATAACTTCATAACATCTATTAGCAATAGCAATTATTTCAGTATCAGTAAACTTATTTATTTCTTCATCAGTTAAGGTTGTTCCAACTCTAACTGCATTTACAAATCCTTTAAAGTTTATCTGAGTAACCTTGCCATCATTTGTTATAACTCTATTAAATTCAATCCTTTCATCAAGGTTTAAATCCTTAACATCAAATGTTATTTCTTTAACATTATCACCTTTTATTTTAGCATTAGCCATTTATTTAATCTCCATTTAGCACTTTAATATACTAAACTAGATTAATTTTACCAAGCTGATTGAGATTCACCATTAAATACTTGAATCTGAAATGCTTCATTGCCATCACTTGTGCCTGTTGAAACACCTTCAAAAGATAAGTTGTGAAAGATTCCACCTTCACCTATATCTTGTGCAGGGTCACCTGTGTATTGAATATTCATTTTGATATTAGCTTCTCCAACTGATGACAATGCTCCATCACCAATATTTAATACAAGAGGTAATGTATCTCCATCAATGAAATCTTGAATAACATTCCTTGCTCCTTCATAAGCAAAGTTATCATCCATTTTAATTGTCATACTTCCTGTAACAACATATTCAGGGCAAGAATAACTTTCTGCATCTCCATTGGAATTAAATCCTACTCTATTAACACCATTTGCTATTGTAACTGAGAAGTTCTTTAATACTAGGTCTTGAGCAGATCCATCATCACAAGTCAATGTTTTAGTGGAGATATTACCAATATTATAATATCCTGTTGATTCAGGTGCTGTCCAGCTTCCTGTTGAAAATGAATTTTCTAAGCAAGTTCCTGTTGATACAGGGTTAGAGAATCCTGACCAATAATTTCCACTCATTACCATGTTTCCACCTGAATTGCCATAATCCAAACTCAAGGTTAAATCTGAGCAAACCACCCCTGTAACCTTTATACCTTCTCCTGAATCTACCCCTGCTACTTCATAAGCAAGATTAACTGTATGTGGTATATTGTTAGTTTTTGAATCACCCAAAGAACTTATTAATGCTCCTTGACCACCTATCTCATGTGTATGTATTGTGCTTCCACCTTCACTATGCTCCTGACAAACTAATGCCAAATGCTGTGATAATAATTTAGGTGTTGCAACCATTTCAAAAGGCATAGTAACTGTTCCACCTCTTGAAGTAATTATTGTATCATTAGAGTTTTTGACAAGACCTCTACCTGATAACAATCTTGATTCCCTAGTTATGTTAAACACAGGCTTTTGAACTTGAAC
>TARA_R100001594_G_scaffold32785_1_pt1 | contig 11378 bp, 20 predicted proteins | sample TARA_R100001594 | Tara Oceans TARA_R100001594 (sample SAMEA2622752) | marine metagenome | biome: marine biome (ENVO:00000447); feature: marine epipelagic mixed layer (ENVO:xxxxxxxxx); material: "saline water (ENVO:00002010), including plankton (ENVO:xxxxxxxx)" | depth 150 m | reverse complement strand
CTTACAAAGCACACTCCAAAACATAAAAATACTTTAAAAGGTCAAGACACTACCGCGCATCTCTTGGAGATTGGTGCTTATGATTTACACTTAGGGAAGATAGGTATTATAGGGGACCAATATAGTATGGAAATTGCAGAGAAAAGATTAATGAAGGCTATAGAACATTTACTAATGAGAGCGTCTTCATTTACTATTGATAAGATATTATTTGTAGTTGGAAATGATTTACTTAATACTGATGGGGATAAGCCAATACCACGAACTACTAAGGGGACACCTCAATTTAATAGTGACCATCATATAGAGATGTATAAGAAAGCTAGAAGATTAATGATTATGGTTATAAATGAATTAGCAGCGATATGCCCTGTTCATGTAGTGGTAATGCCTGGAAATCATGATGAAGAATGCATAATGTACCTAGGGGACGCATTAGAGCTATACTACGAGCAAAATGATAATGTTTTAGTGGATAACACTAGACCGCTAATGAAAGGCTTTAAATACGGCAGAAATCTTATTGCCTTTGACCATGGACATAAAACAAAACCTGAGAAAGCTGTACAAATATTACCTCAAAGATTTAAAGAAATGTGGAGTGATGTAGATTATGTAGAGTTACATAGGGGACATTTACATGGAGTTCATCATAATAAGATTGGGGCCACTAAAGAGTATAGTGGAATTACTGTAAGAAATCTAGGTAGTATGTGTGCTACTGACCAATGGCATGATGACAAAGGGTTTATAGGAAATGTTAAACGTGCCCATGGATTTGTGTGGAGTAAACACAATGGACTACAAGCTGAATTCTTTTACAACGTTCCTGTAGAATAAAAAAAGGGGAGCATAGCGTCCCCCCTTTTTCTAAATAAATATTAGTTATGGAAATAATTAAGAAGCAAACAACTCCTTAAACTTTTCAAACTGCTTTAATTGTTTAGACAGTTCTTTATTTTTAAATTTTAATGCAGATAATTCTTGTTTTAATGTAAGTATAATAGCATTACTTTTAACTCCATGAACAATAGGTTCATGTCCTGCGTCTTTTGCAAATCTTATTAACTCATTATAAATATCTTTATAATAATTAAGACTCATCATTCTAGCATGTTCTCTTTCATAGAACTGAATAGTAGAATGGTCTCTGCCTAATATTTCTCCTGTATCCATTTGTGTTAAATCAAATGCCATTCTTAATACAACAGCTACACAAGCCCTTACTTCTCTTACCTTTCCTTTTCTAGAAGTACTTAATAATTCTGTTTTGTTTACCCTTCCTATTTTACAAGCAAGTTCTATTAATTCTTTAATGTTATCTTTATCTGTTTTTACTTTATACATCATAATAATTTTAAATGTTTTTCTTTTACTTTTTTATTAAATTCTTTGTTTCTTTCTGCCTTATCATGACAGCTTCTACAAAGAGCTGCTAAATTTTCTATGTAATCTTTATCCTTTGACCCTCCGAGGCCACGCCTTTCTATGTGATGAATGTCTACTGCCTTAGCGTTACATACCGTACATCCTATGAAATCATCAATTCCATAATTGAAATATTTCATATAGATTTTAGTATGCTTCTTCATCTCCTTTCGTAATCTCCAGATTCAATTAAGTCTCCTGACTTGGTATTATTAAAGTATAACCATGCGTGGTATTTTTTTTTACTACCACACACGGTTATCTTTCTTCTTTCGTACCAACCTGGGTGACCTTCTAATAGGTCTAACATCCTTAGTGTATGTTTTGAAACTTCATATAATTCTCCAAATATACTTGACACTTCTTCGTCATCATTAACAAAGGGAATACCACTAGCATACATAGCATACTTTTCTTTGGTAAGACCTGCGTCAATAAATTTAGAGTTTTTTAATAAGACATGATTACCATGCCCTCTTCTTAAAGTTCCGTAAACAAATACTAATTCCATTATCTTATATTACATAATATATTTATAACCCAAATATTAATACACATCATTAGTAAAAATATCATTACTAATATCAGTTGTTCTGGTGTTATATTTCGCATATTTTTCCTGAATTATAATCAATCTCTGACATAGATAAGTCTCTTAAACCTACATCCGTTCCTGATGTCATTATACTTTTGTAAGATTTTAGTGCATTCATATAGAGAGTCCTTCCCTCTTTAATCATTTCTTTATTTAACTTATATGTACATATGCAATGCGGCTTATCTTTCTCAATGGCGATTATATAATAATCATCGTACCCCAACGCATCAAGATAATAAGCTGCTTGCATATGATACTTTGCATTCATAAGTAATTCTTTAAATCCTTCTGGAGAAGCATTTCTAGTTGTCTTTAAATCAACTATATATTTCTTTGATGTATTAACTGCATCAAATTTTCCTTTACATAGTATATCTAAATCTTCATTCTTCCATAAGTATATTTTTTCTACTTCAGCACAATCTTTAAGTATGTTTATGTTTTTATGATAAGATAACTCATCATACATACACATCATCATTTCATAATTCTTTGTTGATATAGGCTCTCTACCCTTTAGTGTTTCATTAAACTTTGCTAATGTTACCTTACCTAAAGTAGTTCTTTTATCTACATCTGGCTCTTTAACATAATTAGCTGAAAATTTATCCAACCCTTCTAATGCTAACATATGAAATGCCGTGCCAACTTTCATTGCTTGTGTTGGATTGATAGGATTTTCTAATCTATACGCATAATTCTTAGGACATTTTTCTATAAATGTTTTAAGCATAGAGTTAGACATATACATACAATCTTCATAGTATGTGTGGTCTGTAATCTCTTGGTCTACTACCTTTGTTACCTTTGGTCGTTTCATTTTAATATATATTTTGATACAGTGGTTATTCCACCCCATCTGTTTGCTACTTTAATATCTTCACTTTCTATATTATATCCATCATTTCTTAATTGGTATATAGTTGCTGACAACCTAGTATTACCTAAGTCTCTTATAGCGTCTAGACTTGTTATATACTTAAACTCTTTAAATAATCTAACAATCTAGTATAGTGAGTATTACTTCTTCTCTTTGTCATGTTTATTCGGTTTTATGGTGATTAACACACCTGGTTTAACTTTGTTGTATTCATACGGTTCAAATACAGGCAATAAGAATGTTGCATTATCATCCTCTATCCATTCATACTTAACCATAAGGTCTTGTACTGTTTGTAAAGGATTGACATAATCAAACTTTCTTTTGCTGTTTCTAATAAACTTAAATGAAATTGTATATGGAGGTTTGTGTTTTTTTAATTCCTCTTTAAATTCTTTTTTTAATCTTAAGTAATCTTCTTTGGTTTCTTTAATGTACCTCATAGTAGTTTTACTATGTATAAGATACTTACCCGTCCACCTCTTTCCATTCTTACTGGAAGGAACATTACCTAATATAAAAAAACTATTCATACTCAACCTCATTTGGGTCGGGTATATAAAGTCCTAATGTTGTAGACGCAAATGTTTTACATTCTTCAATGTAAGCTTGCATTTCTTGATTGTTAAGTTTTGTGGTAGATTTAGTACCGTGTATCCATATCCCTTTGATTTTGTATTTAGTTCTTAAGAACATAGATTTTAAAACTTCGTGCATTTCATCTTTATTGTACCCTGTTTCTTCAGATAAAAGTCTGACAACCACTGCCCAATAATATGAGTTAAGATTTAGGCTACGCCTATTCTTTTGCTCCCTAACTGTAATAATTACAGCCTTGTCCTCATAATTAAGCAAATGGTTGTCAAACCTTTCTCTGTCTTGAAAAGTGACCTTGCCATTTTTAATAAAAGCTCGGTGCTTATATATCATTAGCAGTCACAATTGTCAGTGGCTATACCCACATTTAATAATACTAATTTTCCACATCTTCTTGATATGTCAAATCTTAATTCAATAAATGTAAAACCTAATAGTCTAAATTCTAATCTGAATTTATCCCATTGTCTTGCATTTGATGTAAAGTTATTTACTATTTTCATATTTTAAATTTTAAAATGGTGTTTGTACATCAGCACTACCTCCTCTTGAAAGCTTAACGGCCTCTTCATATCTAGCTCTATCTTCAGCTGACATTGGTTTGTTATAACTTTCTTTAAAAGTTATCTTCTTACCAAAAGGATTAGCGAATTTGTATTCAACTCTTGATTTAATTTCTGGAGTATTGGTGTCTCTGTCTGTAGTCCAGTACTCTCTTTTTGCTAAACACACTTCAACGTTTTTGTTTAGAATACTATTACAAGCCATGTGCGGGTCTTGAAATGTAGTAGCTCCTGCTGCTATAAGAAAAGATTTAAATATCTCTGTTCTTACTTTAGCTGCAGCTTCACTAGTGTGAGCGTCTATACCACTAAATTTTAAGAATGCTATTCCTGTATCATTACCTACCATAAATTCTGTATATGGTGTGCCCTGATAACCTGGAACTTCATCGCTTGTTTTAAATTTTCTAATTTCTACTGTGTGTGCTCCTGCACCCAAGTAATCTGACTTGATTGTAGGAGTCTCTATTTTAGTTTCATTCAATTTTGGAAACATTTCTATTCGGTTTTTAATTAAACTTTTTCTTTTGCAAACGTGCTATTCATAATAGCTGTTTGTGGTTCTGAATAATAGTTTTTACATGCACTGATAACTTTTCTTAAATCATTATCTATATGTAAATCTAGGAACATACCCATAGGACTCTTTGCAGAATCTCTACCTGTGGTGTTAGTTCTAAATCTATATTCAACCCCTTCGTCTGTTGCTTTTGTATCTGTAAATAAACAAATAACAAATTCTTTTTCAACTCTTTTCTTCCATCTGTTACCATCTATAGCAACATATCTTTCTTCTACTCCGTTATCCCCATCATATACACCATCTATAGCGGTGAATACAACATACTTGTCAGAGTTTTTAGATTTATCTAATATTCTACCTATCTCCTTATTATAATAACCCCATATATCAAAGCCTTTATATCTTATTTCGGCTTCTCTATATATAATTTCTATAAGGGAGGTAAAAGATTCAATAACTATTGTATCAACTTTATCACTTTCCATAGCTTTATCTAAAGCTGTGTGAAATTCTGATACACTTTTAACTGGAACATTCATGAACTCATTAGCGTTCTTAAATGGTAGTTGTTTTCTTTCTGTGTTTATCACAGCTGTGGACTTAGGGTCAAGATTTCTCATAGAGCTCGACTTACCTGACCCTGAGGGTCCCACAATAATAACATTCGGTTTCATTTTTCTTTCGTTTTTAAATTAAACAATTCGGTTTTACTCATCGGTTTTTTCTTATTCTTAGATTTGACAAACTTTGCATATCCTTTGAACATAAAACTTTTATCTTCATTTAGATTGATTTCTATTTGTTTAAATGTTTTGTTTAAAACTTTTTTAACAAGCTCTCTACTAACTTTTAAACTTTTAGAAACCTTTTTTACATTGTCGTCAAACCTAATCATAAGGTACAAATGTACTTAATAAATACAAATATACAAAAATAAAACAACAAAAAAGAAAATAGTTATCAACGGGGTATTGTTGGCAACTCCTCAAACTTTGTTAAATAATCTACAAACCTTAAGTATCTACTACCTATACCTATATTTCTTCCTTTAGCGAATATTATTTCAGCCATACCCTCAACACTTTTTCCTACATCATCTGTTTTAATACCATAATACTCTGGTCTATAAACAAATGTCACTACATCTGCAGCTTGTTCTATCTCTCCTGATTCTCTTAGGTCTGCTAATGTTGGCCTACCTGTCTCTCTTCTACTAACATTTCTAGATAATTGAGATAAAGCAATTACAGTTATGTCTAACTCTTTAGCTATATTCTTTAAGGCTCTAGCCACATGAGATACTTCTTGTTCTCTACTTCTACCATGAAGATTATAAGATATTAATTGCATATAATCCACTACTACCATTTGTACATTTTTAGCTATAACATATTGCCTTACTCTATTTAAAAGATATTTAAGAGATGTGTTTTTACATTCATCTATATACATTTCTAATCTTTCTAATCTAGAAACACTACTGTGTATTTTTATTAGCTCATTGTCGTATATTTTTCCTTTTAATAAATGTTTATTATTAATATTAGTATCTCCACTTACCATACGCATAAGCATCTGATTTACAGACATTTCGTAAGAAAATATAACTGTTGGGTGTCCTAATTTAACAGCATTAAGAGCTAGGTTTAAAGCAAAGCTTGTTTTACCCATTGAGGAGGCTCCTCCAATAATAACTAAATCTTGTTTTTGCCAGCCACTTGTGAAGTTATCTATAGAAAGAAACCCACTAGGAATACCTGTGAGCCCATCAGATTGCATATTCTTTTCTAAACCCTTCATCATACCAGGCATTTGCTCTGCTATAGAAACTATTTCAGAATCATCTACATTACCTATCTTCTGTATTTTTCTTTCCATATCGTTAACCATTTCAAATAAATCATCTTCATTCTCAATTCTTTTTAAAGTTTCTAAACATAATCCTTTAAGATTCTTTTTTCTATTTGATTGGTTTAACATTAACACAAGAGATTGTGGTTGGTATAAATCATAAGATTTATCTATACATTGTTGTGCTAAACTTATTGCTGAAGACTTATCTCCAAATGATAAATAAAATTCAGTTAAGTCTACTTTATTGTTTTTTTGATACTGTGCATCAATTACTTTATACAACTCTTTGTGTTCATATTTACTGAATAAAGATTCGTTTAATAAAGTGTGATTTTCATAATAATGATTTGCATTATTTATTAGTTTACCTAATAATATTTGCTCTAAGTGTTCTATTTCATTCATTTATTTCTATCTTTTATATGATTATCTATTTTACTTAATACTTCATTTTTAATATCAATTTGAAATTCTAAATACTCAATGTATTTAATAATATGTTCAAGATAATATTGGTCATCAGACTTTAATTCTTCCATTCTAAAGTCCATAAAATAATCTATACCATCTTTTGCTATATCTAAGTCTAATTTATCTTTCATCATAATTTTTATATTTTGGTTTAATATAAACCTGTTTAACTTCTTTAATATCAATAGGTGGTAATTCATCTTCCCAACGCTCATGTTTAAGCCAACGAATAGGGTCAGGAGGATTAGGGTACCACACATTGTTTTGTATGTATTTATTACGCAGTAAATTTTGATTAACTAAACTGTCCATAATGATAGTGAACATGTCTACTGATAATTTTAATTTAGCCCAATATGCTTTACATTGTTTCTTGCCTACCTTTTTAGGATACTCTTTCCAAAAAGTATCAAACCATAATTTCTCTTGAAGTTTATCCATAATATTATTTGTTTTTAGTTATACACTTTTGTTTCAGTAAAAATAAAGTCCTTGTCATTAAGACAATCTTCTTTGTCTCTCATTTTATTTTCTTTTTTAAGATATCTTTTCCACGAACTTTTGGTAAAAACACCCTCAACTACTCTTTTACCCTCGTTCAAGTAGTAGTCCACTAAGTAATAAGTTTCTTTTTCCATAGTTTTATTTCTTTTTAGTTTTTCTTTTTATCCACTCACCTATTTGTGTGCATACATACATGCCTGTTGCAAATGATGCCATCATAGCTAATCCAATAGCTATTATATATACTAATGTTTCCATAATTTTATTTTAAATTTAAGTTAATAATTGTTAATAATCAAAAAAAGTTATTAACATTAAGAGGGACCGAGATTAACAGTTTCTAGAATAAACTTTATGTTAGTGTAGTGACACCTTTATTTGAACACTACCTTACCAAGCATACTAGGTTTCGACTAACTAAAGTTACATGTTCAGGGTCTCGGTAATTATTTGTAAACCTCTTAATATTAAAAGGAACCCCTACACGCCAAATAGTAGGGGTATTATTAGATTGGTTGACGAAGTATTCAGCTCCAGGCCTAATCTAAACCTTTATATTAAGAAAGGTATATGCAAATCACATATGGTTACGGAGAATGACCTTAATATTCAAATAACCATGACATATACCTTTCTACCAATGAGTAGCGACTAATTATTGCCGAATATTTCTTTTCTTTTTTCGACATAATCTAAAAGCTTTTTTGCTTCTACTTTACTCTTAATACCTGCGGATATAATATCTTTTAAAGTTATCCTAGATGATGGTATTATTTTATACATTTCATCTGGGTTATAACCTTTAAACTCTTCAATTATTTTCCTAGGATTATTTTCTATAAAGCTAACAAAACACATACATATAAGAATCCAATTATACATTTTCTTATAATCTGTAGTTCCGCTATGACACCTAAACTCTATAGTATCAGGACTAAATTTATAACTACAGTTATTTAAATTAATCCATGTATATCTAGAGCTAGCATATCTACCATAAGGATGTGCGGTATTTTTATTATTACCTCTTCCAAATTCAGATGTGTCATTGTGAACATATTCTGCCAACAATTTTAAAGTTCTGTTATGTGTTCTTGGATACAATTTTTTATTAACATATTTAATTTCTTTGTATCTATGCTTGATTTTATAACAATAATTGCTTGATGACCTTGACGGTGGTATTATTTTAAACACTTCATTTTGAATCATTTGACCCAACATTAATGATAATATAGAAAACTTTCTATTAAAGTTAGCTCCGCCTATATGAACATGTAATCCACAAGTTTTATCAACATAACAATTATTGTCACTAAGACGATTGCATATTGATTTTAACATTTCTAATCCTTTATCTCCTTGAAAAACACCTGTAACATATTCCATTCCCTCTATACTTCCATCTGGCACACATGATAGTGATAAATCATCTTGGTAATCCATATAACCATCACATGTTTCTATTTCAACACCAAATGTATATTTCATTCCATATGTATACTTAAATGTTTTTGAGTAAACTCCCCATTGATTAGTCCATTCATCACCGTCTTCCATATCATCTACATGTACCCACTCGCCCCTGTTTTCACAATATTCCATATCATAATCTCTAGCTATATCTTCGTTCATATAATATCGGTCTTGAGAATCCGAATATACATAATCAGACCTAGAGTTAAACCAACCTTCTCCATCATGAGTGTGACCATATACCATGTTGTCAGTAAATCTCCAACATTCATCATAGTTATCCCAAGCTATACCGTTGTCATCCATTTCATCTTCAAGATAATATTCACCATCGCATTCACATATAATACAATCATCTGAATAGGCATATAGTTTTCCATCAGAAAGTAATATATAACCTGACTCATCTATATTATCTTCGTGAATCCAACCCCCATCATGTAGGGGGCGACATTCATCTATTGGATATTCTAATTTATCTATTTCACAAGTGCGATATTTAGTAGTAGTAGTCATAGGACATTTGATTTAATTTGTTATACAATTCTAGTAGCTTTTCAGCTTCTTCTTCAGTAAATCCTCTATTACTTGCGTCACAATATAGTTCGTAGATGAAAGTAGAATAATCTTGCATTGCTTCAAAACTCTTTATACCATCATCTTCCAAATCATCATCATCATAAAGATTATAATCTCTATATGATTTTAAATAATCATCATTGGCACTATAATTTCTTATACCATAAGACCTCCAGTCAGTATTAATACTAACTTTTGCAGGAATGGGCTTGTGTTTAACTTTAATAGTCTTAACTAACTTGCCGTTTTCTAGCACATAAATCTTATTTTCAGGAACTTCTTTTACTTTTTCTTTTCCTTTCTTTATATTTTCTAACCCCTCTTTTAATGAGCTGAAATAATACCCTTCTTCTGTTTCTAATCCATATAAAGGATTGTCTCTACGATATACATATAATTTATTATCACCTTTTGTGAACATAACATTTTTTGCTCCACTAAATAGACCTAAATGTTTGTCTTTCTTTTCTTGTGCTAATAATTTGAATATCATTTGAGAATCAACAGTAGTTTTCTTTATTCCAAACTTTTTACCAACTTCTTCATAATTACTTAATACTCCATTATGAGCACCTATAATATTATTGTATTGGTATGGATGTGCATTTTCAACGGTATGTTGTCCGTGAGTTGCATATCTTGTGTGCCCTATAAGAACACTGCCTGTTACATGAGTATCAAGCATAGGTAGAATGTTTAAAGACTCTTCTGTCGTCTTGTATATTTTATTGTTTGCATATAATCCTGTAGAGTGTCCTCCTCTAGAGTCATTATCTGCTAATAAGTGTAAAGCTTTAAATATACTAGTATCGGCTTTACCGCTGAATCCAACTAATCCACACATAATTTTTTCTTTTTTAATTGTTAAGTAATAATCATTAATTGCGTCATAAGGTACGCCCCCTGAACCAAACTCATCTAATATCATAATCTTGCTGTTTCTCTTTGATTTGTTTCTTTGTTAATTTCAGAATACATTTTATTTAAAGAGTTTCTGCTACAATATTTTAATAAAAATCTTAAAGTTTGTATCATAGTATCGGCCACATAGGCTCTTTTTCTTTCCATTTCATCATCAGGCATCATAGGTGTTATTAATTTAATTTTTGTATTAATTTTCTGATTAGAACTGCTAGGTGTATTCATATGAGCATTTTCTTCTCGTACATCTTTATAACTACCTAATCTTAAATAGAGCTGAATTAAACTAATTACTTCATCTAGAGATATATTACAACTATTATTAATTGTTTTAATAGATTTATTTTTAATAATAGCTTTTCCTATATTTATATCTTCTATTTGGTATATAGCCTCCATAATTTCTTTTTCCATAGACTTGTTTTCATCAATACCTTTAAAAGATTTTAAGGCGTCTAACATGATATTACATTTTAAGTTTTCCATATATTTTTTTTTAAAGTTTAACAACTTGAAATCATAAATAAAGTAACTAGAGCTACAATTATTATATAACCTCGTTCTACGTAAGGGTTCATATGATAGTGAATATTAATAAAAAAAGAGTCAGTAAGAACTCTTTTCTTGGTGTTAATCAATGTATACCACACTTACTTGTGGGAGCTATGAAAACTACTTATATTTTTCGGTTTTCATTAAAGTGATATTTATCAGGATTGTAATTATTCCAGTAGTATTCTATACTTAATTGATTTACTAAATTTGGGAACTTATTTTCTAACTCTTGTAACTCTTTGCCTGTCAGTGAGTTACCGTCTATATCTTTACCTGAAGAAATAAACGAATCAGAGAAATTAGGGAAGTCCCAATTATGAACATCTTCAATTATTAGAGAGGCAAGATTAACCTCTTTATTGTTAATTATAATTTTCATAGTATTTTTTTTTGATTAAACATAATAAGACATTGGCTACAGACAATCAA
>TARA_R100001594_G_scaffold37494_3_pt1 | contig 11379 bp, 8 predicted proteins | sample TARA_R100001594 | Tara Oceans TARA_R100001594 (sample SAMEA2622752) | marine metagenome | biome: marine biome (ENVO:00000447); feature: marine epipelagic mixed layer (ENVO:xxxxxxxxx); material: "saline water (ENVO:00002010), including plankton (ENVO:xxxxxxxx)" | depth 150 m | reverse complement strand
TTCACCTGTGCGAGGGTTGTTGCATACTCATCACCAGCACTGGGGCAGGCAGGATTCTTTTCGTGGAAATTGATCGCCGCCCAGTCGACCACGTCACCAATGTGGATCACGCGATCACACCCCCATTGCTTATATGTATCTCGCAAGAAGTCCACGTACTCTGGCAACATAGCGGGGCAATGCGTGTCCCCAATAACCAACACTCTGCTCATGGTCACTCCTTATGTACAGCCCGATAACATCGTGCATAACACGAGCCCCAACTATTCCTGTGGTCCTTCTTCGACAGCCCATTCTCCAGATGGTCCAGACAGTGGGCGTATTCATGTATCAGGGTATCTATTGCAGCTACCCGGCTGAGTTCCCTGGAGATGATGATCTTGAAGCTGATAGGATCCTCGTGGATCCAGCAAAGCCCACAGAGGCCTTTCACGCTCTCTTGGGGCACGGTGACGACTTTCAGCTCAACCCCCAACGGGAGCTCGCTCCTGAGCCGTCTCAGTGCTTTGTCGAATTTCTTCCCATAGCTCGATGGCATGAGCGGAACACTTCCTTGTGAAACAGGTAGGACTCGTCGCACTTCTGGTGCTTGAACATCAATTCGATCGGCTTCCGGATGCGAGTAGTGTCACTCTCCGGAACCAACTTATGCCCCCTCGGATAATTCCTCCGCTGCTTGAACCACGTAACTTCTTCTACGTTTGCCGGGACCTTAATCTTGCTCAACGGGCACATCGCACGCCAGTTGCCAAGCCAGTAACCATGTCGATAGACTGCATCGCACAGTACCATCTGATCGACTTTGCGTCCATATTTTGCAAGCTCTCGTGCTAGCACCGTGGAGCTGTAGCCTCCCCAGCTATAGCCTGCGATAACCACCTTTCCTGGTTCGCCGTCACACATGCGGTTGATGCACTCGGCGTGAGCTCTCCAATCGCTGTTCCAGTGGGCAAGCTCCACTCGGGTAGAGTAATCCGAGTACAACATGTGGAGGCTCTTCCACAGGGCGACCATGCCGTTGTCTCCTCCACGGGTCTGGAGAAATCCCGGAATAACGTAGATCCAGCGGTTGATCGGCAGAGAATATCCGGTCATAGCAGCTCCCTTCTCATGGCGTCTGTGTGAACAGCGACCTTCTCCTTCTTATCCTTCGAGGCCAGGGAGTCCAGCGCGTCAGCACCGTGAAGCAGGGCGCGATTTGTCTTCGCGGTTTCGTCGTGCTGCTTGCCTAGGGCTTCCTTGAGCTGTTCGACAAGCTCTATATGCTTGTCGAACGCTTCACGGAAGTAGGGGACAACCGCACGAAAGGTGCGGTACAGGAAGAGAAGTATCGCCAGTACGAATGCAGCAGGGAGACCGACATTGGAGATCAATGTCGTCCAGAGTTCGATTGTCATCTTGGAGGGGGCCTATCTTATGTCTGACATATATGTAACAGCGTGTCCCCTCCGGACCATCTCGCGGTTACAGTTAATATTACTCCCATCGCGTTTTGCGAAAAGCTCAATTAGCCACCGACCGTACTTTCCCTGCTGTTTTCTGCGATTTTTGTGGGTCACGCAGGACAGTTCAGCCCCCTCAATCAGTTCCTCAAGACAGGCCTTGGCCTCCTTGCCGCGATCCCGCTCTTCGCCTCTCGTCTCGTAAGCATCGATTCCGTAGAGACGACAAGTCGCGTTGTACCGCAGGTGAAAACCCAGGTCGAGAACGACCCTAATTGTGTCCCCGTCAATAACCTTGGTTACTTCGGTAATGTCATAACTGTAAGGACTATCCATGGTCACTCCTTGTTCATTTCCCGCTTACCACGTCGGCAATTTCCGCAATTTGCAGCTCAATTAACTTCTCTACGTAGGCCTTGGCTTTATAAAGGTCGCCAAGGGGGTCTTCCTTGTGCTTGTACCTAGAAAGGTACTTGACGACATTCCCCTCCAGGTACCCGAGATCAAGGCCAATAATGGCGTCCCACGTCTCCAGCTCCCCCTGCTGGTAGTGGTTCGGGCTGTAGATATTATCGGTCATCAATGATCCTCATCTCGTATTGAGTATCCGTGTCCTTGTCCTCAAAAGACTCGGCAGCAGGGGGCGGTTGGGATGCAAGGTACTCATAGAGCGCCATGCCTCCAGCCCCGACACCCCCGCCACCGAGCGCCAGCAGCCCAGCGGCTATTGCCTTGCGGGTCAAGCCACTGGACCCGGAGGGGGTCGATCGGGGAGGGACTTGCTGGTTTACATCGCCTATGTGGATGTCGCCCATCTCATCCCCCCTGAAGTCGCCACCAAGAAAACGTCGATTGTGCCCTTTTGCTTTTTCCCGCTCCATGGCCAAGAGCTGCTGTGCGTCCTGCATCATGATAGCCTCTTCAGCTATCCTGATCTTCGACATCTCCTTCAAGTGATCGACTGCTCCTTCGACCCTCTTTTCGTCGATATTCATCAGCGATCTCCTGTATGTATCTCGCGACCCCTTGCTCAAAGAACACGCGACGAAGCCTCCGGTTTCTCTCGGAGGCTTCGTTTGCTAGTCGCTGTGATTCATCTAGGGGATCTTCCATTAAACGGAACCACCGTTAGCCACCTTTGCTTGGTTCACTTCACGCGCAATCGTAGAGGCTCGTGCCTCTTGCAACGCCGTGGATTCTCGGATATCCATTTTGCGCTTACCTTCAAGGTAGTCTAGTCGCATTGCTTCCGCAACGTGACTGGCACCATCGGCAGTACGCTGGGCACCATTGAGGGCGTGCATTTCCAGCATAGCCATGCTTGCAGATTCGATAGGCATATCATTTCTCCTTGGGTTGAAACAAGATCTGTAGTCTCTCCCCGAGTCTACGAGAAGCGGAGGAGAGGATGTTACCCTCACGATCCACTATCTGGATCGTGAGCGGTGGGAGTCGTTTATCTATTTCTTTGCTCAGTTGGTCAAGGTCAAGTTCTATGGACTTTCCGGGGGCACCGTTTTTACCCGGTGTTCCGTCCTTGCCAGCCGGTCCTCTAAAACGGCTGTCAGCGGCGATTTTCTCGATGACAATTTCTGCCAACTTGTCATAATCCACAGCGTCGAGTACAGGTCCAGGAGCAGCGTCACTAGGATCAGGATATGCGTCGGAAGAAGAAGACCGGCTCTTTGGAAGACAAAAGGGGGTACAGCGCCCTGCCAGCGCTGCGATAGGACGACAACCACTTCCACCAGCCGGGTGTACCAGTGGCCATCTTTGCCCCCTCGCGTCGATGACTCCTTCGGATAAGTAAGGACCGCCGCTGATAATCCCAACGACGGTTCCACGATATACCATTGCAGCACCACTGTCTCCGGAAAGCAAGTAGGCTTGCGACTCTATCCGATCCCCGGTCTTGATGACCTTCCCCAGGAATCGCCGCAGCGATGTGCGGGGGCCACCAAATCCCAGTATTTCAATTTTGGCACCCTCGGGGGGAGATTGGGCTGCGATAGGTATGGTGGTGACCTTTCCCTTGAAGCTGGCCTGCAAGACAGCCACGTCATTGACACGGTCCATACCGACAATCTTAGCTTCCGCAGTTCGCCCGTTCTGCCAGAAGATCTTTGACACCGCAGGAGGGTCTACGACGTGTGCTGCCGTAAGTATCACAACAGTATCACCATTGCTCCAGACACAGACCCCGGAGCCCCCCGATGAGCCACAGCGAATCCTAACAGCGGCTGCCTGATGTTCAGCACGAGGAGACCAATCCCACAACTGAACCTTGGCCTCTGTTGCTGTTGTGGCGATCTTGTAATCTTGTGCCTGCACCCCAGTGGGTGCTAGGCACAGAACTACCAGCGCCAGTAGTGTCCTCATCTTAGTCATTCGGTCTTGCTCCTAATAAAGGTTTCCCAGAAGCTCGTCGCTCACGTTCCTCGACCCACATTTTACGCCGGTGCTCCCTTATCTTAACAAGTTTCTCTCGACCATTGTAACTGCCAAAAATTTGCTTGGCCATGTTATCCGAGGGCTCATAAGGTATGTAATTACCTGATTTAACAGCAGATATCAGTTCCATGTTCAAGCCATTGCGTTTGAGGATTTGCGTAATCTCCCTGTCGGAGACCCCTAGCGACCTCGCTGTAGAGACGTAGTTGTGCATCTGGCCGAAGTGTCGCTTCCTTTGCCTTTCCATGATTGGAAGACGTTTTTCCACCTGATTCACGGAACCGCTGATAAAACCGAGGATCGGCTTGAACTCCGAGCGAGCCACCTTCTCCAGGATTCGCTTGTCTGTCCTCAGTACGTTGCTGAACTCCGAAACCTTGAATCCAAAGCTGCGGGCAACCTCGACTTTCGTAATACGCTGCCCAGTCATTGCAGCAATAAGCTCAATAAGCGGGCTGTACTTTCTCCCAGTAAAGGACGGCACGTCACCCATGCCCATCACGGTTCGGACACTTGTGTTAACAAGGCCGGGCTCCCAAGCACCCCACGCATGCAGCAGGGACCTTACCCACCGGTCTCTGGCAGGATCGTTCTTGTCAAATACCTTGCGGCCTTCGAGAGTCTCCCCAGACCAAGCCTCCGAAAGAAGCGTAAATACCATGTCCTCAGTGAAGATGTCGCCCATTCCTTCCATCGTCGCCCCGCCGAGCTTCGCACCCACAGTGTCACCTGAGTACAAAGCCCTTCCAGCGTCCGTTAACCTACCGTAAGGGAGAACGTAGCTGAGGTCGATCGTAAAGACCTCGCCTGTCTTGTCGTTCTTCCACGCAAAGATCGTGCTGTTCTTCGACCAGGGTGCCAACAAATCTCGCAGCTCTTCCTCGTCGTCCCCACCCACAGCACTGATACCGGGCATCATTGCTACAAGTGCTCGAAGGGCATGCTTCGCAACAAGTCCAGTTGCGAAGTTAGCACTGGCCCACCGAGTAACCCGCCAGATAGCACGAGATCGAAGGGCAGGAATGCCGCTGCGTAGGTCACGGTTAGCAATCTTCCAGAAGTCGATGTACTGGGTTCGGACAAGCTCTGCAAAGTAAGTCGGGAAAGTACCGACCAGGGGGAACCAGCGTATCGCCTTTACCCAGTTGGCAGCGTTGCCAAAAGTCGGGTACATGTCTCGGATCCTGTTCGCTGCCGCTGTCTTGATCCACTTGTCCCGGTTTTTACTGAGCTTCATGTCGCCCTCAAAAGCCGGGTAACCGGGCTTACCGGCCACCTTCATTATCGAAGCCGAATCAGGAAAGGCCTCTCGCAGGGCAGCAAGTTCGCTGCTGTACCCCAATACCTTCCAGAAGTCATCACCAAACCTATAGAACCCGGCAGAACCTCGCAGGACTCGTACAACTCCTCGCTTGGCAGTGCGAACAGCCTTTTCGATGCTGCTCGCACTTTCTAGGTTAGGACCGTCATGCAGGATGCTCATGATTGGCTTGTCCCACGCAGCCCGTATCATGTCGGCCAGATCGTTAGACGGACTGTCGAAGACAACCCCGTTAGCCATGAGTTCCTTGATATGCTCCCTGATCGTCTGGTTGTCGATCTTTTCTTCGCCTCGGTCCTTACCTCCAGGGAAATGAGTCTCCAGTGTGGCCTTACCCGACATGTAGAAGGCCCTGAAGTTCTCACCCAGCGTTTTGTTCAACGACCACATGTGACCGTTCACAAAAGAGATCGAACCGTTTGCCGCCCAGTTGCGAACCTGGACGGTGCTGGAAAGGAGCGTCTTAGAGAACCTAGCGGAACCCATCATGCGGCCCCAGATCTTGAAGACGGTGTAGTTAAGGAACCCTTGCAACGGCTTGACGTGGCCAAAACCACTGCCAAACTCGTCCTTTAGAGCCATCTCGAATTCCGGGGTTACATAAGCTCCCCGGAAGGGGCCAAACTCAATGCTGTCCGACACTCGGATATGAGCCTCTCCAACAGGTTGCTTCGACTTGCGGTTCTTATTGTCCAGAGCCACCCACTTGTTCTTCTTGGCATACTCCCACAGGAAGTCTTGGGCCTCCTGCTGGGCGACTATTGAGGACAGCCTCTCAGCTGTCCTCACCGTGTTGAGTTCAAACCTGTTGTAGTACTCTCCAAGGATCTTTCGCAGCATCTGGTGATATCGATGATCGCCAAGTTTTCGCATGATAAAAATATTCATGTCAACTCGGCCCAGGCTTTCCCTTACCAAGGCAGGCTTGGCTCTTTTGGGGCTGAGGAGGATGTTCATGTGTCCCTCCAGCTCCTCGGGTTTCAGAGGCTGTGTCTTTAGTTCCGCTAGTGCCTTAATGTCTCTACGATGCTCTTCCACGAAGAGATTGCGGATAGCTCTTTTGCGTCTTTTGTACCTCTCGCTACCTTTCTTGACATCCGGGTTCTCTATCCGGTACTCCTCCATACGCTCTTCTACGCGATCTTTAAGAGTGCCGAAGAAGTCCTTGGATTCTTCGTGGCTCCTGCGAAGCATCTCCCTGGCCAACTTTTTAACTCGACGATTTCGATCGACCTTGCCATACTCCTCCTTGAACGTCTTGTAGAGATCAGGGTACTCCTTGCGGACCTTCTCACCACGTTCAGGGTTGTCAAACAGTTCAAACGTCCTCGTCAGGTAGATGCCGTGCTGACCCATCGCAAGATCCAACACATCCCCGTATCGCTTAACGAAGTCTTCATCTGCTTCCAGCCCACCAAGGTCCTTCTTCAGCATCTCGTACACCTTGCCGCTTAACTTATTCAGGTGTTCTCGAATCCGCTTAATCGGGGGCAGAAGCTCTTTCGGGACATCCATTGCCTTTGCTACTGAGTCCATTTCAGTCAGCTTGGTTCGAGACAAGCGACTGAGGCGAAAACGCTGGTTATGATCAAGAAGTTCCGATGCGTCAAAGAACTTGGTGGAGGGCTTTTTCCACGTCTTGGTAACCCAGCCCGTCTCTACCAGCAACCGATTTAGATCGCCCAGTGACTGGTAAACGACCTGCATGTCACCCTCGATCTTACCACGACTCTGCTGTATCCGTGTGTAGGCTTCCTTCCCAAGGAGACCACCTACCTGAAAGTACCTGCGATACAACGAGGCCCGAGCCTTGGCTCGCTGCGTAACAGGTTGCTTCTCGGTGAATACCCCCGAGACCCACTTCATGAAGTCGTCGACAGCCTTCTTCCACCGACTGGGACTGCTTACGATTTCTTCGGCATCGGAGAACCCTTCACCGACCTCGTATTCGCCGTCCCCCTCCTTGTGTATCAGGGGCTCCCGGTTTCTCGGGTTAAGGGCAAGGTCTCTCTGGGCAGAAGCCGGGTAGTCCAGCATGACGTAGGTACGACCCTCACGAGTGATCCAGCCGGGAGCAAGTTCGACCAAGTAACCATGAGGAAGAGGAGCCATCCCTGCCGCGACATCACCAGATAGATCCGGGTTTTCAGCGTACTTGATACTTTTGACAGCGGGGTTGTTTACGACCTTCAGGAAAGTTGACCCATACTTCTCTGCCAGGGGGTCCTTAGAATGAACAACTCGTACCGCCGTTGCCTCAGAAGTCCCCAGCTTTTCGACGAGTTTCGCCTGTTCTTCCTTCATCTCTGCCAGCGGCATCAGCTTCTCTTCTGCGAGCTGCTCCTGAGACTTCTCCTTAGGAGCGGGCTCACCCTTTTCCTTCTCCACAGCCGCCTCAGGGGCGGCTGTGGGTTCGGCCTTCTTCTTCGGCTTGGTCTTCTTTGCACCCTTCTTCGGCTTCTCTGGCTTGGGAGCCTCTTCCTTGGCTTCCGCAGCAAAGCCTTCGGTCACCCAGTTGATCGAGTCCAGTTTGGCCTGCAATTCCTTGTCATCAGACCTCCAGCGATGCTTCCCAATCCGAGAAGCTGTGGCCCTCTTTGACGGGTCTGTATGTGAGAAGCTCACAACATTCTTCTTGCTTGATACACGCACCGCTTGCCCGGCTCGTGCTACTGGCGGAGAGTCACGGAATAGCTTGCCAACAACCTCTGCCTCGGTTCGACGCTTTATGAAGAGGTCTTCAAGGTTAATTCCGACCGTCATCCCAGGGGCAAGGTCTTTCTGTTCAAGGTTAAATAACGCCGGATTAATGATAAACTGGACCCCATTTCGGTAGATCAACTTCAGTGGGGCTGTATCTTTCGCGTAGGTATTCCTCGGTGTTGTCCGGCGTTCCTCGACCACAAAAACCGGGTTGTAAGCAAACTCAGGCACCCTGTCAGCCAGTTGCGCTATCTTGTCCAGGCTCAGGCGAGTCTCTTTCCGCTCAGCCTTGTTCTTCAGCTCAACACGCCCGATAACAACGTCAGCCTTTGTCTCGGTCTCGGCGGTAGGAGTCCTCGATAAAGAGTATTTCCACCAACGAGTTTTAAGGGACGGCTTTTTCTTGGGATTGTCGTACTCCCATTGTTCAAGCTCTTGAGCGTCAGCCTTTTCCACCGCTGTCCGGGCCGCAGACTGCCTCCCCCGAAACCTCTTGATGGCAGCCTTCTGCGACTTAGTCTTTTTTACCCCTGTCTTCTTCGGCTTGGGAGCCTCTTCTTCGATCTCCCTCACCTCGATATCAGGGGTATCCTCTATCTCCTCTTCAGCCGGAGGCTCTTCCTTGGCGGCCTCTTCAGCAGCGATCACTCTGGCTGCCAGATCTGCCTTCGTTTCCCCCTTGGGAATCTGAGCAGAGACACCGGCTGCCTTCGCTCGGCGTAGGATCTCTTTCCAGTCCGTCAGCTCTTCCTTAGCCTCAGCCGCCTTGGAGGCGGCTGGGGTGGTGGGGGCTAAAGACTTCATCTCATCTTCGATGGTCTTTAATCCGTGAGCGATTGATTTAACGTCATTTTGCAATTCAAAAGACCATAACGTACCGCCATACCTTTGCTTGTGGTTGCTTGCGCGCACCTGAAAAGATTCTTCGACGTTGCCATCAATTTCTAGGTTTATGTCCCAGTACGTTGACTGAGAGTCGTAATTTCGATCCACTGTAAATCCATAACGATTTGCAAGGGCGACAATCTCTTTCTCAACCCCGTCTTTGAATTCTGCGTCTTGTTCAAGGCCCTGCGGGTCACGCTGTTCTTCCGAGGGATCATCCTTCATGTATCTACGCATTGAATCCATAGACTCGTCAATGCGTTTGGCGGCAGAGTCCAAATCTATCGCCACCTCAGCCGCCTCGACAGCCACAGGAGCCTCTGAGGGCTCCTGTGCGGCCCCTGGACGATATTCCTCTGCGAGGTCAGGGTAGTCAGCCAAGACCTCCTCAGGGACTTCCTTGCCCTCTCGTAGGGCGTCTCGTACCAAGGCCCGGTGAAGGTAGGCAAAACGGTTGAAATCGTCATGCTCATACCGCTCCATATCCTTGGCCATGAGGTGCTTCTTGCCGACACGCACCTCAACCTTAGGCACGTAACCACGGTGTATCTGCAATAGCTCCTCGATCTCGTGGCGAGTAACGACCAAGCCCGCTTCAGGGGTCAGGTAGATCATAGCACCCTCAAGAGGGTTCTCTTTGGTCGCTTTGCCAGTGATCTTGTAAGATCCAGCATCTGCCGGTCTATCAAGCACTAACCCACCGATCTGAATGTCCTTGAGTTCCGGATGCTTTTCCTTGTACCAGTCCAGCAGTTGCTGAGGGGTCTCTGCCCCTGTCTTCTGGTGCAGGTAGATTTCCGTCTGCTCCCGCAGCTCTCCTCGGGGGCGTTCTTTGAAGGTATCAAGGGGAACGGTATGCCCGGTAGCAATGTGGGAGGCAGCCTCTTTTGAGACCTCTTTTCGCAGAATTCCAGCGGGCGTCTTAAACCGGGCTTTTACCGTCTTAGTGTCGACGACATACTCCTCCGGTGGAGTTTTCGGCGCTCTAAGCATCTCCAGGCTTTGTTCGGTCTTGCCTTCTACGACCTCTTCCGCATCAGAAGGTTCTTCCGGTGCTGGCTCCTTACCGATATCATCAAGACGACCGAGGGATGTCTCCAGCCCGTGGACCTCGTCTCCACGCTTCTCCAGCGTCTGAACCAGACCGCTCAACTTCCGGACACCCTGCAAGAAGGCGTCACGCCCATGCTTTGACCGGAGATCCGGTGGGATCTCCTTGCCTTCAAACAGTGTGCTAATGTCCTTGCGGCTAAGTGACTTCTCACCACCAACCGCCAGCTTCTCCCACAAGGCCTTCTTGGCCTTCTCATAAGCTGCTGTATCAGACCCCTTGGCGGTCCTCTGGAATTCGTTCAGCTCGTCTCGGGCGTAGATACCGGCAGTGGACTCAACAGCCTCCTTGCGGATGCCCTGAAGGGCGATATCCAGAGGAGTAGCCTCTTCTCGGCGCTTTTCTGCGGCCAGTTCCTGCTCTTCCCCTCGAAGCGCCTCGATTCCAGCTTCCTGTGCGAGTCGAGATTTCCGAGCCTCATTGAAGGCTTTATAACCCGCATCTCCGCCTTCGGCAGCTCCAGCAGCCTGCTGCTGTGCAGCCTGCTGCAAGGCCTTCTCCCTGAGGTCCATCTCCTCGCGGATCTCAGCAGATCTTCCGTACTGCATACTCGGGACAGCACCAAAAGCCACGCCGGACATGGCAAAGGCACCCAGCATCGGGCCAGTTTCCTTCCACAAGGAAGTCTGGACAGCCTTGTTAAGGGGATCGGCCAGGAACTTCCCGACAAGACCAGACAAGTGCCCCTCTTCGTCGGCAGTAAAGCGAGAGGACTTCAGCTTGTCGCCAGCGACCTCTTCCAGATATTCCTCGATAGGGTTGAAGGAGAGGCCTGTCTTCTGGGCGAACTCACCGGACCTTTTAAGAACGTCAGCCCCCACACGCTTCAAGTGGTTGTCTGGGAGCTTGCTGGCCAACCAGCCCACGCCAGAGGCCTTACCAAGACCCTTCATCATGGGAGCACCTAACCGCTCACTCATGATTTCGATGTAATGCGACCACATCGCCTCGTAGGCGTGCTTACCGATGGACTTGGCGTGTTCGTTGACAACCACATCGTAGCCACGAGAGGCTTTTCGGCCCTTCAACTTGAACCCTGGGTCACGCTTCTTCAGGAACGTGTCTGCTGCCCGCCCCCACATAACAGGGTGAGAAGCCTGTCCAGCAGCAGCACCGAGAAACCCAGCACCACGAGCTAAAGCCGGAACACCTCTCGTACCCGCAGAGACACCAAGCCTCTTGGCTCCAGCCAATACACCCCTCTGAGCGGCGGCTCTGCCTACAGCAGCGCCGCCGCCAGAGAGCATAAACTCGGTAGCGAAGCCGGGTAAATAAGAAGCAATGTCAACAGCCTTCGCAAACCCCGTGCGACCGGCTGCTCGTTCTTCCTCTGCAATGTACATCCCCAGACGAAGATATTCGTCGGGAGTAGCCTCTCCAGCAGAGATCTTTTTCGTTATGTCGGTACGGTCACGAGTCTCACCAATCGACCAGATCAGACCCACACCGGGTGTTCTCTTCGCCGT